>Ga0247742_10002514_pt1 | contig 11947 bp, 14 predicted proteins | sample UWRJL208509C2_FD_180944 | JGI IMG/M metagenome (GOLD analysis project Ga0247742, IMG submission 180944) | Plant litter microbial communities from Arlington Agricultural Research Station in Wisconsin, United States - UWRJ-L208-509C-2 | ecosystem: Environmental > Terrestrial > Plant litter >... | reverse complement strand
GCGCCAGTCCTCTTGAGATCTAACCCACGAACGAATCGATTCCAAGTGCGAGTCTCTGACCGCCTTTTCCATATCCGCACAGGCCTCACATTTCGTCGAGCTTGTCTCTAAGGGCCAAATGTGCACATTGCGATCCCCTATCCTCCTCTTCTTTTCCATCATCGCTGACTTGCAAGAGTAAACAGCGGGGTGAATATAAAACGCAGTTGGGTTTTCCGCGCGCAGTTCTATCCGTGATCATGTCTATCCAGATGGGTTGTCTATACCTGTTCAGGTTGAGGATCAGATCAGAGGAATCATGATTAAGAGAATTTGGAGAACAGGAAAGAGAAAGGGAAATGCATACGAAAACGGACGACTCAGTATCGGCCGGGACTATGATAGTATGGTATGAGTCACAATGCTGATTGTGACGGAAGAATATGAAGTGAAGATGGGTTGGGAAACGAATGTGGGGGGAAGAGCGCGATGAACAGACAAACGACAATGCAACGAAAAGTATAGTAAAGCGAAGAAAACAAGTCACGAAAACGAAAACACGAGACTCTAAACATGAAGAAAGGCTGACGAAAGTAAAGAACGCACTCTGACAGAGGCCCGACTCGAATACCCCTTATCCGCGTATGGGGTGGTAGCTGGGTCAGTTATCTTCATATGCACCGTTGCAGTGGGCGTCTGTTTTTGTCCATATCCGCCGTCGTCTTCGGCTTTGCTGCCCATCCGTACGTCCTCGATATATATCTTGACCCCGATCTGGCTCTGGCTCTGGACCACCAGAGCGATCCAACTCAGAACCCGCCGCTTTCAAATACCCATCCTCCCAGCTCTGCTGATAACCCGCATGATACAGAGTTACGTGTACGAAGCGCCTTCGAGGAAGACGCCTATCGTTGTTGGTGTTGGTCCTAGCGGCCTGGCCTTTACGGGGACTTGACGTGATGATAGATGCGGTATGAGATTTGGGGAGCGTATATACGAGAAGATTTTCGCTGGCGCTCGTCCAAGTTGGTGGGATGGCTTTCCGTTTGTTAGTCTTCGTCGTCGCGTCCTCATTGGTTTTTGTGTCCTCCGAGTCACCAATCCCAGACGAACCCGGCTCAGGATTGAATTCGCATCCCGCTCGACGTCAACAGCCCCAGTACTGCTCAATGCAAGCGCCTACAAGCGGGTTCTTGAACATGCTTTATTTCGCCCAGGAGATGAAGATGGGGCTCATGTGTTGGACTGAGGTCGCTGTGAGATAGAATGTTAGTTAGTTATTGTAGTATAAAACGAGCAAGGGTGAGAATGAAGAAAGGAAGAAAACAAGGATGAGAATCAGGACGAGGGGTGAGCGAAATGGAAAATGAGAATGATGATATGAGGGAAGGGTTGAGGAGTGTCAGTGTACTGGCGAGTGATAATGTCCAACATGTATGGCATCCTAAACAAAAAAAGGGCCAAAACGACAGGGAAAAAAAGGTACTCACCCATCGATAATCTCAGTATGATGCGTCGACGCCAATACCACCACGCGGTGGCCACTGATGTCTCGTCGACATATTCTCCGCCTCATTATAACGATCTCGATCGTCCAAGGGTTCGGCACATACGAGAAGGAGTTCCATCGCGTTTCCTGGGTTGAGTTGACTTGGGTAAGACGTTGACCCGTCAGTCAAGGGTGATATGTCGGACTCTTGTTCAGTTGGCCGTCTGGCGGATGGGGGCAGCGGAGGGTTGACAAAGACCAGCCAGCGATGGGAAGGAGAGAAGGCAAACGTCATGGATGAGGCAGAGAGTCGAGGTCAAGTGCCTTATGAGGACTGGGTAGCTGTAGAGGTAGGTGAGGGAAATAGAGATTGCGACGACGTCATCTTCTCCTCCTCTTCGCCCAAGAACGGACGCGCCCTTGTCAAGACCCAGACCAACAACCATGCACAAGATGTCCTGACCCACAACTCCTCTCCCTCACCGATTCTGCCTAACCGACGCCAACGCGATTATTCACAACGTTCTTGGCGTCTATACTGCGCCTCCCCGCCAGTCACTGAAGGCTATTGAGAGTGCTGCACCAGTTTCCCTGACACCTCCTGCAAGTTCCATCGAGCATTGTCGGATTTCACAGAATGAGAACAGCTGAGGGCGGAGCCGGGAGTTCATCGTCACCGTAATCCAAATGCTCTCGAAACTTGAGCCACGAGTGGAGGCGTATTTCAGTCAACCATTTGTCTTTCTGGGCGTCGGTGCCACAAGGGTTAATCTTGAGGATGACTATTTGAGTCTTGACCGGTTGACCCATGAGTATCAGTTTCTAAAGCCTAAAGGCCAGACAAGCCAACATTCCAGTCAAGTGTCAAAGTGAGGGAGGAAAGTTGATATTAAGAGGTGGGGGTCTGTAGCAACGACAAGTTGACGAGCATTCTGGGGAATCTATGCTTGAAACTTGACTGTAAGCTTGAGCCTGGAGGGTACCAACCAATGATGTTGCTGTGATGTTGAGAACTTGGAAAAGCATGTCTGCATCAAGGCACATGACCCAGAACAGTGTACCCGACCGAACCGGTTGCATGGTCGGCGTACTTCTGAATCTCGAAGCTTGCGAGCGATCACTCTGTGCAGCTCAGTCAAAATCCAGGGAAACAAACACCTCTACGAAACAACTCGAACTATACCGCTTGAATTTGATTACTTGAATTACTCACCCTGGGCTATTCATGTTACGCACTTTCTCGCACCACCTCAGTTAAAGTCTACAGATGTCCAAGGATTACAAAAACTTGGCTGGCGCAAAGCTATGTTAAACATAGCTGTGCGAGTTTCTCTGACAGTTTCTAGAAAAAGCTCTCTGCGGCTCGTGCACTCAGCACAGCCAATGCGCGTAACACGTTCCTTGGTCTTATGTTGAGAATCATCAACGCAAGCTTGCCCACCTTCCTTCCCCTGTTTCTTAAATGCAGCATTCAATACCACAGTCCTCTGCTCATGCCATGTTCAATAGGAGCAGCCTGATCAGTCTAGGCGGGACTGTCACGCAGCAAAACATCAGCTACGGATCGGTCGCTGGCCAAGGTGTGTCGTGTGTTCAGATGTTCTTCAAATGCTTACGCTCACGCCGGCCTGATTTGTGGTCAGTTGGATTTGAGATTTTGACCAAGGCGGCGGCTCCAAGCGCCTTCCACGACTCTGGTCATGAATTTGATCTACCTCGATGCCACGAGAACACCCGAGTTGCTGTCCTCGAGAAGATTGACGACTGGGTCGACCTCGTCATTGAAATAACATCATTCGTTATGTGGCTTTACGGGGCTGCTGGAGCAGGGAAATCTGCCATCGCTCGCACTATGGCAGAGAACCTTCATGGTCGACAGCAACTCCTCGCCACATTCTTCTTTTCTCGTGCAGATTCACCCCGAAATCACATAAAATCAGTTATTGCAACTCTCGCTTACAACATTACGCTTTCTGTTCCGGAATCGTATCATATGATCACCGCTACGATCGAAAAAGATCCTCATATCTTTCACCGTTCATCCGCTCATCAGTTCGAGCATCTCATTCTTGGACACCTTCACCAACTCTCCTTGCAGGGTGTCGCATACCCTACGGTCATCGTCATAGACGGCCTGGACGAGTGCTTGAACCACGAGGAACGGACCATCCTTTTGCACGTGTTCGCGAAAGCCACTGGACATTCTGTGCCGCTCAAGTTTCTCATCACAAGCCGACCGGAAGTCCCGATTGCAAGGATCTTCAACGCCACCCCTGTTGTCGAGGTATCCACACGACACTCGCTAGACGATGAACCCGAATCAATAGAGGACGTGGAGTACTTCCTGTCTGCCAAGTTTGACGAAATCAAGCGGACCCATCCTTCGAGACGCCACATCCCTCAGGACTGGCCCTCATCGCAAGCCAAAGCAGATATGGTGCAGAAGTCGTCGGGCCAATTCATCTATCCTGCCACAATCATCAGGTATATCTCGTCACCGCGACATAACCCGACACTCCGCCTCGATGTCGTTTTAAGATTACGGCCGCCATCAGGGGAATCACCTTTCGCACAGCTTGATGCGCTGTACAAGTATATACTACTCTCTTGCGAGGACGTAGAGCTCGCCCTGCGCGTCATTGGGATGTGCTTGCTGTCGACACAAACAATAGTTGTTCCCTGGGATAAAGATCCTCATGGCCGTCCCTCTAAAATAACGACGCCAGCAAACACGGAAATAATCCTCGGTCTACATCCTGGGGACGTACAGCGTGGACTAGAAGATTTGGGCTCCCTTATCGAATACAAGGGTGACGATGTAAAGCTTCGGGTCCTTCATGCCTCTCTCTTCGATTTCCTATCAGATCCCATTCGGTTCTCGGGCCTTCCATTCAGCCTTGCAGCTATCCACACTGATCTGGCCATTTGGTGCAGTTATCTTGATGCGCATCATGACAATGTTGAGATCGAGAATCTTCAGTGTGAGTCTGATATATTATACCGCCTATTTCTTTTTTGGAAGAGAGCTCGTTAAAACTATACTAATATCACACGTCTGAGACAGATTATGTGTTGCTGTTATTCTATTCTTCAATAGTACAAGCAAATCCTACGGATGAGCTGGAGGAGAGGTTCCAACAGATGACCTTGCCTGAACCAGCTTTAGCGAACAACAGCAATGTGCGTTCTGACGAGATTTTATACCATTACCCGTATGTCATCGATTATCTGCAAAACTCGGTACGTACACTCCAGTATGAGCTGTACCTCTAGTTTGGCTAACATTAACTCAAGGCATTCAAAAATGGAAACACGCTCTTTAGTCGCCACCTTGGGCTCTATGAACAATATGTCCCACCACTGCTACAGCTCTATGAGCGGCATTGCCCAGGTTTTTGTGCTCGTCTCGCTCTCGGTTACAAGGGTCGAGATTTAGATCGCTCGTCCACAGAGATTTTGTGGGACGAACCTTTGGTTTTAGCCCCAATAGTCCATCCACAACGATGGGATCTGGATGATTTTGAGTTGACCGAGATCTACATGCCTGAATCAGGAGTCCATCTACTTCTGGCATCCATCTTGGCCCCATGGGTTCCCCAGATACACCTAGAAACAGCCATATCCTGTCTTCGTTATCTCCAGTCCAGTGGCCACTCTGTTAAGAGTCGAAAGTCACTAAAACCCCTTCTCAAGTCAAGCTATTTTACGAGATTGAAGATGCGGCCATCTCTTTCACGATTTCGAAATAGACGACACCACTATTCAAGTGTGCGCTGCTTATTGGATGAACAAGATTTCCACTCCACGTGGTGGGGTGATTACCATCACCGTCCCTGCGACTACATTGAGCAGGTGGACAAGACAGGCGTGCTTGTTCCCCTCCGCTTCTTCAGCTACCAGTCGCAATATGCATCTAACTATGACCTATGGTGCACATATCGACACGCCCTGCAACTTCTCCCCCCCGTCCTTGCGAACTCACCTCCTGATCCTCACCTCGCATTCATTGCTACCAACTGCATTTTCAACTCTTTCTGCGCGGCATACCCACAGGAAACAAGGAGGGCAAAGAAGTCTATCGCGCAGTACCTCTGTCGATGTGGACCTATTGGAGCTATGCCATCGAGGGGAAGACTTGTTGGGGACATTATGAGTGGAATGGATACAGACTAGAGTTGGATAGTCACATGGTATCTATGGACGCAAAAAGGGATTGAGCGTAGTTTTAGGTACTTTCCCTTACCATCCATACTTCCGATACGATAGTCATAATCAGAATTCGACACACGAGTCAAGGACAGATGCACCTTACTCACTACGCTACTTTGACATTTGCTGAGTCGAGCTTACTCAGAGTGTCTCTCCAGGGCGATTTCCCTAACCTAAAAGACACCATCTGCGATACATGTATCAGCCCCTCTACGTTCTTTGCGACGCAATAAAGATACAGACACAGTATACCTCGAATTTAAAGCACAGGGTATCCGTGCCTCCTCGCTCAACCACCTAACAATCAATCTCCTTGGTCCTATGCTTCTTCTCACTATCCTTGTCCCCATTTACCGTCGTAAAATAAATCCTCAAACACCCCCCGGCCCTCACTCGTACATCCACCAGCGCACGCACGGGGTTACGTTTCATCTGTGCATTCGGGTGGGGCGGTTTCTTCCTCCTACTCGTTGTTAGCCTTAACATTGACGTTGGATGGGGCCTTAGCTTGGTCCGCGTATCCGGGTGTGCAGAAGCGAAATCAATAGGTGAAGGGAATAAGCTTGAATTAGAAGACGTAGGGACGAAGGAGGCTGGACCTGCAAAGTTGCCTTGGTATTCATGATAAGCTGATTTCGGACAGCACACAAGGACCGGTGTAGGGTGCCGTGTCGTGTCTGCTCACAAAGTGACTTGAGAATCGGTTGGAGTTTGATGATGGAACCAGAGGCGGAGGGGTCTTGAAAGCGGAGGAGAGATTGAAGTAGGTCGCAATGAGCCAGAATAGATGAGAGATGAAATTGGGAGAAAGGAAGTCCGCGAGTATATACATCCACGCAGGACGACGAAGTAAATAGATATAGAAGCTTGTTGCTAGTTGGCGGAGCTTGGTGCCTCGCTTGGTGCCATCGTAGTCGACCAACAAACTCGATGAGCTGCTTCAACTTGCTTCAATCAGACTTGCGATCGTCATCCGACGGGTCCGCATCAACAACCTCATCCGTGTGGTCCTCTCCTCTGAGTCTCCTCGCCTTCTTTGCTCAACACTTGTCGTCAAACGACCTCCTCCAACCTCCTGCATATGGCCAATGCATCGAAGACCCAGTGATCTCCAGCTCCCCCACTTGCGCTTCCTCAGTCCTCACGAGTTCCAACCCGAACGAGCGCATACACGCGGACCCCACCAACATCCATGTATAAAGACCTCTCAGAATACCAAAAGTCCTGAGCCAGAAACGTCCTCGAAACCCGCACCTCCCTTGCCGGTGCCACCTATCAAGAACCCATGATGAGGTAAATGTTCCTGGCATCGATAGTGTGCCCCCTGGAAGTATTTGAGGATGCAAGAGTAGAGATGCAAGTCGTCTTGAGTGTGTTAAGAGCATGTATGCCGATACCGAGGATCAACGTGTTTGTATTCCAAAGGTGGGCAGGTTGGTGATGACGCGTAGGCGGCGATAATGATCAGTCGATCATCTTCAACAACATCGACACCTAGCGCAGTCATCCTACCCATCCAAAGCATACGCTAAACACCTAATGGACGACCATGCTTCTCGCGACGATCAACACCTTCCCCAAACCAAGACCCAGTGTTGAGTTACGGCGTCATTTTCGGCTCTTCCCCCGGTCTAACCACCGCAGATATTCAGAGGTGTACAGGAGTATGTGGGAGGTGAAAATTCAAGGAAATGAGTTCGAGAAACCTCGGTATTGCGTTGAATAAGGCGTTCAAAAGCATGTTGATCCTTGGCTGGACATGTTGAAGACAAGTTATGACGGAAGAGACTTGAGGGAGGACGATATTCAAGCTCTGTTATTCTCCAATAACGCGTAAGGAGTCTCCGGGAATAAGCCATATTTTCCACCTCCGTACAAGGCTTCTACATCTTCTGCGGCTTCATCCAAGGCCGAGGACACGAGACGTGTCAGCTGCCATATCGCGTTGGTAGTGCTTCGTGCAAGTGAGTATCTCAATGGGGGCTATATGATATAAAATATTCGTTAGCATCGCATTCTAGTCGCAAGATAAAAGAGAACCGGCGATGGCAAGGAAGAAGCAAAGATACATATGCCAGAATGCATCGCGAAAATATCGCATCTTTGAAAAAATCCACTAAGGAGTGTGACCCCCCTCGTCGACACCAACGTTCAAAAATAAAACTATCACATACCTCTACTCGAGTATACAACAATAACAGCAGCGCCCATCCAGCTCCGAGTTCAACCCAGGCCAACTCAAGGATCTCGAGGCCGCATCTGACCCCTGCCTTCAAACCATCACGTCCAACGCCTATCCAGTCCCAGACAGAACCCGCAAGACCCTGGGTTGTACGACAGGTAGGGTATACAATGGGCCTTGGCATAAAGACGCCGATCGTCATTGTCGTCAGACGACCACTGGTCTTGGTTGGGTGTTTGGGCTTGCGATAAGGGTGAAAGTAGCCAAGGGTGGAGGAACGAAGAACTTGGGCTCTTGATAAGTCTTCGCGTAGTGAATCTTCTTCGCCTCATCACTCTCATTCGTGTCCTCCTTCTCATTCACCTCCTTCCTCCCGCCAGGAAATCCTCCCTTCTGACGGGCCACAACCTTCAAAATTTCCCCTCCGAACGTCCGCAGACGCGCCAGGCCTGCATAATCCCAGATAGGTTCACGACTTGCTGTTGACTTGATGAAAGTCGCTTGGTAGCTATTGAACCTGGGTGGGGTTTGGGCTTGCAGGAGGCGTGAAAACGGCCACAGGTGCTGGTGTGAGGGTTGTGTATGATATCCGCGTAACTCGAGCGCTTCATTTGCGCTGACGTTACGAATTCTTCGCGTTGCCCCTTTTCATAAGTTTCCTCCAGGCCACCACCCTCTCATCCAATAATAGTAAAACCCACACACATCATCCAGTCAAAGACTTGAACATCACCGCCTACGGACGTGACCGGCCCAAGGGTCGTGGTCTATAGGTTTTAGTTAGCACGGAATGAGGAAACATGAGGGGCAAAGCAAGACGCACCGACACGGTGATATCAACATCCACCTCCATTCATCCCATTGCTAATCGTCTTTCTCATTGTCTGGGAACACCTCAGCCCGTCCTAATGGACTTTCGAAGGAGGCGAAATATGAACATTATCTCCACCTCAAGTTACAAACTAGACAGAAATAGTCAGCGTCATTGGCAAGCGGCATGAAGGAACGATGAGTCGTACAATTAAAGGTTCGTCCACTTCGAAGGAAGGCGGACGTTAGGAAAAGGTTGAGACTAGCCTATAAACCTGGCTCCCAGTCAACTTGAGGGAAAGTCAAGCTGGCGGTCGACACCCATGTTGGAGAAATTTTGGCCTACTTCGGTGTTCTAGGCGTTGGAGAGTCGGGCTTGAGCCTGACATTCAAAGCTTGGCGCCTAGGTGCTACATCTTTTGTTCACGAAGGCTCGACAAGCCAACAGTCCCGTAAAGTCGAGATGAGATGGAAGAAATGATGAAAGTTGACATCGAGAAGGTAGTGGCGTTTTCTAGGGACTCGATATTTGAAACTATTGAACCTGGGGATACTAATCGATCAGGATTTCGGAAAGCTTCGAACTTCAGGCTTCAGTCGTGTGTCGTGTCGGGTGTTACTGTGTCGAACACGAGAGTTGGCGGGGCAGTGGTGGGTTGACAAAGTACAGCCAGCCCCGTGTCACGAGCGATGAGAACTCGGAGAGAGGCGATGTCGACTGCCTAGAGGGCTAGGTAGTGAGGAGGGGAGATCGGAATTGCAATGGTGGTTGAAGATTGTAGGACAACAGCGGAGTTGACGTTGAATAGTCGCTGTCGGTTGTTGTTCAATGTCCTCGGACAACCAGCGCGGAAGCGTCAAAGCGTCATCGACGTCATATTCTCCTCCTTCGATGGTTCTTACGGTTAGACACAAGCTTCCTGCCGTCACTAACGCGTGCCCTTCGCCTGGCAGAGGCTTGTTCGAGGTATGCATATAGGTGTTCCTGGGTGGTTTGGAAGTATGTATGCCAATACTGAGCGTCAAAGATTCCCTAGTCCTAGATGGGCAGTGTCAAGGTGCATCGCTGGTGATGATGCAACCAGACCCTGTTCACCACCGACGCCTAGCCCACTTGCCCCAACCCCTCTGCACCGCATCCTAAATGACTAACGCAAGCCCATACTCCTCACGATGACCAACGACTGCTCCTAACCCGTCCCCCAAGAGCACGTCTTGAACTTGCGCAGTGCAGTTGCCTGCCCCTCCTTCTCTAATCGTCGCCTGCAGGTTCCAAGATGTGTATATGTGAGGCGGGTGAGAACGAGTGTAGAGGAAGATGTGTCTGAAAACACTTTCGAGTGGTCTTGCACGACGGTTTTCGAAAAGGATTTTGGCTCTCGACTGGACGTGCGCCGGTGCAGGGTCGATGAAGATCTTCAGCTTAGACGTGCCTTGGGAGACAAGCAGTAGAGGGAAGGAACTCAGGCATCCGCACGATAACGTCAAGTAGAACCTTCGATATCTTCCATCGCTATATGAATCTTCGTGATCCAGTGCGCTTTCGTCTGTAGCTATGAATGTTCATGCATCCCGGGTCGCATCAGCGGTGTTTGACATGAGCAAGTACGTTGATTAGAGCTAGATAAATCAGAGAAATACGTCAGTATCACAATCTACAGTAACAACAAGATGGAGGCACGGGCAAAATGATGATTGTTTAGAATGAGAAACCATGATAACATCCGTCAAGGAAGCGATATGTCGCTCATAGATCCACCAGGGAGCATAACACGCCCCCCCCACAGATAACAACGCCCGAAAATAAAACCACTACACACCTGGGCGTAACACCATCCTCATCCATTGGCTTTGTCTTTGACTTCAATCCAGGCCGACTACTAGGGAGCACATGTCTCAGGCAAAGACGCACATCGGTACTATCGTCGGCTGGCTACTGAGGAACCTGGGTGCCTGACCAGGGTTTGCAAAGGTGGCCTTCTTCGCCTCATCATTTCCATGTGTGTCCTCTTTCCCATTCCTCCCCTTCTTCCCGCAAGGAAAAGTCCCGCTCTCGATAAGACACCTCTCCCGTCCATTGACAGGATTCCGGCCAACATAAAACGGCCAACCACGATAAACGGCATTTATGAGGCCTTGAACGGTGTTGGTTTTGCACGGGCGTACTTGGCGCGGAGATCGTCGTCGTAGTGGTCTGCAAGTATTGGTTAGAATGGAAGGTGGGGAAACTAGAGAGGCAAAAGCACGACGCACCCGACATGATGTCGACACCCACATTGTTGGCGTTAACACCAGCAGGAGTCGTTCATGCTCTGAATCCACGTCCATTCCTTTCGTTTCCCAAAGTCGCCATCCTCACTGTTAAGGAACACAGCAACCCGTCCGATTAATACGGGATTCGTCGAAGGTGGTGGAATACGAAAAGGTCTTCCATGTCGATGAGGAGAGCTAGTAACGGAGCAAATCACGATGAGCTAGACAAAGATAGTTAGTATCCACTTGCAAGCAACAGGAAGGAATGACGAGACGTACAATTTACACTGCGAAGGAAGTTGGATAGCCGATGGCTTGCATCAATGGCAAATTTTGAGCGCCAGGATTCGATAATTGAGCACAGAAAACAAGTTCAAAGCTTTAGACGTAGGTCTCAGCCGACTTGAGCAATCTTCAGCGCGAAAGTCGACCGGGTCGATGGATATGTTGAAGACGCGGTTCGGTTGGGCGTTTCGAGTTGATGGTGACGCAATGGTTGGGCTTGAGCATGACCACTCGGATCTTGGCACCTAACCCATCGTTGTCCTAAATGCTAGATCCAAGGCCCAACAGTCCCTTCAAGCGTAATGTGCGCTGCCAGGAACGACGAAAGTTGACATCGAGTGATCAACAAAAGGGCCAAGACGACAGGTGTAAGTATGTTGAAGGCGTCAACCATATTGATTATTCCAAGCGACGGTGTCACGAGGGTTGAGCTGGAGCACGACTATTCGAGTCTTGATGCATAGGTCCTAAGGCTTCAGATTCTGAAAGCTAGACAAGCCAACGGTCCCTTCGAGTGTCGAAGGGTCCTGGGAGGTGGAAGAAGCGACGAAAAGTTGATATCGAAAAGGTAGTGGAGGTCTGGAGTGTCGACGAATTGACTGGCATTCTAGGGAATCGATGTTCAAAACTTGACTTGAACCTGAAGAAAAGCTCCAGTCGAATTTGGGCACGAGGGCACATGACCCAGAACATGGAACAGACCGGACCGGTTGAACGAGCGTCCAGGTTTCTCTGTTCAG
>Ga0247742_10002511_pt1 | contig 11951 bp, 11 predicted proteins | sample UWRJL208509C2_FD_180944 | JGI IMG/M metagenome (GOLD analysis project Ga0247742, IMG submission 180944) | Plant litter microbial communities from Arlington Agricultural Research Station in Wisconsin, United States - UWRJ-L208-509C-2 | ecosystem: Environmental > Terrestrial > Plant litter >... | reverse complement strand
GCCGGCTCCGGATATTCGCAGCCAGCGACCGAGCGCCGGTGAGCTGCGTGTCAGGGGGCTGAATGAAACCCTGTTCCTGGCGCCGTTGCCGGTTTACACCGGGCAAGTGCAGATTTCTCGCCGTAACTTTTCGGCAATGAACGAGACCTTTCTGGAGTTGGGGGGGAATAATCGGGGCATGGTTGAGCAGGGTAAGATTCTGGCAACTGGAGTCTTGATGGTTTTGTTTACAGCATTTGTAGTCCCCTGTTTTGTAATCATGCTAGGGGTGTTTTTCTATCCGGAAAATTTCCCTACGCCGTTTAACGATCTCATCGACGCTATCCAGGTGTTTTCCAGTTACATGCTTTTATCCGTTATCCCAATCGGCGCCTTCGTTTACGGCATGCTCTCCAACGTCTTCACCTTAGCCAAAAGCTACCCCGTGCGCTTCAACCGTCAACGCCGCGAAGTCTGCTACATCGACAACCGCACCCACCGCGTGTTGATCGTGCCTTGGGAAAGCGTGGTGGCCTGGGTCGCCAGCAGCCAGGGCGTGACCAGTTATGGCGCCATGCGCGACTACACGTTTGGCATGGGTCTGGAGGACGAAGAACTCGACCGGGTGCAGTTTGTGTTACTGGCCCAAGCCAGCGATGTGCATGCGCTGGGGCTGTGGACGGCGATCCGCAATTACATGGAAGAGGGGGAGTTGGTCGACACGCCCAATCCGATGCTCGCGATGTTAGGGCTTACGCCAACTGAGGATGAGCTCAAGCCTTACGAAGGGCTGCATACCTATGAGATCGAACGTAAGGGCGCCCGTTTCATGGGCTCGCTGGACGATGGCGGCGGGCACCTGACTGCCGAACAGCGTCATCGTTACGGTTACGGCAAACGAACGCGCTGGCCCTTACGCTGGTTTTACGTCCGCCGCGTCCTGACCTTCTGGAAAATGCCCTACCTGATTGCCGAATGGTCCCACCGAAAAGGTCGCCCGACCCTGCCCGACAGCGTGCAAGCCTGGTCGCAACCCTTGCCGCCCGAGCAATGGGCCCAACCCAGCCCAGCCCTGCAAAAAGCCAACGCCTTGGTCAAAACCGCGATGGACAAAAAAGGTGCGAATTTTGTCGACGCCTGCAAGGCGGCGGGGTTGCATTGAATCTGCCGCTTAGCGGCTCCTACAATCTCTGGCAATGATTGCAAGAGCGCGCTAAATCCAAAAGTCCAACTGCGCGTTTTGTCGATTTGGATGAGTTAAGAAAACCAAGGCTGAACTTCTTCTACATCGTGATCGCTGGTACACCGACGATCTCGGCTACGTCAGTCAGTCCCATTAAGTCGGGTGTTACCTCAATCAATCGAGCGCTGGGCATAACATTTCTGATATTTGTCATTGCACTATTTAAGGCATCTTTTGCGGACGAAGCTTCACGAACAAACTCCAGCGCTAACCGACAAGGCTGACCCACTCCAATCAGAGCATCGTCACAACCCGCCTCGCCTAAGTGTTCAACGAGTAAGTCCATGTCCTGATTTTCAGCCGAGAGCTGATACTTCAACGTAAAAACATACTCCATCGTTATTCCTCTTATTACCAACGTGCGACGTGCCCCGGCAATCCGCCTGACCCTGCGGGGTCAACAGGGCGAGAAGGGAATCGAATGTAGGCAAACGGAGGCGACTCACAAGGCCTTGGCGACGAAACAGAAACGTCCTGCATAGAGCCGCGAAATGGCCTGACAGACGATTCTGACGTTTAACCGCATAAGGGAATTGGGTCGGGCAGGGAGGACCGCAGCCGCCCGGTTGATCCCGAGGCGGCCGGGCGTCTGTTTAATAGCTGGTTTCGGGCAGGCTGGCGATGATCGAGCGGTAGCTGTTCATGCGTTGCTGCTGCACGCGACCGTCTTCGAGGGCCTTGAGCAGAGCGCAGCCGGGTTCGCGGTCGTGTTTGCAATCGCGGAAACGGCAGGTGCCGATCAGGTCGTTGAACTCGATGAACCCGGCTTCGACGTCGGCGCGGCTGACGTGGCCCAGGCCGAATTCGCGGATGCCCGGGGAGTCGATCAACTCACCGCCACCGGGGAAGTGGAACAGTCGCGCGGTGGTGGTGGTGTGGGTGCCCTGGCCGGACAGTTCCGACAACGGTCCGACGCGGGTTTCGACTTCCGGCAGCAGGCTGTTGACCAGCGACGACTTGCCGACGCCGGACTGGCCGACGAACACGCTGATGCGGCCGTCGAGCTGTTGCTGCAATTGCTCCATGCCATTGCCGTGGTGCGCCGACACTTCCAGCACCGGGTAACCCAAGGTGCGGTAGACCGCCAGCAACGCATTGAGCGCCGGGGCGTTCTGCTCGTCGATCAGATCGAATTTGTTCAGCAGCAACAGCGGCCGGATGCCGGCGTGCTCGGCCGCCACCAGGTAGCGGTCGATCAGGTTGGCGTGGGGCTCGGGCAGCGGGGCGAAGACGATGACAATCATGTCGACGTTCGCCGCCACTGGTTTGAGCTGGCCACGGCTGTCTGGCCGGCACAGCTCGGTGTTGCGCGGCAGTTGCGCGACGATCACGCCGATGCCCTGGTTGCCGGCGCGCCAGACCACCTGGTCGCCGGTCACCAGCGCAGGCAGGTTGGCGCGCAAGTGACAACGGAACACTTGGCCGGCCAATTCGCCGTCACGCGCTTCGACCTCGACCTGCACACCGAAGTGCGCGATCACCAGGCCGGTCTGCTCCGGGCCCAGGTCGCCGCCCTCCAATGCCTCGACGGCAGAGGACTCGCGTTTGGCTGCGCGGGCAGCGCGCTCGCCTTGAATCTTTTCGATGCGCCAGTTTTGACGACGATTGAGTTGGCGTTTGGCCATGGGTGTTCCGTATCGAGAATGCAGCGATTAGGTAAAACGGCCGCGAGTTTAGCACGCCCCGCCGGTTGCCTAGGCTAAACTGCGCAGCTACGCCGAGGAGCCTTTATATGCAAAACCCACAGAATCTGATCTGGATCGACCTGGAAATGACCGGTCTGAACCCGGATACCGATGTCATCATCGAGATGGCGACCATTGTCACCGACAGCAACCTCAACACCTTGGCCGAAGGTCCGGTGATCGCGATTCACCACAGTGACGAAATTCTTGCCGGCATGGACGAGTGGAACACCCGTCAGCACGGTGGTTCGGGCCTCACCCAGCGCGTGCGCGACAGCCGCATCAGCATGGCCGAAGCGGAAGCCGAGACCATCGCCTTTCTGGAAAAATGGGTGCCGAAGGGCAAGTCGCCGATCTGCGGCAACAGCATCTGCCAGGACCGCCGCTTCCTCTATACCCACATGAAAGCCCTCGAAAGCTACTTCCACTACCGCAACCTGGACGTGTCGACCCTCAAGGAACTGGCCGCGCGCTGGGCGCCGGAGGTGCGTGACAGCTTCCAGAAAGGCAGCACCCACCTGGCCCTGGACGACATCCGCGAGTCGATTGCCGAGTTGCAGCATTACCGCAAGCACTTCATCAAGTTCTGATCCGGCCGGGCGTTTGCGGCGAGGTCGCTCTGTTGGTGCTCCAGCGAAATAGCTAGACTGCGCGCCTCTGTGCAAGGACCGCCGCCATGTTGCTGATGCTCTACCTGATCGCCATCACCGCCGAAGCCATGACTGGCGCGCTGTCCGCCGGGCGGCGCGGCATGGACTGGTTTGGCGTGGTGCTGATCGCCTGCATCACCGCGCTCGGCGGTGGTTCGATGCGCGACGTGTTGCTCGGGCATTACCCGCTGACGTGGGTCAAGCACCCGGAATACCTGGTGCTGACCTCGGTGGCGGCGATGATCACCGTGTTCACTGCCCGCTGGATGCGGCACTTGCGCGCGCTGTTCCTGGTGCTCGACGCTGTCGGCCTGGTAGCGTTCACCCTGATCGGCTGCATGACCGCCCTGGAAATGGGCCACGGCATGCTGGTGGCCTCGGTCAGCGGCGTCATCACCGGAGTCTTCGGCGGCATCCTGCGCGACATCTTCTGCAACGACATCCCACTGATCTTCCGCCGCGAACTCTACGCCAGCGTGTCCTTCCTCGCGGCGTGGTGCTACATGCTGTGCATTTACCTGCAACTGCCAGGCGAGCAAGCGATCCTGCTTACACTATTCGGCGGTTTCCTGCTGCGCTTGTTGGCGATTCGCTTTCATTGGGAAATGCCGAAGTTTGTTTATAACGATGAGAACTGACGTTCGGCATGCTGCTTGAGCGCCCACTCCACATGCTCGCGCACTAATTCCGACGGATAGTCCCGCCGTGCCTTCAGCGCTTCCAGTATCGGAATGCTCGATGGCGCGTTGCCCAGGCCGACCGCGAGGTTGCGCAGCCAGCGTTCGTAGCCGGCGCGGCGTAGGGGTGAGCCTTCGGTGTTGCTGAGGAATTTATCCTCGTCCCACATGAACAGTTCCGCCAGTTCGGCGTTGTCGAGGTTGTGCCGGGGCTTGAAGTCGCTTTCCCCGGATGGCCTGGCGAAACGGTTCCAGGGGCAGACCATCTGGCAATCGTCGCAGCCAAACACCCGGTTACCGATCAACGGTCGCAGGTCTTCGGGGATCGCACTTTTCAATTCAATGGTCAGGTAGGAAATACAACGCCGGGCGTCCAGCACGTAAGGGCCGACGAAGGCGTTGGTCGGGCAAACGTCCAGGCACGCGGTGCAGCGGCCGCAGTGTTCCGTGGCGTGGGGCGGGTCGACGGGCAGCGGCAGGTCGACAAACAGTTCGCTGAGGAAGAAGTAACTGCCGGCCTTGCGATTCAACACCAGGGTGTTTTTGCCGATCCAGCCCAGGCCGGCCTGCTCGGCGATGGCTTTTTCCAGCACCGGGGCGCTGTCAACGAACGCGCGGTAGCCAAACGGGCCGATCACTGCCTGAATCTTTTCTGCCAGTTGTTGCACGCGTTTACGGATCAATTTGTGGTAATCGCGGCCCAAGGCATAACGCGAGACGTAGGCTTTTTCCGGTTGCGCCAGCATTTGCACCATTTTGGTGTCGCCGGGCAGGTAGTCCATGCGCAAGGACACCACGCGCAACGTGCCTGGCACCAACTCGTCGGGATGCGAGCGTTTGCTGCCGTGGGCGCCCATGTATTCCATCTCGCCGTGGTAGCCGGCATCGAGCCAGCGTTGCAGGTGCTGCTCATGTTCGCCGAGGTCCAGGCCGCTGATGCCGACTTGCTGGAAGCCCAGCTCGCGACCCCAGTCCTTGATGGATTGGGCGAGGGCGGGGAGGTCTGTGGTAATAGCGGGCATGAGGCGAGAGAAACCGGAGCTGAGGTGCGTATAATTCTGCCAGACATCGGAGCCCGAAGACGCATGCCGCACACTAAAGATGATTTACCCGACGCGCTGTACAGCGCCGAGCAAGTCCGCGGGCTCGATGCGCGCCTGATCGCGGCCGGCACGCCGGGCTTCGAATTGATGCAGCGTGCGGCCCGTGCGACCTGGCGTGCGCTGGTCCGGCAATGGCCGGCGGCGACCGAATTGACGGTGCTGGCCGGCCACGGCAACAACGCCGGCGACGGTTATCTGGTGGCAGCCCTTGCCCTGCGAGCCGGCTGGACGGTGCGGGTGCTGGCGGTGGTCGATCCGCTGCGTTTGCAGGGTGACGCCGCACGGGCCCATGCCGAGGCGGTGGCGGCGGGCGTCACGATCGAAACCTGGGCCCCGTCCAGCGAACTGCGTGGTGTGTTGCTCGATGCCTTGCTCGGCACCGGTTTGAGCGGCACGGTGCGTGAGCCTTACGTCGGCGCCATCGAGGCCATCAATGCCAGCGGGTTGCCGGTGGCGGCGGTGGATATTCCCTCCGGCCTGAGCGCCGATACCGGCCAAGTGCTGAGCGTCGCGGTGCGGGCCGACCTGACCGTGACCTTCATTGGCCTCAAACTGGGGCTGTTTACCGGGGATGCGGCCGATCAAGTTGGAGAGTTAATCTTCAACGATTTGCAGGCCGATCCGCAGATCGTCGCCGAAACGGCGGTCACTGCCCGGCGCTTGAATCCGATTAATTTGCCGCATCCAGCCACCCGCAAGCCGAGTGCGCACAAGGGACGCTTCGGTCATGTGTTGTTGATCGGCGGTGATCGCGGCTTCGGCGGGGCCATTTTGCTCAGCGCCGAAAGCGCCTTGCGCAGCGGGTCGGGCATGGTGTCCCTGGCCACCCGACCTGAACACATCCCCGCCGCGCTGACCCGATTGCCGGAAGTCATGGCGCTGGGCACGCACTCGGCGAATCAATTGATGGGCTTGCTGGAAAAAGTCAGCGTGCTGGTGGTCGGTCCCGGATTGGGCCAGGCGTCGTGGGGCCGCAGCCTGTTGTCGGCCGCGGCCAATGCGCCGTTGCCGCAGGTCTGGGACGCCGACGCGTTGAACTTGTTGAGCGCCGGGGCCGTCAGCTTGCCCAAGGACAGCGTGATCACCCCGCATCCGGGGGAAGCGGCGCGCTTGCTGGGAATGTCGATCGCTCAAGTGCAGGCCGATCGCCCGGCGGCGGCCCGGGCATTGAGCAAAAAATACTCAACCACCGTGATTCTGAAAGGCGCGGGCAGTTTGATCGCCATCGCCGATGGCCGCTTGGCCCTTTGTCATCAAGGCCACCCGGCCATGGCCACCGCTGGCCTCGGCGATGTACTGGCCGGTCTGGTGGGCGCGTTGCTGGCCCAAGGCATGTCGGCGTTCGATGCCGCTTGTCTGGCGGTCTGGTTGCATGCCAATGCTGGGGCGCAACAAGGTAAATTCGGTCGTGGGCTGGCGGCCAGTGATCTGATTCCAGCCATTCGTCAGTTGTTGGAGGAGCAAACACCGTGTCTGAAGTAATCCTGTACCTGGCCGATGAACAGGCCATGACCGACTTTGGCGCACGCATTGCCCGTGTCACTCAAGGGCACGGGCTGATTTTCCTGGAGGGTGACCTGGGGGCGGGTAAGACCACCTTGTCCCGGGGGGTGATACGCGGTCTGGGCCATGTGGGCGCGGTCAAAAGTCCGACCTTCACGTTGGTCGAGCCCTACGAGATTGGGGACATGCGCGCCTTCCACTTTGACCTGTATCGCCTGGTCGATCCGGAAGAACTGGAGTTCCTCGGCATCCGTGACTACTTCGAAGACGACGCGTTGTGCCTGATCGAATGGCCCCAGAAGGGTGCAGGCTTTTTGCCAAAGCCCGACCTGACCATTACCATTGCACCGCATGACAGCGGGCGTTCGCTGAAAATTTTGCCGCAAGGCTCGCGTGGCGAGTCGTGGTGTGCCGCTTTGGCATTGGAATCCAAATAAATGGTGGGGTTAGGTATGCGCTTTCGCGCGTTGGTGGCTGCCGTAGGTGTATTGCTTTTGGCGGTGACCGTCGACGCTGTGGCTGAATCGAAGGTCAACAGTGTTCGCCTGTGGCGGGCACCGGACAACACCCGACTGGTGTTCGACCTGACGGGCCCGGTGCAGCACAGCGTATTCACCCTGACCGCGCCGGATCGCCTGGTGATCGACATCAACGGTGCCAGCCTCGGTGCGCCGCTGAATGTCTCCACCGCCAACACGCCGATTACCGCCATGCGCTCGGCGCAGCGCACCCCGACCGATCTGCGGGTGGTCATTGACCTGAAAAAAGCCGTGACCCCGAAAAGCTTCACCCTGGCGCCTAACGCCCAGTACGGCAATCGCCTGGTGGTCGACCTGTTCGACAACGCCGCCGATGCCGCACCGCCGCCAGCCCCGACGCCATCGGTGGCGAACATTCCTGCGGTACCGGTCACGCCGACCGAACCGCCGGTCAAATTGCCACCGGCCCCGCCCGCGCCCGCTGGCAAACGCGACATTATTGTGGTGATCGACGCCGGTCACGGCGGCGAGGACCCGGGGGCCTCGGGTTCGCGCGGTCAGCATGAAAAAGACGTGGTGCTGGCGATTGCTCGCGAATTGCAACGGCAGATCAACGGCATGAAAGGCTTCCGCGCCGAACTGACCCGCACCGGCGATTACTTCATTCCGCTGCGCGGTCGTACCGAGATTGCCCGCAAGAAGGGCGCCGACCTGTTCGTCTCGATCCACGCTGACGCCGCGCCATCGGCGGCGGCATTCGGTGCCTCGGTGTTTGCCTTGTCCGATCGCGGCGCCACATCGGAAACCGCCCGTTGGCTGGCCGACAGCGAAAACCGTTCTGACTTGATCGGCGGTGCCGGCAACGTCAGCCTCGACGACAAGGACCGCATGCTCGCGGGCGTGCTGCTCGACCTGTCGATGACCGCGTCGCTGACTTCCAGCCTCAACGTCGGCCAGAAAGTCCTGAGCAACATCGGCCGGGTCACGCCGTTGCACAAGCAACGGGTGGAGCAAGCCGGGTTCATGGTGCTGAAATCGCCGGACATCCCGTCGATCCTGGTGGAAACCGGTTTTATCTCCAACGCCAACGAAGCCTCCAAGCTCGCGGCCTCCAGCCACCAGCAAGCGCTGGCGCGTTCGATCAGTGCCGGCGTGCGTCAGTTCTTCCAGCAGAATCCGCCGCCGGGCACCTACATTGCCTGGATGCGTGATTCCGGCAAGATCGCCCAGGGCCCGCGGGATCATCGGGTCAGCCCCGGCGAGACCCTGGCCATGATCGCCGTGCGCTATCAGGTGTCCCCAGCCACCCTGCGCAGCGCCAACAACTTGAAAAACGATGAGCTGAAAGTGGGTCAGACCTTGACCATTCCCGGCACTGAATTGGCGGCCAAAGAATGAATCAGGTGTTGAACAGCAGTGCCCGTATCGAACTGCTCAGTCCGCGCCTGGCGAACCAGATTGCCGCCGGTGAGGTGGTCGAGCGCCCGGCTTCGGTGATCAAGGAGTTGCTGGAAAACAGCCTCGACTCCGGCGCCAAGCGCATTGATGTCGATGTCGAGCAGGGCGGCGTCAAGCTGCTGCGGGTGCGCGACGATGGCAGCGGTATTTCCTCGGATGACCTGCCGCTGGCCCTGGCCCGCCACGCCACCAGCAAGATTCGCGACCTGGAAGACCTCGAACGGGTCATGAGCCTGGGGTTTCGCGGCGAAGCCCTGGCTTCCATCAGTTCGGTGGCGCGCCTGACTCTGACCTCGCGCACCCGTGACGCCGATCAAGCCTGGCAAGTCGAGACCGAAGGCCGCGACATGGCGCCGCGTGTGCAGCCGGCGGCCCATCCGGTGGGTACCTCGGTGGAGGTGCGCGACCTGTTCTTCAACACCCCGGCCCGGCGCAAATTCCTCAAGACCGAAAAAACCGAATTCGATCACCTGCAAGAAGTGATCAAGCGCCTGGCGCTGGCGCGTTTCGACGTCGCGTTCCATTTGCGCCACAACGGCAAATCCATCCTCAGCCTGCACGAAGCCCACGATGACGCGGCCCGTGCTCGGCGCGTGGCGGCGATCTGCGGTGCCGGTTTCCTCGAGCAGGCGTTGCCGATTGAGATCGAGCGCAACGGTTTGCACCTGTGGGGTTGGGTAGGCTTGCCGACGTTCAATCGCAGCCAGGCGGACTTGCAGTATTTCTTCGTCAATGGCCGTGCGGTGCGCGACAAACTGGTGGCCCACGCGGTGCGCCAGGCGTATCGCGATGTGCTGTTCAACGGCCGGCACCCGACTTTTGTGCTGTTTTTCGAAGTCGACCCGGCCGTGGTCGACGTCAACGTGCACCCGACCAAGCACGAAGTGCGCTTCCGTGACGGGCGCATGGTTCACGACTTCCTGTACGGCACGCTGCACCGCGCTTTGGGCGATGTGCGCCCGGAAGATCACCTTGCCGCACCGGCAGCGGTGGCCGGCATGGCGCGCCCGACCGGCATCGAGGCCGGCGAGTTCGGCCCCCAGGGCGAAATGCGCCTGGCCGCCAACGCACTGCTCGAGCAGCCCCAGGCCCAACCGACCTATACGGCGCCAGGCTCCGGGGCCGGTGCTGGCTACCAGTATCAATACACCCCACGGCCACAATCGGCGGTGCCGGTGGCCGAGGCTCAGGCGGCTTATCGCGAATTTTTTGCGCCACTGCCCGAAGCCAATGCCGCCGCGCTGCCGGACGGCCAGGGTGACGTGCCACCGCTGGGTTACGCCCTGGCGCAGCTCAAGGGCATCTATATTTTGTCCGAGAACGCCCACGGGCTGGTGCTGGTGGACATGCACGCCGCCCATGAGCGGATCATGTACGAACGGCTGAAAATCGCCATGGCCAGCGAAGGCTTGAGCGGCCAGCCATTGCTGGTGCCGGAATCCCTAGCGGTCAGCCAGCGTGAGGCTGATTGCGCCGAAGAGCACGCCGCCTGGTTCCAGCGCCTCGGTTTTGAGTTGCAGCGCCTGGGCCCGGAAACCCTGGCGATCCGGCAGATTCCGGCGCTGCTCAAGCAGGCCGAGGCGGAGCGTTTGGTGAGCGACGTATTGGCGGACCTGATGGAATACGGCACCAGCGACCGAATCCAGGCGCACTTGAACGAACTGCTCGGCACCATGGCCTGCCACGGCGCAATTCGCGCCAATCGACGCCTGGCCCTGCCGGAAATGAACGGTTTGCTGCGGGACATGGAAAACACCGAGCGCAGCGGGCAATGCAACCATGGCCGGCCGACCTGGACCCAACTGGGCCTGGACGATCTGGACAAACTGTTCTTGCGCGGTCGTTGATGAGCCCACTGCCTCCGGCGATTTTCCTGATGGGCCCGACCGCCGCGGGCAAGACGGACTTGGCCATCGAGCTGACCAAGGTGCTGCCCTGCGAACTGATCAGCGTCGATTCGGCGCTGGTCTATCGCGGCATGGACATCGGCACCGCCAAGCCGTCGAAACAACTGCTGACAGAATTTCCGCACCGGTTGATCGATATCCTCGACCCGGCCGAGGCCTATTCCGCCGCCGATTTCCGTCGCGATGCCCTGCAAGCCATGGCCGAGATCACTGCGCGGGGCAAGATTCCGCTGCTGGTGGGCGGCACCATGCTCTATTACAAGGCGTTGATCGACGGCCTTGCCGACATGCCCGCGGCCGATCCTGAGGTTCGCGCACAGATTGAAGAAGAAGCATCACGTCTGGGCTGGCAAGCCTTGCACGATCAGTTGGCGCAGATTGACCCGGTTTCCGCTGCGCGTATTCATCCGAACGATCCGCAGCGGCTCAGTCGCGCGCTGGAAGTGTTCCGTGTCAGCGGTCAGAGCATGACTGCCCTTCGCCAGCAACAATCTGCGCAAAGTGCCGAAGCAGGCACTTCGGGGCGTCCACAATTGCCCTATACTGTCGCCAACTTGGCCATTGCTCCAGCAAACCGCCAGGTGCTGCACGAGCGGATTAAACAAAGATTCACCTTAATGTTGGAACAGGGATTCATTGACGAGGTCGTAGCCCTGCGTGAGCGAAGTGACCTGCATGCCGGGTTGCCGTCTATACGTGCGGTGGGCTACCGCCAGGTCTGGGATTACCTGGATGGCAAGCTGACGTCAGCCGAGATGCAGGAGCGTGGAATCATCGCCACGCGCCAATTGGCGAAACGCCAGTTCACCTGGCTGCGCAGTTGGGCTGATTTACACTGGTTGGACAGCCTTGATTGCGACAATCTGCCGCGCGCCTTGAAATACCTGGGAACGGTCTCCATATTGAGCTGAGTCCTTGCAATTGCCGTCTATCCTTGGGGGTGTGACGGCCGAAGCCATCTGAATTACCTATTTTTATTATTAAATCCTTAAAGGAGTGCGGCACATGTCAAAAGGGCATTCGCTACAAGACCCTTACTTGAATACTTTACGTAAAGAGAAAGTTGGGGTTTCCATCTATCTGGTCAACGGGATCAAGCTGCAAGGCACGATCGAGTCCTTCGACCAGTTCGTAATCTTGCTGAAGAACACTGTCAGCCAGATGGTTTACAAGCACGCTATCTCTACAGTGGTGCCGGTTCGTCCAATTCGTCTGCCTAGCGCAACCGAATCCGAAGCGGGTGACGCTGAGCCAGGTAACGCCTGAT
>Ga0247742_10002510_pt1 | contig 11952 bp, 13 predicted proteins | sample UWRJL208509C2_FD_180944 | JGI IMG/M metagenome (GOLD analysis project Ga0247742, IMG submission 180944) | Plant litter microbial communities from Arlington Agricultural Research Station in Wisconsin, United States - UWRJ-L208-509C-2 | ecosystem: Environmental > Terrestrial > Plant litter >... | reverse complement strand
GAGCGCATCGAAAACGCGCCGGGCTTCGACACCGACCACTGGCCGAACATGGCCAACCAGACCTGGGCGTCGCAGATCCACACCTACTACGGCACCAGCGGCGGCGCCAACCTGTAAGCATCAAGCTGCCGGCCGCGCCTCGGCGCGCGGCCGGCCTATCCGATTACGGCAGCAGCACCGACAACTCACGCGCGCCCTCCTGCAGGGTCGGCAGGAACACCTCCACCATATACGCCGCGCTGATGCGGCTGGCCTGCGCCCCGACATTCAGCGCCGCCAGAACATTCCCCGCCGCCCCGCGCACCGGCACCGCCAGCGAGCGCAGTCCCACCTCCAGTTCCTCATCGTTGAGCGCATAGCCGCACTGCCGCACCTCGGCCAGCACTTCGCGCAGCCGCGCGGCCGAGACGATGGTTTTCTCCGTGTACGCCTGCAGCTTGACCCGCGCCAGGTAGGCTTCCAGCGCCTCCTGCGGCAGCTGGGCCAGCATCACCCGTCCCAACGAGGTGCAATACGCCGGCAGCCGGCTGCCCGTATTCAACGACACCGACATGATGCGCGAGGTGGCCGAGCGCGCCACGTACAAGATCTCGTCCTCCTGCAGCACCGCCAGCGAACACGATTCGTTCAGCGCGCGGCTGATGCGGTTCAGGTAAGGCGCGGTCGACACCGTCAACGGCGTCGACGACAGATACGAGTAGCCCAGCGTCAGCACCTTCGATTGCAGCGTGAACAGGCCGCCGTCGACTTCCGCATAGCCCAGCGCGCACAAGGTATGCAGGCAGCGCCGCACCGCCGCGCGCGAGATGCCGGTGCGATGGCTGATCTGCGCGATGGTCAGGCTGCGGCGCTGGTCGCTGAAAGCGCGCAGCACCGCCAGGCCGCGCGCCAGCGAGGTCATGAAATCCGGGCCGGTATGCAGGTCGATCTCGTCGGCGATGCTGGCGGGTGGCTGTGGCATGAATACTCCATTTCTGAAATAGCGTTCGATTACCGCACAGCTTCGCCGCCAGCCCGTTGCAGCGGGCCAGCCCGGTGCATACACTGAATCGGTAGCAAAAGCGGCCAATTGTTCGATTATCGCACAGCGGCCGGCGACCCATCCGTCAGAAAGCCCATTGTGATCGACAAAATCTCCCCCTCCCTGCAGCACGCGGTGGCCGACATCCGCGACGGCGCCACCGTCATGATCGGCGGTTTCGGCAACGCCGGCATGCCGTCCGCGCTGATCGACGCGCTGATCGGCCAAGGCGCGCGCGAACTCACCATCGTCAACAACAACGCCGGCAACGGCGACACCGGCCTGGCCGCGCTGCTGGCGGCGGGCCGGGTGCGCAAGATCATCTGCTCGTTCCCGCGCCAGGCCGACTCGCATCACTTCGACGCGCTGTACCGCGCCGGCAAGATCGAGCTGGAACTGACGCCGCAAGGCAACCTGGCCGAACGCATCCGCGCCGCCGGCGCCGGCATCGGCGGCTTCTTCACGCCCACCGGCTACGGCACGCAGCTGGCCGAAGGCAAGGAGACGCGCCTGATCGACGGCCGCCACTACGTGCTGGAGTCGCCGATCCACGCCGACTTCGCGCTGATCAAGGCGCTGCGCGGCGACCGCTGGGGCAACCTGGTGTACCGCAAGGCGGCGCGCAATTTCGGTCCCATCATGGCGATGGCGGCCAGGACCACCATCGCCCAGGTGCGCGACGTGGTCGCGCTGGGCGAACTCGATCCCGAAGTCATCATCACGCCCGGCATCTTCGTGCAGCGCGTGGTCAAGGAGGCAGCATGATTACCCGTTACACCCGCGACCAGATCGCCGCCCGCGTCGCCCGGGACATCCCCGAAGGCGCCTACGTCAACCTCGGCATCGGCCTGCCGACCAAGGTCGCCAACTACCTGCCTGCCGAACGCGAAGTGTTCCTGCACAGCGAGAACGGCCTGCTCGGCATGGGCCCGGCGCCCGCGCCGGGCGACGAGGACGAAGACCTGATCAACGCCGGCAAGCAGCCGGTGACGCTGCTGGCCGGCGGCGCCTACTTCCACCACGGCGACTCGTTCGCGATGATGCGCGGCGGCCACCTCGACATCTGCGTGCTCGGCGCGTTCCAGGTCGCCGCCAACGGCGACCTGGCCAACTGGCACACCGGCGCGCCGGATGCGATTCCGGCGGTCGGCGGCGCGATGGACCTGGCGATCGGCGCCAGGCAGGTGTTCGTCATGATGGACCACCAGACCAAGAGCGGCGAGAGCAAGATCGTCGCCGCGTGCAGCTATCCGCTGACCGGCGTGGCCTGCGTCAACCGCATCTACACCGACCTGGCCGTGCTGGAGGTGACGCCGGACGGCCTGCGCGTGCTGGAAATGGCCGACGGCCTGAGCTTCGACGCACTGCAGGCGGCGACCGCCGCCCCCCTGCTGCCCAACTGATACGAAAGCGAGAAAACCATGCATCAAGCCTTTATCTGCGACGCCGTGCGCACACCGATCGGCCGCTACGGCGGCGCACTGAAGGACGTGCGCGCCGACGACCTGGGCGCGCTGCCCATCCGCGAACTGCTGCGCCGCCATCCCGCGCTGGCGTGGCACGAGGTCGACGACGTGATCTACGGCTGCGCCAACCAGGCCGGCGAGGACAACCGCAACGTGGCGCGCATGGCGGCGCTGCTGGCCGGGCTGCCGCAGCAGGTGCCCGGCACCACCATCAACCGCCTGTGCGGTTCCGGCATGGACGCGGTCGGCACCGCCGCGCGCGCCATCATGGCTGGCCAGGCGGAGCTGCTGATCGCCGGCGGCGTCGAGTCGATGACGCGCGCCCCCTTCGTCATGGGCAAGGCCGATACCGCCTTCAGCCGCCACGCCGCGCTGCAGGACACCACCATGGGCTGGCGCTTCGTCAACCCGGCGTTGCAGGACGCATACGGCGTCGACAGCATGCCGCAGACGGCGGAGAACGTCGCCGACGACTACGGCGTCAGCCGCGCCGACCAGGACGCGTTCGCGCTGGCCAGCCAGAACAAGTGCGCCGCCGCCGTCGCCGCCGGCGCGTTCGCGCTTGAGATCGTGCCGGTGGCGCTGGCGCAGAAGAAAGGCGATCCGCTGATGTTCGGCTGCGACGAGCATCCGCGCGCCACCACGCTGGAGGCGCTGGCCAGGCTGAAGGGCGTGGTGCGCGCCGACGGCAGCGTCACCGCCGGCAATGCGTCCGGCATCAACGACGGCGCCTGCGCGCTGCTGATCGCCAGCGGCGCGGCGGCCGAACGGCATGGCCTGACGCCGCTGGCGCGCATCGTCGGCATGGCCACCGCCGGCGTGGCGCCGCGCGAGATGGGCATCGGCCCGGTGCCGGCGGTGCACAAGCTGTTGCGCCAGACCGGCCTGACGCTGGCGCAGATGGACCTGATCGAATTGAACGAAGCCTTCGCGGCGCAGGGCCTGGCGGTGCTGCGCCAGCTCGGCCTGCGCGACGACGATGCGCGCGTCAACCCGAACGGCGGCGCCATCGCGCTGGGCCATCCGCTCGGCATGAGCGGCGCCCGGCTGGCGACGACGGCGACCTACCAGCTGCACCGCAGCGGCGGACGTTATGCGCTGTGCACCATGTGCATCGGGGTCGGCCAGGGCATCGCCCTGATCATCGAACGGGTGTAGGGCTCAGGTGCGCAGGAACTGCCCGAGCGCGCGATTGAAGGCGGCTTCGGCTTCGATATTCGAGATGTGCGACGCCGGCAGCACCACCATGGCGGCGCCGGGAATCTGTTCGCGCATGGCGCTGGCGTCGGCGACGGTGGTGACCGGATCGGCGGCGCCGGCGATCAACAGCGTCGGCGCGGCGATGGCGTGCAGCTGGCCGCGCAGGTCGGCGACGGCCAGCGCGTCGCAGCAGGCGGCATAGCCTTGCGCGCTGCCGGCGCGCAGCGCGTCCACCAGCGCGGCCACCTGCCGCGGCGCGCGTGCGGCGAAGGCCGGCGTGAACCAGCGGCCCGCGGCGCCGTCGGCGACGCCGTCCAGGCCGTTGGCGCGCACCAGCGCGGCGCGCTCGCGCCAGCCCTGCTCGGCGCCGATGCGCGGCGCCGAATTGGCGATCACCAGCTTGTCCAGCCGCTGCGGCGCATGGATGCCCAGCCATTGCGCGATCGCGCCGCCCATCGACAGGCCGCAGAAATGCACCCGTTCGATGTCCAGCGCATCGAGCAGCGCCGTCACGTCGCGCCCCAGCCGCGCCAGCTCGAGCGGCGCGCGGCCAAGCCCGGAGCCGCCGTGGCCGCGGGTGTCGTAGCGCAGCACGCGGAAGTCGCGCCGGAACAGCGCGGCCTGCGCCTGCCACATGCGCAGGTCGGTGCCGAGCGAGTTGGAGAACATCAGCCAGGGCTTGCCCGGCGCGCCGTCCACTTGATAAGAGACGGCAAGACCGTCGAGGTGCATGATAGGCATGATCGTTTACCCCTGGTCGCCGCCGGCCACCGGCAGCACGCTGCCGGTGATGTACGACGCTTCGCTGGACGCGAGGAACAGGATCGCGCCGACCTGCTCGGCGATGCTGCCGTAGCGGTGCATCAGGCTGCTGGCGACGGTCTGCTCGACGATGCCCTGATACCACTGCTGTTCGCGCTCGCCGAGCGGCTGCGGGTTGCGCGGCACGCGGCGCGGCGGCGCCTCGGTGCCGCCGGTGGCCACCGCGTTGACGCGGATGTTGTTGTGCGCCTGCTCCATCGCCAGGCTGGCGGTCAGCGCGTTGACGCCGCCCTTGGCGGCCGAATACGGAATGCGATGAATGCCGCGCGTCGCCACCGACGAGACGTTGACGATGACGCCCTGGCGGCGTTCCACCATCCCCGGCAGCACCGCCCGGCAGCACCACATGGTCGGGAACAGCGAGCGGCGCAGCTCCGCCTCGACCTGCTCCGGCGCGTATTCCTGGTAGGGCTGCGCCCAGATCGTGCCGCCGACGTTGTTCACCAGCACATCAACCCTGCCGTAAGCGCCCAGCGCGATCTGGTTCAGTTGCGCCGCGCCTTCCCACGTCTCCAGGTCGCAGCGCGCCACCACCGCCATCGCGCCCAGCGCCTGCGCCTCGGCCGCGACCTCCTCGACGATGGCGGCGCGGTCGGCCAGCACCAGCTGCGCGCCCTCGCGCGCCAGCGCCAGCGCCACGCCGCGGCCGATGCCCTGGCCGGCGCCGGTGACGATCACCGCCTGGCCATCGAAACGGCGCGCGCTCATGCCGCCACCTCGCTGCTGGAGGCGAACTTCTCGAAATAGAAATTGGCCGGGGCGACGCCGCCGTCGTCGAGCCAGCGCCGCACCGCCTCCACCATCGGCACCGGGCCGCACAGATAGATATCGACGTCGCCGCCGTTCAGCCACGCCGGCTCGACGTGCTGGGTGACATAACCCTTGCGCGGATGCGCGCTGTCGCTGGACGCCACGCAGGTGCGGAAGCTGAATTGCGGCTGCGCCGCCGCGATGCGCTGCAATTGCTCGATCGCCACCAGGTCGATGTCGTGGCTCACGCCGAACACCATGCGCACCGGCTGGCGCATGCCGTCTGCCGCCAGCACCTGCAGCATCGACAGGAACGGCGCGATGCCGGTGCCGCCGGCCAGCAGCAGCAAGGGCCGGCGCACCTCGCGCAGGTAGAAGCTGCCGTAGGGCCCGGAAAACGCGATCGGCTGGCCGACCTGGGCGTCGCGCGCCAGGAAGGTGCTCATGCGTCCTTGCGGCACGTCGCGCACCACGAACTCGCAACGCCGCGCGCCGGGCGCGGAGCTGAACGAGTAGGAGCGCGTCAGCGCCGTGCCGGGCACTTCGACGTTGACATACTGGCCGGACAGGAAGCCGAGGTCGGCGCCCTGCTCCAGTTCGATCGAGAAGCCCAGCGTGGTGTCGGACAGCCGCCGCACGCCGGCCAGGCTGCCCTGGTAGCGCGCCACGCCGGTCTTGCACGCCGCCGAGGTGGCGGGGATGCGCACCACGCCATCGGAGGTCGGCCGCATCTGGCAGGCCAGCACCTGGCGCTGCGCCGCCTCTTCCGGCGTCAGCGCGTCGTCGATGTAGCCCGACGCCGGCATGTCGTAGCTGCCCGATTCGCACAGGCCGCGGCAGGTGCCGCAGGCGCCGTCGCGGCAGTCCAGCGGAATGTTGACCTGCTGGCGGTAGGCCGCGTCGGCCAGCTTTTCATGCTCGTTGCACGAGATGAAGCGGGTCACCCCGTCTTCGAATTGAAGGGCGATGTTGTAGCTCATCGTAAGGTCTCCTGCTTAAAGGTGATAGATGTCGATTACCTGGTGGATGTAATCGTTTTTGAGCACCACGTATTTATCGACGATCAGCGGGCGCGCGCCGGAGAAATCGATGACGTAGCGCGCCATGCCGAAGTGGCTGAAATCGGTCTTGTAGCGGTGGCTCAGCGTGTGCCAGTTGCAGCGCACCGTGTAGCGCCCGTCCTGTTCGCTTTCGATCTCCACATTCGAGACGTTGTGGCTGGTCCGGGTATCGGGCATGGTGGCGCTGGAGCGCTCGGTCTTGATGCGGAACACGCGGTCCTCCAGGCCCTGGCGGGTCGGGTAGTAGATCAGCGAGATTTCGCGCTGCGGATCGGTGACCAGCTGGTCGTCGTCGTCCCAGGACGGCATCCAGAAGCGCGCGTCGGGGTGGTAGCAGTCCAGCCACTGGTCCCACTGCTTGTCGTCCAGCAGCCGGCCCTCGCGGTACAGGAAGGCGCAGATAGCGTCGATCATGCCGCCTCCCCGCTGCCGAGCGCGCGGCGCATCACGTCCAGCCAGTAGCGGTGCTGGATGGTGTACAGGCCCTCGTCCTCGGTGCGCACGCCGCTCATCACCGGCGCCAGGCCGATCTCGCGCGCCGCCGCGTCGGCGCCGTGCACCCAGTGCAGCGCGCCGCGCGACATATCGTTCCATTCCAGCGCGATGCCGTGGTAGCCCTGCTGGCAGGAGCGGAACTCCTCCAGGTCGTCCGGGGTCGCCATGCCGCTGACGTTGAAGAAGTCCTCGTACTGGCGGATGCGGCGCGCGCGGGCCTGGTCCGATTCCCCCTTCGGCGCGATGCAGTAGATCGTCACTTCCGTCTTGTCGACCGCGATCGGCCGCAGCACGCGGATCTGCGAGCCGAACTGGTCCATCAGGTACAGGTTCGGATACAGGCACAGGTTGCGCGAGCGCCCGATCATCCAGTCGGCCGTGGCGGCGCCGTAGCGGCCGGCGTATTCGTCGCGGCGCGGATAGTTGGGCCGGTCCTGCGGATTGGCCCACTGGCTCCACAACAGCAGGTGGCCGTGCTCGAAGGCGTAGAAGCCGCCGCCCTGCTTGCCCCAGCTGCCGGCGTCCATGGCCTTGATCTGGTCGGTGCGTCCTGCCGCCTGCTGTTTGCGCTGGCTGGTGGTGGCGGCATAGTTCCAGTGCACCGCCGAGACGTGATAGCCGTCCGCGCCGTTCTCCGCCTGCAGCTTCCAGTTGCCGTCGTAGGTGTAGGTCGAGGCGCCGCGCAGCACTTCCAGCCCGTCGGCCGACTGGTTGACGATCATGTCGATGATCTTGCCCGCCTCGCCGAGGAACTCGGCCAGCGGCGCCACGTCGGGGTTGACGCTGCCGAACAGGAAGCCCTTGTAGCTCTCGAAGCGCGCCACCTGCTTCAGGTCGTGCGAGCCTTCCTTGTTGAAGCACTCCGGATAGCCGGCGCCTTCGGGGTCCTTCACCTTGAGCAGCTTGCCGCTGTTGTTGAAGGTCCAGCCGTGGAACGGACAGGTGTAGGTGGCCTTGTTGCCGCGCTTGTGGCGGCACAACTGGGCGCCGCGGTGGCTGCAGGCGTTGATGAAGGCGTTCAGCTCGCCCTGGCGGTTGCGCGCGATGACCACCGGCTGGCGGCCGATGTGCGTGGTGTAGTAATCGTTGTTGTTGGGCACCTGGCTTTCGTGGGCCAGGTAAATCCAGTTGCCTTCGAACAGATGCTGCATCTCCAGCGCGAACAGCGCGGGATCGGTGAACGCGCTGCGGTGCAGGCGGTAATCGCCCTGTTCGTGGTCTTCGACCAGGTAATGGTCCAGGCTTTTCGCTGCTGGCGCCCTGGCGGCGTGAATCGGAATCATGGCGGCCTCCTCAGGCGGCGGCGCGCACGCGCTCGACTGCTGCGGCCGGCGCGGCCTGGCGTTCCCCGTACAGGCGGAAATCGAAGTCGATCTCGGCGTACGGCCGCGTCAGGCCCTTGGCCTTGAGCGCCGCCGGGTCGCTGATCCTGTTGACCGCCGGCACCAGGCCTTCGCGGCTGGCGAAGGCGAAGTCGTCCCACAGGAATTCGTCGCCGTCGATGTTGATCTGCGTGGTCAGCTTGCGCTGGCCGGGGGCGCTGATAAAGAAGTGGATGTGCGCCGGGCGGTGGCCGTGGCGGCCCAGCAGGTCCAGCAGGCGCTGGGTGGTGCCGTCCGGCGGGCAGCTGTAGCCGACCGGCAGGATGCTGCGGAAGCTGTAGCGCCCTGCGCCGTCGGCGATGATGGTGCGGCGCAGGTTGAACGGGGTCTGCGTCTGGTCGAAGAACGAGTAGCCGCCCAGCAGGTTGCAGTGCCACACTTCGACCTTGGCGCCGGGGATCGGCTGGCCGTGTTCGTCGCGCACCGTGCCCTGCATGAACAGCACTTCGGCGTGCTCGCTTTCGCTGCCGTCGTCGAGCCGGGCGTAGCCCTGGCTTTCCGGCGCGCCGGCCACGTACAGCGGGCCTTCGATGGTGCGCGGCGTGCCGCCCACCAGCCCGGCCCTGGCTTCGGCGGCGTCGGCGCGGATGTCGAGGAAGCGTTCCAGGCCGAGGCCCGGCGTCAGCAGTCCGAGCTCGTTGCGCACGCCGGCTTCGCGCAGGTATTCCAGTCCGGTCCAGAATTCGCTGGGCTGGATGTCGAGGTCTTCGATGGTCTTGCACAGCGCGCTGACCAGGCCGAACACCACCTGCTGCACGCGTGGATCGGCCGGTTTCCGGGCGGTGTCGATGATCCAGCCTTTTACCAGGCGGTCGATGTCGTTGTGGGTCATGGTGGTCTCCTTGGGGTTATGGGTCAGGCGTCGCTGTCATGAATCGACGACGGGTGCCGGCACAGCGGCGTTACTTCAATCTGCATATACGGGAACAGCGGCAGCGACGTCAGCAGCCCATGCAGCTCGTCGATGCTGTCGACGTCGAACAGGCTGACGTTGGCGTACCGGCCGGCGATGCGCCACAAGTGGCGCCATTTGCCGCTGCGCTGCAGGCCCTGCGCCAGCTCGCGTTCGCTTTTCTTGAGTTGATCCGCCTGCGCGGCCGGCATCGCCGGCGGCAGTTGGACGTCCATCCTTACGTGAAACAACATGGTGATCTCCTGGTTTATTTGCGGCGCAGCCGATGCAGTTTTTCCAGATCGACCTCCACGCCCAGCCCGGGTCCGGCCGGCACCTGCAGCATGAAATCCTGATAGACCAGCGGCGTGCGCAGCACCTCTTCGGTCAGCAGCAAGGGGCCGAACAGCTCAGTGCCCGCCGACAGCTCGTGGAAGGTCGAGAACAGCTGGGCCGAGGCCGCCGTGCCGACGCCGCCCTCGAGCATGGTGCCACCGTACAGGCCGATGCCCGACAGCTGCGCCACGGTCGCCACCTGCGCCGCCGGCAGCAGGCCGCCGGACTGGGTGATCTTGACCGCGAACACGTCGGCCGCCGCGGCATTGGCGAGCGCCAGCGCATCCTGCGGGCCGTGCAGCGCCTCGTCGGCCATGATGGCGACGGCGTAGCGCCGCGCCAGCCGCGCCATCGCGGCGGCGTTCTCGGCGCGCACCGGCTGTTCGATCAGGTCGATGCCGCCCGCTTCCAGCGCGGCGATGCCGCGCACCGCTTCGAGCTCGCTCCAGGCCTGGTTGACGTCGACCCGGATGCTGACCGCGTCGCCCAGCGCCTTCTTGATCGCCAGCACGTGGGCGACGTCGTCGGCCAGGGCGCGGGCGCCGATCTTGAGCTTGAAGATGCGGTGCCGCCGCAGTTCCAGCATGTGCTCGGCCTCGGCGATGTCGCGCGCGGTGTCGCCGCTGGCCAGCGTCCAGGCGACCGGCAGCGCGTCGCGCACCCGCCCGCCCAGCAGCTCGCTGAGCGGGACGCCGAGGCGGCGCGCCTGCGCGTCGAGCAGCGCGGTCTCGATGGCGCACTTGGCGAAGCGGTTGCCCTGGATGGTCTTGCGCAGCTTGGCCATCGCCTTGGCCACCTGGCTCGCCTCCATGCCGATCAGCAGCGGCGCGAAGTGGGTGTCGATATTGACCTTGATGCTGTCCGGGCTCTCTTCGCCGTAGTTGAGGCCGCCGATGGTGGTCGCTTCGCCCCAGCCCTCGATGCCGTCGGCGCAGCGCACCCGCACCAGCACCAGCGTCTGGGTGCGCATGGTCGCCACCGACAGCTGGTGCGGACGGATGGTCGGCACGTCGGCAAGGAAGACTTCTATATTCTGAATCATATTTAGTTTGTATAATTGATCGAGTGGATACACGATATTCCTCGGCCGCGCCGCCGTCCAACACCGATTTAGCATGATTTTCATACCTGAAAGGTATGCAATGGAATTACGTCACCTGCGTTACTTCGTCGCCGTCGCCGACGAGAAGAACTTCACCCGCGCCGCCGAGCGGCTGCATATCGCGCAGCCGCCGCTGAGCCGGCAGATCCGCCAGCTGGAGGAGGATCTGGGCGTGGAGCTGATCGAGAAGGGCACCCGCCCGGTCAAGCTGACCGCCGCCGGCGCTTTCTTCCACGCCCACGCCCAGGAGCTGCTGGCCAAGGCGGCCGAGCTGAAAACCATGACCCGGCGCGTCGGCCAGATCGAGCGCACGCTGTCGATCGGCTTCGTCGCGTCGACGCTGTACGGCTTGCTGCCGGAAATCGTGCGGCGCTTCCGCAGCCAGTATCCGCAGGTCGAGGTGGCGTTCCACGAAATGACCACGATGCAGCAGATGCAGGCGCTCAAGGATGGCGTGATCGACGTCGGCTTCGGCCGCGTCAAGAGCGAGGATCCGAACATCCGCCGCATCGTCCTGCGCGAGGAGCGGCTGATCGTGGCGCTGCCGGCGGCGCACCCGCGCGCCGCGTCGTCAGATCCGATGAGCCTGGTGGACCTGCAATCGGAATGCCTGCTGGTGTACCCGAAGTCGCCGCGCCCCAGCTTTGCCGACCAGGTGCTGGCGGTGCTGTCCGAGCGCGCCATCACGCCGCTGAAGATCGTCGAAGTGCGGGAGCTGCAGATCGCCGTCGGCCTGGTGGCGGCCGGCCAGGGCGTGGCCATCGTGCCGGACAGCGTGCAGGGCATGCGCCGCGACGACGTGGTGTTCCTCCCCCTCACCGACCGTCACGCGGTGTCGCCGTCGATGTTCAGCGTGCGCAAGCTCGATCGCAGCGAGGAGCTGCAAAACATGCTGGCCGTGATCTACCAGGTCTACGACGCCGCCGGCATCGGCTACCACCGCGAAACCCTCTAGCCGGTCGGCGCAAGCTCAGCAGAAGTCACGGCTGATGGTCGGCAGCCGTCCCAGCAAATGGGACATGTCGACCAGCCGCTTGGCGACGAGGTGGCGCACGATGCCCTCTTGTTGCCACACCCCGTACACTCCCAGCAGTGGCGCACTCAACACTTCGCGCCGCTGCTGCTCCACCAGCGACGGCCAGATGATGACGTTGACATTGCCCGTCTCATCCTCCAGCGTGAGGAACAACACCCCCTTCGCCGTCCCCGGACGCTGCCGCACCGTGACCATGCCGCAGGCGCGCGCCAGCATGCCGTTGGTGTAACCGTTGAGCGTAGCCGCCGGCAAGAAACGATGCTCCAGCAATCGGGCGCGCAGCAGCGCCAGCGGATGGCGGCCCAGCGTCAAGCCGTGCGAGCGGTAATCGCCCAGTATTTCCTCCCCTTCGCTTGGCGGCGCGAGCAGCGGCACTTCCTCGTCCGGCG
>Ga0247742_10002509_pt1 | contig 11954 bp, 5 predicted proteins | sample UWRJL208509C2_FD_180944 | JGI IMG/M metagenome (GOLD analysis project Ga0247742, IMG submission 180944) | Plant litter microbial communities from Arlington Agricultural Research Station in Wisconsin, United States - UWRJ-L208-509C-2 | ecosystem: Environmental > Terrestrial > Plant litter >... | reverse complement strand
GAAGAGCGCGGCGGTGTTGAGCAGTTGGGCGGTGGTGTCGCCTTTCGGGAAGAAGGCTTTGGCGAAGTACAGGGAGAACGCGGCGTAGACGTACCAGTCGTACCACTCGACCATGTTGCCCACCGAGCCGCTGAAGATCGATTTGATCCGGCTTGCAGTGGTTTTTGCTCTCGGCGCGGCAGCCGCCCCAAGGGGCAGGGTGTTGGAGTTATCCATTGAAGGATCCTTCGTTTAATTGTTTTTGTGGAGCGCGTTGAAACGCAGCCTGCGGGGGCTATAGCAGGAGCTGTGCCAAGGGGCAGAAGGGCGGTTTAGAGGGGTTAACTACGCTTGATGAGCGGAAATCCGCTTAGGGTCGTGTTGCGGTGAGCGGAAAATTGCTTATTGATGAGGGGTTTGCGGTGTGGGTGAGGGCCTCATCGCGGGCAAGCCCGCTCCCACAGGTTTTTGTGGTGTGATCGTTCCTACGCGGAGCGTTGGAACGATCATTCGGGGACGAACATCTCTCGGCTCAGTCCATGCCGTTGCAGTTTTTCATTGAAGGTGCGGCGTGGCAGTTGCAGTTCTTCGAGCACGGCTTTGACGTCGCCTTTGTGCCGGGTCAACGCGGCGCGCAGGCACTGGGCTTCGAAGGCTTCTTGCTGGGCAGCGAGGGATTGCCCGGGTTCGAGGCCGGCCGGTTCCGGCTCGCCGAGGCCGAGCACTTGGCGTTCGGCGGCGTTGGCCAGTTCGCGCACGTTGCCCGGCCAGTCGTGGCTCAGCAGATGGCTCAAGCGCGCACCGCTCAACGGCGCGACGCTGCGACCCAGGCGTTCGGCGGCGCTGTGGGCGAAGTGTTCGTAGAGCAGCGGAATGTCTTCGCGGCGTTCGCGCAGGGGCGGCAAGCGCAACTCGGCGACGTTCAGGCGATAGGCCAAGTCCTCGCGGAACCGCCCGGCCCGGGCTTCGTCCAGCAGGTCGGGCTTGGTCGCCGCGATGATCCGCAGGTCAACGCGGATGCTCTGGTTCGAGCCCAGCCGTTCCAGTTTCTGCTCCTGCAGCACCCGCAGCAATTTGACCTGCTGGGCCAGGGGCATGCTTTCGATTTCATCGAGAAACAAGGTACCGCCATCGGCGTATTCGAGCTTGCCGATGCGCTTGCCCTGGGCGCCGGTGAAGGCGCCGCTTTCGTGGCCGAACAGCTCGGCCTCGAACAACTGCTCGGGGATCGCCGCGCAGTTCAACGCCACGAACGGCTTGTGCGCCCGAGGCCCGAAATCATGCAGGCAGCGGGCGACCAGTTCCTTGCCGCTGCCGGTCTCGCCACGGATCAGCACATTGACCGGCAACGCCGCCAGGTCCATTACTTGCCGACGCAGTGTTTGCAGGCTGCGCGAGACGCCGAGCAGGGTCGTGTCGAGTTTCGCCCGGTTGTCGGCCAACTCATGCAGGGCGCGGTTTTCCAGGACCAGCCGGCGCTTGTCGAGGGCGCGGCGCAGGCTGCCGAGCAGGGTTTCCGGGCTGAAGGGTTTTTCCAGAAAGTCATAGGCGCCGTCGCGCATTGCCTCCACGGCCATCGGCACGTCGCCATGGCCGGTCAACAGAATCACCGGCAAGTCCGGGTCCAGCGCCTGGACCTTGCCCAGTAGCTCCAGCCCGCCCATGCCGGGCATGCGCACGTCGCTGAGGATCACTCCGGGAAAATGCCCGGGCAATTGCGCCAGGCATTCCTCGGCGCGGCTGAACAGTTGCACTTCGAACCCCGACAGGCTCAGCCACTGTTCAACGGCATTGCGGATGCTGCTTTCGTCATCCACCACCATCACGGAATTGAGCATCAGGCAGGCACCTCGGGGTCGATGGGCAAGGTCAGGGTGAACACCGCGCCGCTGGCGTGATTGTCGGCGCTTAAACGGCCGCCCAGTTCATGGACGATGGCCAGGGACACCGCGAGCCCCAGGCCGAGGCCTTCGCCTACCGGTTTGGTGGTGAAGAACGGATCGAAGACGTGTTCCATGTGCGCGTCGGCAATCCCGCCACCGTTGTCCGAGACGGTCAAGCGCCACAATGATTCCTCGGCTTCGAGGCGGATTTCCAGGCGTTTGCACGGCTTGTCGTGCACCGCGTCGAGGGCATTGCCCAGCAGGTTGATCAGCACCTGTTCGAGGCGAATCGCATCACCGCGCACCCACGCCGGACGGGCCAGGTGCAGCACCGTGCTGACATGGTCATCACGCAAACGGGCGTCGAGCAACTGCAAGGATTGATCGATGACTTGCGCCAGGTCCAGGCGTTCACGCAGGCCGCTGGGGCTTTGGCGCGCGTAAGTCTTGAGGTGGCCGGTGAGGGCGGCCATGCGCGTCAGCATGTCGTCCACCGGTTTGAGCGCCTGGTAGGCGTCGTCGACACGCCCGTGATCGAGCAGTAAACGCAAGGTCGCCAGTTGCATGCGCTGGGCGGTCAATGGCTGGTTGATTTCATGGGCGAGGGCCGCCGACATCTGTCCCAGCGCCGCAAGTTTGGCCGATTGCACCAGGCTGTCCTGGGCGGTACGCAAGTCGCGGGTGCGCTCGTCCACCAGTTGTTCGAGTTCTTCGCGGCTGCGCTGGCGCATCTTGGCCAGGCGCCAGCGCTGGGACAGGAACAACAGCAGAAACACCAGCGTCAGCCACAACCCGGCGGCGGCGAGGGCGGCGTTGCGCTGGTCTTCGAACGCCACTTGCGGACGCCGCAACAGGTGCAAGGTCCAGCCTTCGGCGGTCAGCGGCAGGGATTCCCATAGGTAATCGGCCGAGCCTTCCGGACCGTTGACCCGCGCCAGGTCACTGTTCTCGTCGAAGCGGCGCAACGATCGATAATCCAGGGGTGTCAGTGGTTGCTTGTCGTATTGGCGGGTGGTCTTGAGTTCGGCACGGTCGCTGTCGCTCAAGGGGTGCAGTTGTCGGTAGCGCCAGCCCGGCTGGTTGGCGATGAAGACGATGCCCCGGGCATCGCTGACCAGCAGAATGTCGCTGCCCTGGCGCCATTCGCGTTCCAGTTCGGGAAATTCCAGCTTGACCACCATGGCGCCGAGAAACTCACCGTTGTCGGCGGTCACCGCGCTGGACAGGAAGTAACCGGGAATTCCGCTGGTCACCCCCACCGCGTAAAAACGCCCGGTGCCCTGGGTACGGGTCTGGCTGAAATAGGGACGGAAACCGTAGTTGTGACCGACGTAGCTGCTGGGCATCCGCCAGTTGCTCGCCGCTACCGCCAGGCCGGTGCGGTCGAGCAATTCCAGGGTCGAGGACTGCGCCGCGCCGTTGATCTTTTCCAGCTTGCGATTCAAGGCGTCCTGCTGCTGCGCGGTCACTGGGCCATTGAGTCCGGCGCGCAGTTCCGGGTCCAGGGCCAGCACCGAAGGCAGGGCGCGGTAACGCTCGATCAAGGTGTGCAACGACGTGGCGTACAGCGCCAATTGCTGATTGGCCCGCGCCGCGTCTTCCACCAGGGCCAGGCGTTCGGTGTGACGCAAGGCCAGGGTCGCGGCCAGCACGGTGCCGGCGAGGATCACCAGGCTGTACAGCGTCAGGCGCAGGGTTCGGGAAGTCGCGGGCATGGCAACGAAAGCAGTCGGCAATACGGGCGCGCACCATAGCATGGAGTTCTTTCGCGACGGCAGTCAGCGTCCGATGAGCGTCATCCGACTTTTTCCGCGCGTTGCTTCAGCGCCGGGCAGGCGAGCTGAACCCGCGTTTTTTCGCTTCGACCGGATTCTTCAAAATCCACTGATTATCCGTACTGCCCATTTCCCGGTAGTACGCCATGCCCCTTTGGGCTCGATCAATCAGGTCCAGGGTCACGTGTGTCTGTTGTGCGAGGGTGGCCCGGTGAATCGCTCGCCGCATGAAGTCCTCGGAATTGGCGTTGATGTTGGGGAATATTTCCGACGGCGACACGACGTCGCGGCCCAAGGCATCAAAGCTGGACTTGGCGCCGAGCCAACGCTGATTAATGGTGGTTTTCCAGTCATGGAGCATGTTGTCGATCTTGGCCATCTTGACCGGGTCGAGGCGGTTCTGGATGTCTTCGGCCTCTTGGGCTCGAGAGCCCATATTGAGCATGCCACCGACGCCCGGCACCACCGTGCCGATCACCCGGTTCAGGGCGAACGACACGGTGTCGGCCACGCTCCAACTGAATCCGCCCTCGTCATCAACGATGCCGGCCTGGCGATCGATCTCGGCGATGGTCAGGGCGGATGTCTGCGGGATCAGCGGCCGGATCAGTGTGGCCGAGGGCATGAATCCCTCGGCGATCGGGCCGGCGATATCGCCCCCGACGTTGCCCCCGATCAAACCTGCGACAAAAGGCGCCGTCGACTGCTGGGTGAGGTTGGCGAGGTGGTTGTCGACCGGCAGAAAGGCGCCCGTGATCGTGCCGCCGATCACGCCACTTTCGTAGCCGACGATGCCGTTGATCGATTCGCCGATCAGGTTGAGCACCATGGCTTCTGCCACTACGCCGGTTTTGCGGTTCGGGCCCTCGATGATGTCATCCACCTGGGCGAGGGTGGTCGCGGCATGATCCGCCAGTACGGAAATAAACCTTGAATAATTGAACACTGAGAACTGATGTTTGTTTTCACCGTTGCTGTCGACGTAAAGCAACGGATTGTTGCCGACAAAGGCGTACAGGTTTAGCCCGTCCACTTCCCCACCCGGGTCGGCACTGACCCAACGCTGCAACCACGGCGCGTAGTACCGCGCGCCGTAGTAGTAGAGCCCGCTGACATCCATTTCCTTGCCCGAATAGCGGATCGTCTTGTAGTCGGCCTGGACTTGCGAAGTCGCCGCCCACCAGGCCGTGCCGCCGAACGGGTAGTAACGTTCATGGCTGATCAGTTGGCCGTTGCGATCCAGTTCCAGAGTGCTGGAACCGAGGTGATCGTCGAGGCTGTAGCGCAATTGATCGGCTTCGATGCCCGCCGGTTTGCCCATGAGCCAATGCAGGCAGCGCACGTTGCCCAAGGTGATGACGTGCAGTTCTTCGCGGTCGTCGAGGGTGCGGATTTCCAGGCCCGGCAAGTAACGCACCTGGCGCACATGGCTGACCGCTTGCGCCTGGGTCAGCAGGCGTTTACTGACCCGCTGGCCCTGGCTGTAGACATAGGTTTCCTCATCGTCGACGCCGCCCTCGCGCACCACCAGCCGCGCGGCGGCCAGTTGATCGCGGCTGTTCCAGACCAGTGGCTGGCCCGGTTGCAACTGTTGCTGGTTGCCATGGCGATCGAAGCCGGTGTCGAACACCGGCTCGGCATCACCCGGCGCCCAGGCGAGGCCTCGGTTGCTGTGGGGATCGATGCGCATTGTCCGGGTGTGGTTGTTGCCATCGCGCACATGCCGCAACACGGTGAGGTTGCCGCCGTCGTCGTATTCGTAGTGCTGGACGTAGTTGTACAGCCGGCCGTTATCGATGGGCGCGATCAGCGTTGGCAAGCCTGGGCGCAAGGTCGGCGTGTCCGCTTCGAAACCGCTGGCGCGGGTCAATTGGTACAAGGAGTCGTAGGTGAATTCGCGACGACCATCGATGCGCTGGTTGGCGAAAAACGCCGGGGTCACGGTCAGGTCGTCGATGCTCAATACCTGGCCGGTACGGTCGTAGCCGTAGCGCAGTTGCTGCAATAACGGCTGGCCAGAACGGCCGGCGGTCAATTCGCTCAACCAGCCTGTGGCCGGGTCGTAGGTCCAGCGGCTGAGCACGCCGTTCCCTTCCAGTTGCTCGATGCGCTGGCCGGCGGCGTTGTACTGGGCGTCAGCAAGAATGTCCTGGACGGCGCCTTGGCCCGCCAACTGCAAGCGGACTTTTTTAACTTGCCCGGCGACATCGTAATGAGCTCTTTGCCGGTGACCGCCGGCATCGATCTGGCTCAGCACGTTGCCCTGGGCATCGAACCGACGCTGGCTGGTGTAGGCCTGGCGGTCGGCAAAGGTCCGGGTTTCCCGCAGCGGTTGGCCGAGCAGGCCGTAGCTGTCCAGGGCCAGGGTTCCGGCAGGATCGACTTGCGTGAGCAATTGGCCGCGCAGGTTGTGGCGGGCGTCGGCGGTGGCGTCGGCGTACGCGTAGCGTTCGGTGTCTGGCTGGCGGTTTTCCTCCACCGTGAACACGCGTAATAGCTGGTCGTAGGTGGTCCGCCAATGGCCACCACGCTGATCCCAGCGCTGGCGCACTTCACCGGCCGGGCCACTGAGGCTCAAGCGCCAACCCGCGTCGACACTGTCGACTTTCAAGGCTTCGCCGGACAGCCGGTAGACGCTGGCCAGGTTGGGGCGTGGCGCGTTGCCGAACAGACGCGGGTCCCATTGCTGCACCAGGCGCCCGGGCGCATCGTACTGTTGTCGGGTGATGAGCGTTTCCAGCGGCCCACCGGCGACCTTGCGCCAGTAAGCCACTTGCCGGACGAGCAGGCCTCGTCCGTCGATGACGCTCAAGGCTGGCGTGTGTGTATGAACAGTCGCTGGCATGATCAAGTCCTTCCCGTTACACCGCCGTGAACCTGGATGAGTGAGAGAGCAGGATGACCTGGGTATTCCTGAGGCTGTCGAACAGGCGCGGGTCCCACTGTTGTACGAGGCGCCCCGCCGGATCGCAGCGTTGCCGGGTGATGAGACTGTCCACGGCGCCACCGATGACCTTGCGCAGGTAAGCCACGTGGCGAATCGGCAGTCTTCGACCGTCGATGACCGTCAAGGCTGGCGTGCGCCAGTCCAGGGTGGTGTTCATGTTCCGGTGCCGTCAGGGGCGTTGGCGGCGGGTGCTTCGTAGGTGTCGTTGAAGTCCTCACTGATGTGAAACCACGGATGCCAGGTCTCGCGGGCCAGATCGCCCCTGGCGTTGATCAGTTTGATCAGCCGGCCGAGCACGTCGTAGAACTGCTGGTCGTGGTAACCGACGGCGCGCAGTGACGCATCGCGAATGTAGGGGTGACGGTTGACGAAGTAGGGGCGGAACACCCGCACTACCAGGCCCTTGTTGTTGTATTCCAGGCGCTCGCTGACCCGCCAGCGCGGGTCGGCTGGCGCCAGCGCCGGTTGCCCGTCGACGATCACCAGTTCGTTGTGCTCGTTCGCCACATAGGCTTCGCCGGGCTCGACCAATTGCCGGGTTTGCAGGGCACGACCGAAACCATCCACCGAGGCCAGGCTGATCTGGATCTGCTGCTCGGGACTGTCCGGATATTGATCGGCCGTCAGCACCGCACTGTGCACCGGCTCGCGGGCGCTGGCGTTGATCAGCGCGAGCAAGTGCTGCTGGTCGTCGTCCGGGGTCGTGAGCCGGGCCAGCCGGGTGCGCGCCGATGCACGGATATGCCCGCTGCGCAGCACGTAACCCGCGGCGATCCATTGGCTCAGCAGTTGCGCGGAACGCCCGGCCAGCGGCGGCAGTTGACCCATCCAGCTGAACAGGTCCTTGCGCAGCACGGCGGCGGCTTTTTGCAACGCCGCCTTGGGATTGGCCAGCGCCGGGCCGGGCCGTGGGTCCTCAGGGCGCTGATGCTCGGTCAGCGGCGCGAAGCCCACGGCGACACCGGCTTCGGTGCCATGAACACTCAGGGCGATGGGTTGGCCGGACGGCTCGTACAGGGCTTCCTGCACATTGTCGTTGGCGTCGACGATGCGCACCGGTTGCAGCGCGTGATAGTCGTACTCGAAGTGGGTGGTGCAGCCGTCCGGCAACGTGACGTTGATCAACGCCAGGCCCGTGTCGTCGTAGGTCGCTTCTGTCACCCCGTGGCTCAAGGTTTCGTTGAACGCCAGCACTTTATAGAACAGCTCCGGCCCGGCGTAGGTGACGAAACTGTAGTCGGCCGACCACAGGTTCTGCTGTCGGTCTTGTTCCGGATCGGGATCGAGAAACAGCGGCATCGCCCGGTAACCGATCGCCGCCAGTTCAGTGCGGATATCGAACGGCGGCGGCACGGCGCTATAGGCCAGCAGCGCGGTCTGATCCATCTGGGCAATTTCCAGCGGTCCGCTCAAGGCTTCGAAATCGGCCTGACCGTCCGGTAACGGGGTGCGCCCGTCGGTTTTGATATAGCGCTGCAGCGATTGGCGGGTCAACGCTCGCGCGGTCTTCCACGGCGCTGAGTCCTGATGCAGGAGCAAATCTTCGTAATTGATCTGGTCGGGGTTGAGTCCCGCCGGTGCCTGGCCCTTCGGCAGCACCCAGGCGTTGCCGCGCTGGCGGTACGGCAGGCCCAGTCGCCAGCCTTCGAGGTGGTCCAGATGAATGAATTCGGCGCGGGATTCGTTGAGGTAATACGCCTGTTGTGCCGGGTCGTGGGCATCGCGCCACCAGCGTTGCTCGTCCGGGTCGGTGTAGGGCGGCGGGTCGTCGGCGCTGCGCCGCCGGGCATAACTGACGTTAATGCTGTGGGTCGCAAACCCGAAGGCATCCTGGGTGAGGTGAACGGTGTGTTGGCACAGCGGGTCGTCGAGGATGCGTTCGTATTGATAGTGGAGGGTTTCCAGCAGGGACGGCAGCAGTCTGCCCGCCAATGGCCGAGTCGGGTCGTACTCGTGCAGTTGGCGGACTTTGTAGCGGTGCGCCTCGATGGAAAACGGCAGCGCCTGCGCCGGATCATCCTCCGCCGCGTAGACCTCCACGCGCAACACAGAGCCGGCCAGCGCGCGGGCGACTTCCAGGGCGGCGACCTCATCGGCGGGAAGGATGGGTTCGTCGAAGTCATCGCTGGGGTGATAGCGGCACAGCAGGGTTTTGCCCAAGGGCCGGGCCTCGGGGTCGCGATTGAAATAGTCGCCGCCGGGCAGGTCCATCAGCCGCCCGGTATGAAACCAGGTGCAGGTTCGCGAAGGCGCGGTGAAGGCGCTGTCGTCTTGCGCGGTGAGGGCTTCGCTGTCGCTCTGCTGGACCTGGCCGAAGCCGCGGAATTCACGGTTGCGGCCATCGTAATAACCCTGCAAGTAACGCAGGTTGCGGGTCAGGCAATTGCCGGTGATTTCATCCAGCTGGCGTTGCTGGCTCACCACTTGGACCGCGAACGGCAAGTGGCACACCGGGTCGACCGCGGGTTTTTCATCCAGCCATTCCTGGGCGGAACTGCGATACACCAACTCGGTGCTGCAACCCATATTGTTATTGCTGGCGTTGGCCAGGTAAGGCCGGGCGTCGACAAAATCGTAGCGCCAGTGGCGTGGGGTCATGTGCGGTACGGTGAGGATCAGGCTGGCGCAGCCTAGTCCCTGCAAGTCGGCGAGGGTGACCTGGCACAGCGAGTCGTAACGCACGCCGTCGGGCCACGGCACGCTCAGCGGTTCCTGTTCCAGCCCATTGCCGCCGAGATTGAAGTAGACCTCGAAGTGCTCCGATTGCAGGTAGATCAGGGAACCGGCGCCTGAGCCGTCGAGGTCGGCGATGCGCACTCGCGCGGCATCGAAACGGCCGTAGTCGAAGGGCAGGGCGCACAGCACAAAGCCCTCGCCAAATCGACCATGACCCAGGTTCGGCCAGCACTTGATTTCATCGTGACGAATGCGGCACAACTCCGGCATGTCGCTGCCCAGCAGGTTGCTGAGCATGACCAGTTCGCTGCGCACGTTGCTGAACAACGGCAAGCGGTCGTCATCCGGTGCGTGGAACACTTCCTCGGCCCCGGCGAACCCCAGCTCGCGACGATTGGCGTACAGGCGCACGCTGCGCGGGCCGATCAGCGCGCAGGAGTCGAGACCGTCGCCGGACCAATCGCCCAACTGCATCAGGGTGTGGAAATACTCCACCGGAAAACCGGCAAACGGCAGGAACCTCGCCCAACTGCGATCGGCATTCAGGGTCTGGTATCCGCTCATGCCGGGCTGGGCGATGACCCAATCCAGGCGACCGTCGCCGGTCACGTCCATCAGGGCTTGAACGCTGGTTTGACGGCCGTCGGCCACAGGGTGTTTGTCCAACAGGGTCCAGGGGCCGTAGCCGATGTCATTCGGTCCGCTGGCGGCACGCAGCGGTTCGCGGTAATACCAGGCTTGGTCGTACTGGCAGAGAAAACCCGGCACGCCTTCGCCATACAGGTCGACGCATTGGTAGCCGTGGCGGTCCGATAGGCCCGGCATGCGCTCGAACTCGAAGAACGGCCGAGGCGTGGTGGCGGGCTCGAACGGCGAATAGTCGAACTCCACTGGCGGCATGTCTTCCACCACACCGCTCGCGTCGTATGCCTGGTAATGCGCGGCACTCAGTTGGTTGTAGCCGAGCGCTGTCGTCTGGTACTCCAGCAGCAAGCGCCGGGTCAGCACCGGGGCGGTGCCCAGTTGCCGGGGAAAATGATGGAACATCAAGACCTGGCGGCACAGGCGCCGGGTGCCGGTTTCAAAGCCGAAGCTGTAGCTGTGGAAGCGATCACTGCGCAGCAGCCACTCGCCGAAGTCGGCGAAGGGTTCGCCGTACACGGGTTTCTGGCCCAGGTCGAGGGTGCGTTCGCCGTAGTCGAACAGCAGATGGAAATGCCACTGCGTCGTGGCACTTGTGGATTCATTCCAGCCATACAAGTCGCGACTCGCTTCGACGTTGCCATACAACACGCGGTGCAGGTAACGCTGGGCCTGGTAGTCATGGGGCCGACCCCGTTCAGGAGTTTTCGGTTCGGCTTTGTACTCGAACACAATGTGCTCCCCATTGGGCGCCAGGCTCTCCTGCAAATACCACATGGCGACGCGTTGCGGGTCCTGCGGATCAAAACGCCGGGTGGCCTCGGTCTTGCCGAACAGGTTGAGACTGCCGTCACTGCCGTGCAGCAACCAAAAGCCTTGGGAATTCTCGTCGCTGCGCCAGAACTCGGCCATCTCGAACAGGCTTTGGGTGCGCGGGTAGTAGCGCACTACGCGGTGTTCACCGATGGGCAAGTCACGGTAGTGGGTCACGACCCGTGCGACGATCTCGCCTTGGGGGTCGCGCAGGGGGCGCCACTCCTCGCCGTCGACGCCGAGCATCACGTCATCGGCCAAGTAGCGGGGCACGCCTTTGCTGGTCTGGCGGCTGATGGCGCCGACATTCAAGTGCCAGCCGATGCCGAACGGGCCGTTGCCGGCCTGGCTGCTGTAACCCAGGGACAGGCCGGGGTCGAAGCCACGTCCGGCCGACAATGGCAGCGGCAAGTTGAACGCCGCGGCGCCCGTGACGCCGATGGCCTCCCAGCTTTTGCCGACGGTGGCGATGGAAGCGCTCTGGGCAATGGACGGTGGCGTGATGCTCAAGTCTTGTTCGGCCATGGTACTGATCCTGTTTTATCCAGGACCCCGGCATCGGGGAGATGGGATCAACGCTACCAAGGCCGGATCGCGGCGTAACCTGTCAGATCTGACAGGTGAGGGCGGTTTTTTAGAATGAGTTATCAGCCGACATGGTTTTCTTATCGCCAAAAAAAAGGCCGGCTCGTCGCGAAGACGAACCGGCCTTTTTCAGGCTGACGAAACGCTTACTGCACTTCGACCGCCAGGCTCTCGCTGATTTTCTTCTGCCAGATGGCCGGGCCGGTGATGTGCACCGACTCGCCCTTGCTGTCGACCGCAACGGTCACTGGCATGTCCTTGACGTCGAACTCGTAGATCGCTTCCATGCCCAGTTCGGCGAAGGCGACAACGCGGGACTTCTTGATGGCTTGCGCCACCAGGTACGCCGCGCCGCCGACGGCCATCAAGTACACCGCTTTGTGGTCCTTGATCGCGTCGATGGCGGTCGGGCCACGCTCGGATTTGCCGATCATGCCCAACAGGCCGGTTTGCTCGAGGATCTGCCGGGTGAACTTGTCCATCCGCGTCGCGGTGGTCGGACCGGCAGGCCCGACCACTTCTTCGCGCACCGGATCAACCGGGCCGACGTAATAGATAAAGCGGCCCTTGAGGTCCACCGGCAGGGTTTCGCCCTTGTTCAGCATCTCGACCATGCGCTTGTGCGCGGCGTCGCGACCGGTGAGCATCTTGCCG
>Ga0247742_10002508_pt1 | contig 11955 bp, 10 predicted proteins | sample UWRJL208509C2_FD_180944 | JGI IMG/M metagenome (GOLD analysis project Ga0247742, IMG submission 180944) | Plant litter microbial communities from Arlington Agricultural Research Station in Wisconsin, United States - UWRJ-L208-509C-2 | ecosystem: Environmental > Terrestrial > Plant litter >... | reverse complement strand
CGACATGGGCCGCGTATCAGACCTGCTTTACAGGGCGGAAGATCTCGGTGCACCACATGCGCGGGAAGCCCGTATCCAATGGGAGGTACGCACATGAGCAACGTATCTTTCGACATTGCTCCCGAGGAACCGGAAGAGGACGCAGAGAGCTTCTTTTGTGCGGACTGTGAAAGGGAGTTCGTGGAAGGCGAGTTCGAATGGGTCGATGCCGAATTCGATCCAGATGACTGCCGCTGCCCAGAGTGTCAGTTCAGTCATGATCTGCAGGGGCAATCTTGTGACTTCTGCGACGAACCGGCTGAGCACGCACTCGGATCAACGTTCTACTGCACCGAGCATTTTGATGAGCTGTGACTAGGGGCCGACTGATAACCTCCCCTAGGCTTCAATAATTCGAGGTACAAGGTCGACCCAGTCGGCCTTGTACCTTGAAACGTTGAGCGGCAACTGCGGGAAAGTGCTTGCCGATGGGCCCATCAAGGAAAGAAATCGTGGCTTCCCCTCCGCCGAAGAAAAATAGCGCCTGCCATCCTTTTGAGGCGTCTATTCAGGAAAGGAGCCATGTCGGGATTCGGAAACATCACTCGCCCGCTGTGCTCGGCGGACGCGTGAGGACACCTTAAATAGCCGTATGGATCATGGCCGTTGTGCCGCGCCCACTGGATCAAACTGGTAGAGTTAGGCTAGTTAAATAGCATCCACAGGAAATCACATGAGCCCAGAATTGACTGAGGAAGAGATGCGCATAGCACTCTTCGGTAACACCACGCCAGCAGAAAAAATCAGTGTCGCGCCGGTAGAAGCGTCCCAGTCGGACATCGCACCCGCCCAACCAGTGGACCTACATCAGAAGAAAAAGGTCGCTAAGGCGTTCACGCCCCGTCTGAAGGTAACTCTGCGCGTTGGCAATGAGTTTGAGGGCAAGACATACGAGATAGTCCATGAAGCGGATACCCTGAGTACCCTTCTGGCAGAGCAAGAAGCGTTCAGAGTAGCCAAAATAAAATATCGATACGTGGAAGTGGTATCGATTAAATCAATGTAAAAGGCAGCCAACGGTAGCTAATTGTCGCAATGATTTCCGAAAAATCGCGTTGCTGGAACATTGCAAGGACTTGCCCACACATTTGCATTCAATCTGACCAATCATTTGCATCGGATTTTACCAGTACGATTCGTAGACATTCCGGGCAAAGAACGACCCAATGCGGACATTCGCGATACACCGCATAAACGCCCTTTTCTTGACCTTTCTTCCCGCAAGTTCCATTCCCCATACCGCCGTGTGCAATTCAGTCCCGTGGCAAAGCGGCATGGTCACGGCTTGGGAGGGAGGTTCTTCACGCCGCGATTGAGCAAGTCGAGCAGTACGATTTCGCGGGACTGCTGTGCTTGCGCTAGGCCAACCAAGGCGTTTGCTGCTTTGCGTGCAAGGCGACGCGCCAAGACCCGCTGTTGGGTGGAGATGATACGACCTTCAGGGCGCCCGTGAACGTAGGTACAACGCATGTCGTAAAGGTCCAGATACTCCTCTGCTGCGCCCGGCTCGACTATGGCGGCACTCAGTCTTGCCGCAACCCTACGTGTCGGCGATTCGTCGTAATTATCGCCTGTCAGCCGCAACTTGCGTCTGTGGTCTGCCTCCGCGCCAAACGCGGCCTCGATCATGATGAGGTGCGCCATCACTTCATCGATGCCATCGGAAAGGAACGCACGAACCAGGAAATGCTCCACCGGCGTTGAGAAAAGTTCCGATGCCTGAACACTCGCTGCTTGCATTAGCCCCCACCTGGCTTCCAGTGCCTGCCGTACATCCTTGGCGGTTGCCCAGGTTCGCAGCCACATTGGGCACTCAGATTCCTCCCATTCGTCGTGGTCAACTTGGTAGGAACATGGTTCCCACGACAGCCGCTCAGGTGGCGGCGGCGGTTGCGGGAAAGCGCATAGGTCATCGTCGACGGTGTAGACCCAAGGCAGCTGGAAACCCCGCCAGTCCACATCGGTCATCTCCGCCCAGTCTTCCCATGGCGCCAGCAGCAGAAAGAACAGTGCGCTCTCCACCTCCGCGGGGAAGCGCCCGCGGTGGGGAACGATCTCGCCCAGATCCTTTCCGATGGGGAGGTCAAGCCAGGAGAACTGGCGATCGCCGGATTCGCTGCGAACAGATACGTCTTCCTCTACGACCAGCCAATGAAACTGGGACAGACGCCGAGCGTCCAGCCGTATGCCGGGATAACAGCGCTCTAAGCGGGGCGCATTGAACAAAACCTCAAGTTCGGCAGCATCGAATCGACCCATACGAGCATTGCCAAACTGGAAGGACGGGAGCTCATCGGCCATATCGAGCGGGCAGAGGTATCGCCGCCTAGTGGTAGTCCGTTGAAACTCGTGAGCTAACGCGGCGGCCACCTTCTCCATTTCCGGCCTGGGCTGGTTGAGTAGATGGGAGGTGCTGCATGGTAGACCCAGCGACCTAAGCGCATTGCCAATGGAGGGCTCCAGCCCGAAGGTGGACTTTCCGCTGCGGTAACGCTTGGTGAGCAATTCCTTCAGTGCGACGAACTCCCGGCTGCTCCAGAGATTATGTGGACCTGGTGGCGGGATGTCCCACAGCGTTTGAAGGGCAGCGACAAGCGATTTATCTGGGGACATGAGTGGCTCGGCCCTCCTTGGAGTGTCTGTTCAAATGATCCCTGAAGGAGGTTACCTTAGCAATCAACTGCCGCTTTTTGCGGTTACACGCGCGCTGCCAGCTTTGCTAAGTAAGTGTCTCCAGGCATGCATGGGAAAAAGAATCTTCAGGAAGCAGCGATGATTTGTATTGAATGCGTCACTCCGGAAGCTCTCAAGAAGCTGTTCGATGCGCACAGTCAGGAAGCTGAATGCAAATATTGCCAGCGCCGTGGGACGGCTATTGAGGCCCAGGTTCTATTTGAATACGTCTATGCCCGGGTTAGCGAGAATATTGCCCGTAAGGAGGATCTCTCGGAATACGAGCTCAGCATGATGTATGGGGCCAGGGTTGAACTGTTCCCCATTGCAGAAATAGACATTGTTCTCTCGGAATGGTTGGATCTCGGAAATGAATCGTATTTCGACGATTTGCGTAACGGCGTTCCCTCCGAATTCAATCTAGATGATGTCGGCGACACTACGCACTTTTATGGCGAAGATGACGCGATGGAGGTGAACTCCTACGAAGGTCTTTGGGACCAGTTCGTTGAGGGTGTGCAGTACACGCACCGTTTCTTCAACCCGAGTGCCGGAAAATTTCTCGACTCGGTTTTTTCTATGTTGGTCGCCGATGACGAAGGACTTAAGCCTGAAGCCATCCGGACCATAGTAAATGGCGACTTGATGTACCGTGCGCGTCTTGCTAAAGGCTTCAGCGAAGCAGAGAAAATAATCAATGATCCCGCTGGTCAATTCGGCCCAACTCCAAGGTTCATGGCAAGCAGTCAAAGGATGACGCCGAACGGAATCTCCGCTCTGTATTGCGCGCTGGAGCGAGAGACCTGTCTGAGCGAAATCCGCTCCATCACGGGGGATCACGTGGTGAGCGCAGCGCTGACTCCAGTCGCCGAACTGAAGCTCCTGGACCTCACGGCCCTAAACCAAGTTGAACCCCCGGATCTGAAGCTCTTGGACGTGGGGTTTCGTGATGCACTACACCGCAAGGTATTCTTGGGCTCACTTGTGAAAAAGATGTCGAGGCCAAAGGCTCGTAATGATGAGCTGAGCTATCTTTCGACCCAGGTGGTGTTCGAGTACTTACGGCTGCGCTTTGGCAAGCAGGTCGACGGTCTGGTCTTCCCATCCGTGCAGACGGGCGAGACGGGTACAAACGTAGTCTTGTTCCCCGAGGCAAGCCGCCTTGCCTATGTACCGCCGCCGGAGGCCGATGCTGAAAGACTTGGCGACGAAAAGCCCCCCGTTGTGGTCGAGGTCGAATTGGACAATCCGTTTAAGCCACCTACCAAGGTAATTGTTGTGTACGACTCAATTCGGTATCACAAGGTAACGGCGATTGAGACCCAGGCCCGCGAGTATCGCCATATCTACGATATCTTCATGAGCGACGAGACACGCAAGCGGCTGAACTTGAACTAGACAGCAGGGCTTTTCTGCAGAGGCACTGGCGTTGCGGCCAGTGCTTTGGCCGACGTTTTGGCCGTTTTCTGCCGTTCATGGTTGTTACTGCTGATGCATAATTGACCCATCGGCTAAACTTTCGCTGACCCAAGCTTCTACTTCGTCAAGCGTTAGCAGGTCTGACTCGGGACTGAATACTTATGGGGCATTGAATCGCCAAGTCGGCAGATGGTCAATTTTGCATCAGCGTGACATTGTGGGCCATTTCTGCGAAAGCACCACCAAGCGTGCGGATTCTGGTAAATATCCAAATATATCCTGCTGACTATAAATTATAGTCAACAGGATATATTTGGATATTCCCACTGGTAGCTAAGCATCAGCACTGCAGCGCTACGCTTGCGTTCATGAGCGAAAGATGGCGCCACACCGTCATCGTGTGCTCGTGCAATCAACTCGTTTGGCATGCGAAGTAGCTCAGTTAACGGGCTAGTGTTTCTTTGTTGAAATTCCTTCCGGTGCCTTGCGGCTACCAGCAAGTAGTCCGACAGGCTCCTCAAGCTCCGTCTGCGCCGTGATACGCAGAAAGCGCTGGCCGGCGTCCGGCTTTGAAGCGAGTATGGCCCGGGCTTCGCGAATGAACTGATCGCGCATACGCCATTTGTAAGTTTTAGCCTTACGACGCCCCTTCATTTGCGTCCTCGCAAGCCAGGTTCACTGATGTCGCTTATCCAAGCTGATACCTCAAGATCCGCCTGTGATCCCCGCAGGGTCCTTGAAGAAGCCATTCCTGACAACGATACCTAGATCATTGATGGATGAATTGTCAAAGGCTGTTGACGCTGATGCCGAATTGACCCATGTGCCGATGCCAGACTAACCCACCTCCAGATCGGCATAAATCCAGCACAGGCAATGGCCGGAAGAATCAGGCTGGGTCAGTGGCCCCCCGGGAACTAGGTTAATCCCAAATCGGTGCCAACAGACAATGTCTTGGAAGGACACGCGACTGCTTTCGTAGAGCTTACTTTGCAGGCCCTCTGGGCTTAGGTGACCCTTTGGACTCTGATAGCAGTCGGCTGTACGCATCTTCTAAGCCTTCCCGAGTTTGCGCGGGCAATGCTGGTTTCTTCTCCCGCTTGGGCTTCGAAGGGAGATTGGACGGTGAACCCGGTGGATGGAGCTGCTCGAAACTCTTGCGCTCCTCGGCTGTAAGGGATGAAACAAAAACCTTCTCGCTCACCCGTGAAGCACGATCGTCCTTGGCAAAGCTCAAGACGTTTGATGGCATCGGCACCGGGAACGGGCAACGAAGGTCAGGCCTGACCCTGGTTTTGTTCTTATGAACGCTGAGGCGAATTAGCTCCTCGACGTCGTCCCTACTGCTGGAGTAAGCGGCTGAAAGGTATGCTTTGTTGACGTCCTCCAAAGTAATCGTATGGCGACGGGCTGCACGGGCTTCAAGATACGCCACCTTGATCAGTTGTACCGCCAAGCGCTTTATACCGAACGTCCAGCGATACAGCTCATGTATCAGGGCACTCGGATCTGCAGATACGCGCCGCCCGCTTACCCGTATGCATTCTAGAACGTAATCCTTCCAGGCCTTCGAGTCAGGATGGTCCGGTAGCATGACACGGGGTTCAGAGAGAAGCCGTTGCTTGTCCTCACTGTTCCTTGTCAGCAATTTGTGGCCCAGGCTGTAGTTGGCCACATAGATCATAGGAACCCCAAGCCCGGCCATGGTGAGCAATATGTCCGTCACCCGGGCTACGCCTTGCCCAGTACTCTGATGCTGCATTTCTTCGAGCACCATCAGTGATACACCATCACGATTGACCCTACGCCGGCATTCGGTCAGAAGCTTGGACGTGTTCGCTCTCACCCCTGTTGCGTCGCCGCCAAGGAAGTCTCCCAACAGCTGCCTGCCGCCAGCCTTACCCCTGGCGCTGGCGTACCAGTACGAGATTAATATATGAGGTTCGTGGTAATGAGCGGATGCATAAGGTGCAGGTCCAGGCATCACCTTCATCAGCGCACTGATAGTTTGGCTCTTCCCAACCCCTGCAAGGCCGGTGAGGCAGATAGGAAACGCCTCGTTCTCAGGGGGGTGATACAGCCGCCGCTGATATTGCCGGTCCGTGGAGAAACTCTCAGCCGAAAAGCTGCGCGCACGATCAACGCTATCTTTGATGAAGTCCAAAGAAAACTGGTTGGGAAGGAAAATCGTCTTCAGTACCTCTGACAAACGCTCAGCGGCCAATGCAGGGCTCAACTCCTCAAGCCCGGCTATCGGATCAGGTTGCACTGTAATCAAACGCCGGATATCAGCCAGCGTGTCCAGCCCGTCAAAGCGTGCAGAAAAGATGTTAGTCATTGCCTTTCCCCATCAACCGCTTATGGTCAGCGGCATCACGCTCAGCCGCTCCGCCCTTCGCAGGACGCCCAGGCTTGCGGGTGCCACTGTCCCAGGCTTTGCCTGTGGCGTGAAAAAATTGGGCATTGCGATCCTGAAGGATTGCGGGCTTCTCCTCACGACGCTCCGCATTGCCGCGCAGCCGATTCTCATTGAGCACTTGAAGATCCGACAGCGAAATGTCGACACTGCTGGGATGTACGCTCGCCGGCTTTACAAAGTCCAACTCGTACAAAACGCCTTCTAATTCGATCCAGATATGTCTGACACACATGGTCATCACATAAGCTTTGACCGGTATCTTGCCGTTGAGCGCAATGCGGTCAAAAACCTCGGTGTCAATTAGCTTCGATGAATTGTACTTACGACCATAAAAATATACCCCACTCCTTTTGATGTGTGCCGGATGAAGTGTCAGGAATTCTCTCACGGCGTAGTCAAAACTTACCTCCGTGCCGGAATCGTAACCAAGATCACTATAGAAGTTGTAAATGTTATGTGGGGTGGGGCTGAAGCCCACTTCCAACATCTCAGGTGTCATTCTCCCTTCAGCATCTGAAACATGGTTATCGTAAATAGCTTGCAGAATATGCCGCTTGCATATCTCTACAAAGTTGAGAGAGCTATGAAAGTGTGTTGGCTGATCATTGTCAGATTTGGTCCTAGGATGCGACGATTCAACCGTTGCTTTCGACTGACCCGAGTGAGTAGGAGTCAGTTCAAGTCTGGATAACCAACTCATCATTTCGCCACGGGCCACTGCTTCTGAACGAATCGGTACGCCCATTGTAGAGCCTGGCCCACGGTCAAAGACGATGTTTTGCGGCAGACCGTAAGTCGGCCAGTCTTCTTTTCTGATCGTCAGACCAAACAACGACGCAAATTTAACCTTGCAAATGGCCATCGAGAACAGGGCCATGCGGTAGGCTTCCATGGTTTCTTTGTTTTCGGAGAAACCCAAGGCGACTACGGCACCAGACTGGCCACACACCCCTCGAACTATACAAGCCGAATCCATAGCGGATCCTTCGAGCAAGCCAGATATCTTGCCTTTGGGGTTATAGCCGTCAAATTCAACAAGTTGGTTTACATTGACCAAGTCATGGGAAAAGCTTCCAACAAACCCGGACTTAGCTCGAGCCCCACTGGTACCTCTACGTGCCTTCCTATATGCCTTGGTGCTTATCGCCTGACCAAGGTAGTAATCGTACTGTCCTTTTGTGGGGAAAGGCTTACCTTCGGGGTGATAGAACTTCTTATTTCCTGTCGATGTTGTAAAAGGAATACAACCGAACTCACCCACCAGCACGGCACCAAAGATTTCAGCGTCAGATTTAGTTTTATCGTTGTATTTGATAAACCCGTCCAGGATAGAAGCCTGCATTTGGGCCGTAGCAGGAGATCGGGATTTACGTCCTGACTTTGGCGGCCTTCCCAACATTTGCCCGTCTGCGGTCTGTTCCCTTTTGCCTCTGCCGCAGCGGTCGAACTTGGGCATAAGCGCCCACTTCGAGCGGCCGAATACCAGATAGCTAAAAAACCAAAACCTCAACCGGGCTGCATTCTGAGAAGGTGACTGATTGGCAGCATGAGCGTTGATGATCGATTCGGGATTGTCGTTAGAGAGTATCTCTTCAGCATGGCCTACCAATTCCGCTATGGCGAGGTAACGCTTGTTAACCATTTCATCGTAGCTTTTCGTTGCCCTTACCCGATCTTTTTCCAATTGATCCACTGAAATGCCACGGATGGCCATTAACCAAGGAGGTGTGGCGTCGCTACCGCATTCCACAAGATCACCATTGGTCAGAGCTAGATCAAATTCAGGCCGGGAAAACGTTAGCAAACTTGCAGTCGTGCCCTCTTCATCAAAAAATACAAGGCGTGCCCTGTTTACCCTGCCGTCACCTGCAAGGAAATAGTATTCGACATCCTTCGTCAGCCCTTTGAATCCTTCAGGTGCTCTCAGCTTAGAACCAGTGATCATTCGGATAGCCCGGCAAAAAGTGAGCTATAGACCTGCAGAACATCCGGCGCATCCGTCATCAATGGATGATCGATAAGGATCGGGTCAAACAAACTGACCGGTAGTTTGCGCTCCCATATGTCTTTGTAGATCTTCGTCAGAAACAGATCACGCCGCCCCCACCGCTGTCCGTACATCAACGCAACGGACGCTACTGGTCTCCCTTGAGTGACACAGTCTTCGATGTCGTGTGAGAAATCCTCGAGAAGATTTGATTCGAGGCTGATCTCGCGATCATGGTAGCCATACAGAAGATCCAAGTTGGCCACTAGGACTGGATCCAGCAGATCCCTGGAAACCCTCACAGTCCTGATGCCTGCACTGTGGTAGTAAATTTCTTCCAAGGCGTGCCGTAAGCGAGCTTTCTCGCGGTTTTCTTTCTGTTTCGCCAAGCTCTTCAAACTTCCCCGAGCGACCTCATCAAAATCCATCGCATTCAACTTTACTGTCCAGTTCACGGCATAGGGGTCCGAGCCTTGCGGCTGGATATAGAGAAGCAGATCGCCCAAATAGGGGTGGGGAACCCTCTGGCGCTCACCATCATCGTAGGTCACGACAGCTGTAGCGTGTTTGAGACCGATTTCCTCTGCAACCAATGATGTTCCCTTCACTGGCAGAAGTTTCAGCCCAGCAGCTAAGGGGTTTCCTTGAAGTGGATGAACTTGTGGAATGGGGCTGAGCATTTTCTGCTCATGCAACTCGAACACGTCGGGATTATAAAGAGCCAGTTGTGCGAAGATTCTTTCAGGGGTAGAAAGAAGATGCAGTGCTCGTCCAAGCTTCCTGCTATTAAGGCGGCATATACGAGAGCCCTTGGGTGCTTCACCAGGGACCGCATAAATTCCGGATAAGTAATTATCTCCCCATTTGAAACGGCCTTGTCGGCCTATTGTGCGGAGTAACGATTTTTTTAGATCCACTTATGTTATCTACCATCCATTCAATCCTTAGCAGGTGACGCATAACAATCCACCTACATCGGTTGAATAAGCCATCCAATAGCGCGGGCACGGCGATAGCTACACCACGCGCAGTATACTTTTCTGGAGACGAGCGGAGCCGTGCAGGGCTTGACGCCCTACGCGAGGGGATAGACAATGGATTCGTCAGGAGTCGAAAGCTGACTTATCCTCAAAGGCCCAAGGTCACACTTGGGCCTTTGTCTATCTGGCTCCTGGGTTTTCTATCCAGATTCCATGTTGTTTTTCCTCAAGCTTCAGTAATAGTCACTCAAACTATCTCGTTTGAGATAGCTGCACTTTGATAGCAACCTCTACGTTAATTAGGCAGAATTTGCATCGATCGTTTGTAATGCATCTTCAGTTTCAGTACTGCCTTTAGTAAACGTCACTTAATGATGCATAGTACCGCCGAAAAATGTCGGTTGACAACTGGAATAAAACAGCTAAGTTGCGCCTCCGCCGGCGCTTTTTTACTGACTTCCCAGTGTTTTCGGTGCTTGGAGCGCCAAAAACCGGCATGCATAGATGACCCGGTAATTAAAAAAATTTGGTAAATCCCCCCAGTTATGGGACCTACGATTCGTGAATAATCGTCTACCTGTTTAGGCGAAATTGATCCGTAGCACGAGTAGCCGGCCGCTAAACTCATTTCCTCTGTTTCCGCTCGGAGGCCACATGAACGTCACTTCAGGTCAGGAATGGGTGAGAGGGCAATTCCCTCGGCTGGACTGGCTACCCGACGAAACGCTATTCAGCCTATGCAGTCGACAGCATCTTGTAATGGGTAACCTAGACCCTGCGACTACATCGACTGCCGTGCTGGGCCTATCTGAGAAATTTATAAAGCATGATATTCCTTGCGGCATAGCAGCTTTAGAACAGAATGGATTTCATTATTGGGGAAGCGCGGAGTCGATTCTCCTACATCACACAATATTCTCAGTGTTTGTACCGTTCCAAAATAAAATCAAAATTGAAGATGCAATAATAACTATAAAAGGCGATCGAATTGATTCACTTAAATATCGACTTGGCTTGGTATCAAGTGGTTTTGGCGCTGAACACCCGTTGAAAGCATGTCCATATTGTATGCGCGAGGATGTGGACGCCCATGGTATAGCTTACTGGCACCTCACACATCAATACCCAGGTGTGTTGATCTGTCCACGCCACCAAGCTTGGCTCATGGTATCCACCAAAAGTAGGCGGTGGTCAGGTAGGTTTGAATGGTCGCTACCTACCAAGGACTGCTTGATCCAACAGGCCTCCTCACAGAAGCTGTGGTTACGCCCGGCTTTCCTGAACTTGGCAAACAATGTCATCGATCTTGCGGTCATCGGCAGAGTAATGTCCCTCGAGTCCTGCACCGTCGCTGCGACCTATCGAAAAGCTGTGCTCCAAGGGGGTAGATCTGCATCGCTGCTTGATCGCATAGAGCCGCTTCGCCGCTTTCATCTGTTTGAATCATTGCCGGAAGATGAGAAAAGCACTGAGTCATTTATGAACCAGCTTATCCGTACCCCCCGCAGAAGCATTCATCCTTTGAAGCATCTGCTACTGATTGATTGGCTATTTGATGACCTGCGCTCGTTCCTGAAGGCCTACGACGCTGAAGTCGCCAGATTAGTCCAGCGAGTCGCTAGCACTCCATCGCGAAAACCTGATGAGCAAGTCTCGCTTTCAAACGCTGCGGCTCCAACCAAAAACACTCCAAGACCCAAACGATTAAAAGGCCAGCTTAAAGAGGTTCTGCTCTCAAAACTGGGCAAGGGCATTCCGAAACAGAAGCTTTGTAAAGAGCTTGAGATCTCGGTCTCAGCGATCAATAGGTTGTTGCGTGCCAATCCAGTTACCAATGCCCTGGCTATTGAAGCTAGGAACAGCCGGGAACTAGCGGAGCACAGAGCGCAGTGGCAATACCTACACAATTTGCATCCTGAACTGGGGGTCCAGGCTTTGAGAAACACCATTCCTTCTATCTATGCCTGGCTTTATAGAAACGACAAAGCATGGTTGATGGCCAAAGAGCAAACCTTCGTCAAACCGGCCAAAGTGGAAAAACACCCCATTGACTGGGAGGCCCGGGATTCTCGGCTGCTCAGCATGATACGAACGGCGTACGAGGCGATTACTGGACTGCAGCGCGGTCCAGTCACTACGACCGAGCTTTACGCCCGGGTTCCCATGCTCTCGTCTTGCTTGGAAAATCGGAACCGATACCCCGCCTCAAGAGCATTCTTGTCCACGGTGCTGCGTCGCTCCAAGTCGAAGGTCCTTCACGACCACGTGCAATGCGGTAAGGCCAGCGGATTTCGGTAGCCCCTCACGCTAGCTGAAGAAACGAACGAGGTGTAAGGACATGAGTAAAATTTCGATCCTAGGATTGGCCCTTTCGCGCCCGCCAGCATGCTGGAGCTCAACATACCGTGGCTACGAGTTCAGACGGGTACAAGCCTTGA
>Ga0247742_10002507_pt1 | contig 11957 bp, 12 predicted proteins | sample UWRJL208509C2_FD_180944 | JGI IMG/M metagenome (GOLD analysis project Ga0247742, IMG submission 180944) | Plant litter microbial communities from Arlington Agricultural Research Station in Wisconsin, United States - UWRJ-L208-509C-2 | ecosystem: Environmental > Terrestrial > Plant litter >... | reverse complement strand
GGCAAGGCAAATGGCGTTAAAAAAGGTGGAAACAAAACATCAATGATGCATGCTGATGTTGAAGGGGCTGTCTCTGGGGCGATAACAGGGGCAATAACTGGTGCTCCCTTTGCTGGAGCTGGAGCTGGAGTCGGAGTTTTATGCGGTGCAATGTTAGGTGCTGCTTGGGGTTCTGCTGTTAGTGGTGCGTTCTCTCATTTTGGAATTTGGTAATTTATTAGAGAAATACGATATGAACCCATTTTGGAAATTTGTTCTTAGAACATCGGCTATTTATTTCTTGGTTAGCATTTTATACGAGTATCTGGTAGATTCAGAAATCGTATGGTTAAAGGCTGCCATTGTATCTATTCTATTTGGGCTTTCTTTCAGCTTTGTTTTTCTAAAGCTTTTAAAATCCAAACGCAATTGACATACGATATAAATGTCGGGGTTATTTGGTATAACTAAGTAGTTATACTGCTATAAAAAAAACAGGGAGACTCTCACAATTGAGAGACGCCCTGTTTTTTTATGGAATTACTTTAAGATAGCACACAAAATAATTTGATACCTACATTGTAGGATTATCATTATACCACCATCCCAGTCCTATTGAGGGTTAATTTATCTTGCTTGAAAATTCATTAATAGGTAAACGAACCTTTGCCATCGAAGCGAGATAATCCTTAGAAGCATCCCGATAGCCCAAAGAAATAATTACTGAAGCGTGAAGACCCTTTTCCGACAAACCAATAACGTCATCAAATAGTTTCGGATCAAACCCTTCCATAGGAGTTGCATCTACTTTGAGTGCTGCAGCTGCGATTAACGCTGTTCCCAGTCCGATATAAGCTTGTTTATCCGACCAGATCGCATTTTGTTCTGGTGTTTGGGTAGAAAAATGGGCGATTAAAGCATCCCTTAGTACGCTGAGCGCTCCATTCTCCAAATTTCGTTGTTGTTCCATCATCGCGATATAGGCCGCTATATATTCAGTGGTTATTTCATTTAGTCCGGCAAAAACCAATAAATGAGAAGAAGCCTGAATTTGCGCATTGAATGACCCAGTTGCTAATCTTTGTCTCATTTCCGGGTTAGTGATCACAAACAAGCGGTAAGGCTGTATTCCGCAGGAAGAGGCACTGAGGTTAATAGCTTCGATAATCTGGTCTATCTTATCTTCGCTGACCAACTCATCTGAGTATTGCTTCACGGCGTAGCGCCACTGTAAATTCTTGATTAATTCCATTTCTTTTATTAATTAATTTTGATCGTCAAAGCTATGACTTCGATGTGTATATTTGTAACCAGGTGACAAAAAGTTATAGTGACAACCGGGTAACCAAGTGAATGATATGAAACAAGACTTCGATCTGATAAAAGACTGCAGCCACAAAATATTGGCAATCAGCGATACAATGGAAATTTTAAATGGAAAATGGAAAATGTCCATCATTGCATGTCTGTGTTATCAGCCAATGCGCTACTCTGAATTGCTGAAAGAAGTTAAGGGTATTTCCGGCAAGATGCTCAGCCGCGAACTAAAGGATTTAGAAATAAATGAATTGATTGAGCGTAATGTATTAAACACGGCGCCTGTTGCTGTAGAATACCGGATAACTGAGTATGGAAAATCGCTGAAGCAATTGACCAATACAATAGCAGACTGGGGGTTTACCCATCGACAACGCATCATTGCCGGAATGAAACGGGATAAAGAAAATGTAAACGGGAAAGGATAATCTGTTCACCATCTCAATACGGGAATAATTTTTCTATATAAAGGCACTATACGCACTCGATAATGATGCGTATATTTGGAATTGTAATAATAAAGCTATCTATGAAGAAAATAGGATTTTTATCGTTTGGACATTGGTCTGATCATCCTTCCTATCAAACCCGTACAGCAAGCGATACCCTGCTTCAGTCAATCGATTTGGCCGTTGCCGCCGAGGAAATCGGTCTGGATGGTGCTTATTTCCGTGTACACCATTTTGCACGGCAGTTGGCATCGCCGTTTCCTTTGCTCTCAGCCATCGGTGCCAGGACGAGCAAAATAGAAATTGGGACGGGGGTAATCGATATGAGGTATGAAAACCCGCTGTATATGGTCGAGGATGCCGGCGCTGCCGACCTGATCTCAGAAGGACGTTTACAATTAGGGATAAGCAGGGGATCACCGGAACAGGTCATTGAAGGCTGGCGCTATTTCGGTTACGAACCTGCAGAGGGTGAGACAGATGCCGATATGGGCCGCAAAAAAGCGTTGGCGTTTTTGGATAGGCTTAAAGGCGAAGGATTTGCACAGCCAAACCCGAACCCCATGTTCCCAAATCCACCGGGCTTACTACGTCTGGAACCGCATTCCGAAGGATTGCGGGAGCGCATCTGGTGGGGAGCTGCCTCAAATGCTACGGCTATTTGGGCAGCCGAGAACGGTATGCACCTGCAAAGCTCTACCCTAAAGTATGACGAAAACGGCAAGCCTTTCCATATCCAACAGGCAGAGCAGATCCGGTTATATAAAGAAACCTGGGAAAAGGCAGGGCATCAGCGCGAACCAAGGGTATCAGTAAGCCGTTCCATCTTTCCGATCGTCACTGATCAGGACAGGTACTACTTTGGACAGCAAGGTAAAGGGGCTGACAGTTTTGGTTATATTGAAACCGATAAACGGGCAATCTTTGGAAAGAGCTATGCAGCCGAACCGGATAAACTCATTGAGGAACTGGCCCAGGACGAAGCTATCCAGGAAGCGGATACGTTGCTGTTAACTATACCCAATACTTTGGGTGTTGACTACAACATACACGTGCTGTCGGCCATATTGGAACATATCGCCCCGGCATTGGGTTGGCGCTAAATTTTTCGAAACGAATACAAAAATCCCCCTTTTTGAAAGGGGGATTTTGGCTTAATGTAGTAAGTGCTTAATTTTATCCTAAATCTATACCTATTAGTAATGGTTCTAATTTCCACATAATGTAAAGTTTTTCTGTTTTTCTTTACAGATATAAACTTATATGTAAAACAAATGCCATTTTCTTTACATTAGAAGCTACTCTATTTAAACTATTCGCTCTTTCTTTTATATTGAAACTAATCTATTTTAAAGTATTTACTCTTTCTTCTACATTAATTATTATTTAAATGGTATGTGCAAAATTTGCACATACCATTTAAATATCCTTATAGAAATAACACTTCTCTTTCTTTCACTATCTCTTCAACCCTCACCCCAAACGCAACACACCTCCCCCTAAGCACCTCAATATCCAAATCACTTACCCCATCAACAAACCCACCCCTCAAAACATAAAGCTCCGTATTCAATATCTTAAACAATCGCCGCTCTTCTTCACTCCTACGCGGAAAGATTTCAGCCGTTAACGGACTAAAATGCTCACACAACTCAAATAAAAACACCAACGAATAATGATTAGGTCGATACCCCAAAAACACCCGTATCATACCAAGACATAATTGCACCACCGCCTGATGCAGCATAAAAGCAATAACAGCATTAGCAGCAGGTCTTTCCGAATGCTGTAAAAAGTAATCCGCAACCTCCTGCCGCTGCTTCATGTATGCCAACCTTGATTCCATCCTAAGCCGTTGTACTGCCCCACTCCCTATCTGTAACAGCTCAGAACGCAGGTAAACCTGTTGCCCGTTGTTCATTACCTGACTGAAGAAATGCGTCTGGTTCCCAACAGCCTGCCTAAGCGCAGCAACCTTATGCAGCAACAGTGTCACTGTAACCTGGCCACCTGTACCCTCCTTAATGCCTCTTACCAATTCCGGTGCAATACCAGCAATCTGCTTTTTAACAAACACCAACAAATAAAAATGATGCTGTTCATCATGCACGTCCGAATCCTGAAATAGAACACTACTATTATCCTGTGCAATTGTCTTATGTCCAAAACAATAAATACCCTCCATCTGTATAAAACCATGGATGATAGCAGCAACCTGCTGCAACAACTCATTTCGTAATGTGAAACTGTCCGTAACAATAACAGCTCCCCGACCCGCCTCATCCACACCATCTTCTATACAATGCGCAAACTTCTCCTCACAAAGCCGAATCTGCTCTTCAAATAACCGCTGTACTTCCTTTTGCAACCATTCCGCCTTAGACTTAGCAGCAGGAATTGTTTCATCCCTAATTTCAATAGTGTGATTATAACGAACAGCATGACACACATCATCCAATTGCTCCAGCAACAATGCCTCATCCTCCTTATCTGTATTAAATAATGTACCCAAAGAATCCGAAAAAGACCGGATATAGCGTTGCTGTTCGGCGATATCCTGCGAAGGGATAGACTCACCTGTAAGGAACCAGGAAGCGGTATAATAAAGGCTCCTGATGATCCGCTGCAGTATATAAGCCGCCTGTAGCTCATTCTTGTTGCGGATATAAATAGACAGGTCCCTTCGGATAGCCCCGGTTTCAAGACTGTCCTTTTCATAACGCCTTTTCGCCTTTTTCAAAAGACGCTTTACATTCACATTTGCAGGATTAAAAATAGCACTCCCCTCTCCGGCACTATAGACAAGTTCTGTCCTGCTGCAGTTCAGCAGCAAAAACGGATTCCCTTTCCTAAAGCAATACGCTGCCCAGTCCACACCAAAAATCCTGTACGGAAATTGCGGATAAGACCGGAATACCTTTTCGGTAACCCTACAGAGTTCATCAGAATCCTGCGAACTCCCTTCTTTAAGGAACAGCGTTATAATAGTTTTAGCTGCCAAATCCCCGGCAGTAAGGGATAAATAAACACTGTCAGCGTCAATAAAAAACAAAAGGTTCTCTGTAATTTTCCTTAATTCGGAATGGCGCGGATGATTTTCTGGGATGGTAATGTGGAAGTCCATAGATACGTTTTTACAATTAAATATTCAGTGAATGCAAACCTTTGTTTTGCATTAGAGCGAAGTAAAAAAAATGCTATTCCGTACGAAAATATCTAAAAGCATAACTTACCTTGTAAATTACCAGTACGCTACATTTTAGTATTTTGTACTTAAATGTTTCTTACATTTGTGATATGATCCACTAACCAAAATCTATTAATTTTTATTTATAAACTTATGAGTACAACTAAAACCCAAAATCATATAGGACGTAAAATCAGCCGAATCCGTGAATTGCGTGACATGAAACAGGACGCACTGGCCCAGGCTTTAGGCTGGACACAACAGCAGGTATCAATTATGGAAAATACTGAAGTTATTGAAGACGATAAATTGAAAGATGTAGCAAAAGCACTTGGAGTAACTGCGGAAGCAATTAAGAACTTTTCAGAAGAGGCGGTATTTAATATTATTGGGAATACGTTCCACGATAATGTGAATGCTACTGCACATCAGCAAAATAACAATTGCACTTTTAATCCTTTGGATAAGGTGGTGGAACTATATGAGAGATTAGTTCAGGCTGAAAAGGATAAGGTGATTTATTTGGAACAGTTGCTTAAGAATAAGTAATCATTATATTTAAAACTCGCAGTTGCGAGTTTTTTTTATGGAATCGACTTCCATTCAATTAGGTATAAGATGTATTCCACAGCGGTACAGTAACCTTCCACCGACCATCTAATAACCTTGCACCGACGGTAGAGAATCCTTCGACCGACGATCCAATACTTTTCGACCGTCGGTGTAACATTCTTCGACCGTCGGTCCAGTCCTTTTCCACCGTGCATGGAATCCGTCTCTACCGTATTGGAATATAAGTTCTTCACCGTATTGAAAACAAAAAATCAATCAGTACTGCCTAATTGGATTTTAAATCAAATTCATCCCGCCTTTAACACATGCGGCAGGGCACTTTTTCGAATTATGCGGTTAGTTGTACCATAAGCTTTCCTTACTTCTAAAGTATAATTTCCCGGTGCCAGACTCAATGGTATAAAAAATACCAGTTTGCTTTCTGTACGGTTAGAAATTACTGCAACTTTTGTAGCCATCCCGTCCGAAGCAATAAAAAAGATCCCTTCTTCCAGATTGTCCTTATCAAACTTTAGCTGCTTGCCTCTTATTTCACCGATACCACCTGCCGTTAACATACTATTGATACTATTATTGCTATTGTAATCCGTATATTTCAGAAGAATCGGCTCGGCCAAGGGCCGGAATACTTTTTCTACATCAGCATCTTCTACCACTTTCGACAGCATAACACCAGGAGTAACATTGGCACTTTTAGTATGCCGATCCGGATCAAAAAAATCATCCATACCATTGAATATACCGCCAATACCAGCCTTAATGTTTACAAGTGGTAAGTTGACACTACTACCTTTGGCAACAGCCCTTGATATCACAGAAAAAAACACTTCAATTACTGCGTTTGCATCTGCTTTTGTAATTGTGGTTCCTGTAAGGAGCATTTCTTCAATGACTTTATCGAGATCATAGACTTCATTGCTTATTACTCTTGCTGAGTGATCGTTTGGATCTGGGGTAATGGGGTTTGGTTGTAGGTAATAATTGATGGGCATGTGGAATAGATTGGGGTTAATAATGATGTGAAAATAATGAAAAACAAACACAGAACAATGACCATCATTATTTTAACAACCACTTCTGTGATATAAAACAGGAATACACAACTAAAGCATTAAGATGAATACAGCTTTAGGTATTCGTTTTGAAAATAGCACACTTATGGCAGAAGATAAAATTAAAGGATGTGGCGAAAACTCTTGAAGTAACACCTGATTGGGACGATCAAGAATTTTTCGGGAGAAAAGGTTTTAATTATCTTTACAGTATCTGCGGCGAACATATAACTGTATCAATATTTCAATCCTTTGGATAAATAGGTGGAACTTTATAAGAGATCGATTTAGGCAGAGAGAGAAGGAGAAGTGATCTATTTTAAACAGTACTTTTTAATACAAGAATTAAAGATATAATTATATATAACGAGATATAAATTAATTACAAGTTTTGCAAAAAAGACAATAATTGATTAAAAACTCAAAATAGTTATTTTTTTAACCACTTCAATATTTTTTATATTCTTATAAAGATTGGTTGACATAAAATATCTTGATTCATAAGCCAATGAAAATTCTTTTTCGAGTTGGTCAACAGGTATAGATTTAGAATTAAGATTAGAAATGTGTTTTCTCAAAGAAATTGAAATGATATTCATAATATCATGCCCATTACATAGATGATTTAAATCAACATCTTTTTTGAAAATCTCTAATTTTTCTAAAATTTCACTTTTTTTGATATTTACTTTTACTTTCCCATTACAGAAATTTAAAATTGCATCTATTAATTTATCATCTCCTTGGTATTTTAAATCCTCTACAGAGATAAATAAATTGTAATCTATAGTTTTTCCTTCAGGATTTGCAGGCTTGAAAGTCAATCCAAGTTCGTCGGTTTTATTTAACCATTTAAGATAACCAATATTTTTTGATAGTTCAAAAAAATAATTCTTGAGCTCATAAAAATCATTATTATATAATTTTTCTAGTTTTTCTGGCTGATAATAATTAGATATTACAGTTTCAAAGCAAGGCGAATTAATAAATGAAATTTCTAAATCGTGATAATCAGTCATCAAAATATCTTCAATTAGGATTTCATCATCCAAAAGTCTGAAGTCTGAATCAATAATACCAATTGCCTTATAAAAATCTCTTTTTTTTAATTTGTCGATAACTTCTATCACTTTTAAATTGCCGAAGGCAATTTCAATACTACAATTTTCACTATTGATAAATTTTTTCAAAAGCCTATAATCTGTTTTTCCCTCAACTATCAAATAGTTACATTCTAATTTCTTTTGCATAATAGAATTCGCAATTCTATCAGGAGTGATGTAGTCTGTCATTAATTAATGCCTTTTAATTGAACAGTTAAGTCCCAATTATTATTAATTATATCTGGCGAATGTGTTGCTATAATAGCGGAGAAATTAGTAAGTTTAATTACATCCCTTAAATCGTCAATAAAATGATTTTGCCAAGATATATGCAATGAAATTTCAGGTTCATCAATCAATAATAACGAGTTTGGTTCTGTATTGAATAATAGCTGATAAAATAAAACCAATTCATGTTGTTCGCCTGAAGATAGTCCAGAAAGAGGGATGTTTTTATTTGTAATTGATGAAGTAAAAACAAATCCAGTTTTTTTGTCTATAGATATTTTTTTATATAAAAAGCGTTTATTTATCAAATCAATGAATAGATCTAATTTGGAAGCCAAATCAGTATATACTTCTAATTTCTGATTACTATCTTCAAGATAAATTTGAAGTACGTCTTTTAATAGCTCTTTATTTTTTGCTTGTTGCTTATTAATAGCATCAGTAATCGGTTGTAGATTTTCTTCTTCAGTATCAAGCAAACCGACCTTGTTCAAAAGCTCTCTTCTTTTATTAAGATTAGATAGTCCCTCTTCGATTTCTATATCAGTTATTTTTGTTTTTTTAGTTATTTCGCCAATTACTCTATTAGGATAACTTCGATCTAATCTTGATGCTAAATCTGTAGCGGCTACAGTTCTATTTTTTATAGTTTCAACTAATTCTTTTGAATATTTTAATACCGAAGAATGATATTCAGATTCTTCAGCTCTAATTTTAGTAAGAAGTCTTTGGGTTTCTATAAATTTAGTCTTAACAGAATTAGTTTTCTCAATAATCCATTTAGGTAGGCCCGACTTAGTCTCAAAATCCTTAAATAGGTCTTGAGGAATATATTCACGATAGAAGTTTAAAACATCTCTAGTTGACAATAATATTCCTTTTCTTTGATCAAGCCATTTATCAATACCGATTCTTTCTATATAATGGGGTAAGAAGCCAACTAGTCGATGCTCAATATCATCATTAAAATCATTATGAAAATGTCTAAGATTAATTGAGTGATGAGTATAATAATCCCTACCCTTTCTCCTGTTTTTATTATCAAAATGTGATAATGATAAGCTATATTTTTCTGTCTTTTTTTTACCTTCAATTTGATATACAAAATTAAGACTTTCAGAAAATTCATTATTTACCTCCTTTTCAATTATAATAATTGATTTATCTTTAAAATGTAAGATAAATTTACCAAAATGATAAGTGTTTAAATCATAAAAATCTTTGTCGAAAAAGGCTTTAATCATTTTTAATATTAAAGTCTTACCTAGTCCATTTTCTCCCAAAATTAATGTAATAGCTTCTTCTTTCAAAGGTATGGGATGATTAAATACTTCATATAGTCCTTCTACCTCAATTTTAGTTATCATTTGATCAAGATTATCAATTACTTTATAATTCATGGAAAAAGCTTTAAATTAAAATTCTTAAAATAATATTAAGAATTTTTCAAATATACAATATTAAGTAAAGGAAGCTATTTAGAATATCTAATAAAATGAAGAATTGCACAAGTTAGCAGTTAATTGTAAATTTTAGTAGATTCACTTAAAAGTATCTAGTAATCATTATGGAAGATATGTTGTTTATTAAGCAACAAAGGGTAAGGTCCCCGATGGCTCAGATATGCTTCTAAATATACGATATTCTTTTCCCGCAATGATTGTGCGGATTTGCAATCCGTATCCACAAAGTAAATTCCACAAACAATCTACAACAATTGATTAAATAAAAATCTGCAGCTATTATTTATCAAGCTTTTCTTTATATTATAAACTACAGGATGGGCTCACAATACATTTTAATTAAATCTGGCTGATTTAAACACGAAAGCCAATTATTACCCTCGTTTTATGTTTTAAAAAATAACTCCATTTGTATAATAATTCATTACACACTAATTATGAAAGCAATACTCGATATTAAAGACAGTAAAGCAGCTTTTGTTATGGAACTGCTAAGCAGTTGGTAATCTTAAATTAGTAGATGAGGATAAACTAAAAGCACGCCCTGAAAAAGATCTTATTAATGAGTTATAAATTATAGAACAGTCCAAACCAGAACACCTATCTTAGCCAAACTTAGCACTGATTATAAACACACCTTACACCAATAAAAATACCTATGGGAATATTCCACAAACTCTTTGGAGGAAAAAAATATATAGAAGTTAAAAAACCTAAAATTTCAAATTTTATATCCTCCGATGAATTAATGGCAGAAGAAAAATTTTGGTCAATAATTAAAATAACAAAAGACAATTCAAAAGATAATTTTGAATTACAACAAAAGGAATTAGCAAATCAACTTTACAAATTAACTCCTGACGAAATTATTTTATTTGGAAATAGATTTAGAAGTTATAGAGGTTTAGCCTACACTTGGGAGCTTTGGGGAGCAATTTATATGATTCACGGTGGATGTGGAGATGATAGTTTTAACGATTTCAGAGAATGGGTAATTGGGCAGGGTAAAGAATTTTATAATAAAACAATTAAAAATCCTGAAACTCTTGTAGACGTTGAAACTGAAAAAATTGAAGACAATGATTGGGAAGGTTTAGGCTATGTTCCAGGAACAGTTTTTGAAGAATTAACAGGTCAGGAAATGCCTTATCCTTTTCGGGAAAACCATAATATAACTGGAACTGAATGGGAAGAAGGAGGAGATGACTTGAAAAATTTGTTTCCTAAACTTTATGCAAAATATCCAGATTACGTTTAATAACCAAAATAACGACTATCAACACTTGCTACTGTAGCCTTCCCTACGATCCCTATAAAAAGTATCAATAGTTAACTTACCAATTAGAGGAATCTCAAAATCAATGAATTCAATATTTTCAAAAATAAGTTGTATCATACTTTTATTATCACTCTTAGTAAAATTAAGTAATAACCTATTATTAAGTAAATTAATAGATTTTAAGTCATAATCGTTATGAAGATCAACATATAATCCTTCAAAATTTATTTCTAATAACGTTTCAAATAAACCAACATTTGATAAATCTATATTTAGAATTTCCTCCATTTAATCGTTATTCCATTCTACATTAAAGTCTACTGCTTTAATAAAATCCATATCGTTATCATTCGCTTCAGTTGTTTCAAAACTAGGATCTAATGATATATAGATTTTGTTATCGTCTGTTATTAAGAATTTATAATCTTCAACATTATAGAATATATGAGTATCGTTATAGTAAAATTGATATTCAGATATATTGAAAAAATCAATTTTCAAAGTCTTGCCTTCGGCTATTACAAAATGCAGAACAGCATTTAAATAATCATTTTCCTGATGTATTTTAATCTCTTTTAAAATAGCATTAAGTAAGCTCAAACTTCCTGTCTGCTCTTCAAATTTGGCTTTAATTTCCATTATTCTACTTCAATTATCCTACTGTAAGATTGGGAATATTTAAAATATCAGCTGTTTCTTTTCGATATGTTGAATCTAAATTTTGCCCTTTTATAATAATTGGTTGTTTTCTTATTATCTGCTGAAAGCCAACTGATTTAAAAGTTATTTCGCCACATATAGTATCAATAACCCAATCCCATTCTATATCCCTTTTTATAAATTCATAGTTTCCAGGTCTCTGTGGATTGTCTCTACTTATATCTGTAATTTCAATATTCTCATAGGGTTCTAAATCAATTTTTAAACCCCAGATATTATTAAAAATGAGTGTTACAGGAGATACTGAAAATTTATAATATTCAGAATCTGCATCTTTAATCCATTCAAAAATATAATCGATATCAAAGATTATCCTGTGATTAGCCATATCAAAATTAATGGAATATATTTTTGAATCATGCCATCCCATAGTATCAAAATCGTCCTCTGTCCAATTTATTTTATAATTATTTGTTTCCATATTTATTGTCTTGGTAATTCATCTTTAGTAGCTGGTCTAACTTGTTTTGATCCCGGTTCCTTAACGTGAGGGGTTGGTACATTTCCATGAGGTTTGCCTGTTACATCAACTCTCTTCGTTTCTTGAAACCCTGACGGATTTTTAGAATTTTTTGTATATGTACTATAATTTGTGGTTTTTCCATTT
>Ga0247742_10002505_pt1 | contig 11967 bp, 13 predicted proteins | sample UWRJL208509C2_FD_180944 | JGI IMG/M metagenome (GOLD analysis project Ga0247742, IMG submission 180944) | Plant litter microbial communities from Arlington Agricultural Research Station in Wisconsin, United States - UWRJ-L208-509C-2 | ecosystem: Environmental > Terrestrial > Plant litter >... | reverse complement strand
AGCCTTCTATCCGCTGAGGAAGCCACTCAGCTCCCACCTTTCGAAATCTAATGACTGGTCGTCCGAGCGCCTGTACGAGCGTTTCTTGCCAATAGTAGACATCCCGGGACACAATCTCGCAACGCCTTCTCTCCATAGATCGGTTCAGATTGCCTGAGTGGTTAAGAGACAGAATGGCTGTGTCCAGTAAGGCAACGGTATGGACCCTCGTACGCCATTCCACAAGTGAAGCAATTGAGTCGTCTTTCATATAGTTAATCTTGAGTGTTCGAAGGTTGGAAAGGTGATTAAAAGCGGTCAGAATGACGCCTGTCTGACGAATGAACCCAATATGGTTGTCAGTACGCCGTTAGAAACACGTAAGAGAGCCTAAATCCTCACTCACGAGAAATTCCTCTCGCCCAAGGTCATCAAAGGGTATGGATATTCCCATCTCGTACACATTCTTGCACGTCGATAGAGAGACCATATTCGCCAATGTTAAGCGCCACTCTCTAGGATGGGACTTTCTGCCTAGATGTAATGTCCGAAGGTGCTCTGCGTGTCCGACCAGAACCCTGTCAAAGAAACGTGTCTGTAAGGAGTGGTCGCTCATGGTGACAGAGGCCACGCGTTTCTCTGGAGGCACCAAAGAGAAATGTTGTAGTCCAGGATAGGACGCCAAGTAGTCGAGAAGGCCCACACAGATTCTATCCACCGATATCTTGGTAAGACGAATTGATGCGGTCTGAAGGCTTGACCATAATCTCGAGTTGTCTCGAGCCGGTAGCCAGGAAATATCGAGTGCTGAAAGATATCGAAGATGCGGAAGGGTGAATGAGTCGATTTGAAGGGTCACTCCGTGTACTCGTAAACTCTGGAGCTTCAGAGGTACCGTTTTGGTGACGCCTGTGGTGTTGTTAATGATATAATGCAGGACGCACTCCAGGTTTGAAAATATCGTGTTGTCATTGCTGAGACCAATGTCGAGATGAATGAGGTCGGGGTGTCTACCGACACTCTTTGTCAATTGTTGGAGGATGTCAAAGTAGAAGGGCGGGTTGGATATGGACGCAAGCTTTATGCTGTGAAGGTGACTGAAACGGCAGAGAGGGAATATCCCAGGCCGTTGACTTGAACCTGGAATGAGAAAATTTAAAGAGATGTCGCGAATATTCGGCAGGTGAAATAAACCGTCCAGCAGCGAGTACATGAGGAAAGTGGACTTTATATCCCAACTAGAAAGAGACAAAAAAAGGTTCCGATCAGGCTCAAACATCAATGGGCGCCTACGGAAGCGTCTCGGAGCTTTTTGTCGACTTACTGGAGAGCGTTTAAATTCTGCAGCGACATAACAGCCTGCACAAGTAGATTTCCTAGCATCCCATTTGCAATCTCTCTATGCGCAAACCCCCTTCCATCTTCCACTCTGCCGTCAGGCTCAAGACATTTGATTGATAGCAGCTTGGCAAAACGGCAGGTGGATGGCTGATGTCCGGTTGCTAGTCTCGATAATCGATCGCATGTGACGCTTAACGGAATGCCGTCGAAATTGAAGGTAATATATTCGAGAGCATAGGGGTCCACAGCGCGTTTGAATTGGCGAGAGACTAAGCGTAGGGCGGCCAACGTAGGTATCAACGTCTGTGATGCTATCGCTCTTCTGCAGTCGGATTCAGGTACCTGAAGATCATCATCTCAGGAAGAGCCGAAATTTTTAGGACCAAAATAAACTAGACGGTACCCACGTAGAGAGCGATCTCCTGGAGGAGTTCAACCGCCAGTGTTGAGATACCTCTAGGCATCTTGTAGTTGCGATAACCCGGGGGGAAAGGAGAAGTCAGATCATGGTGTTTCGTGTTCTTTTGTCGCTGGGAGCAGAGCCTGAGTAACGGATACCTCTTTTATGTAGCCATGCGCCGCTCTCGTTATTCCTGTGTACGGCATTTAGAAGGGGGTGACGGAGACAGCCGATGCTCGCAGAAACCTCAATTCAATCCAGGTTTTGCCTTCGTGATGGCAACTGTATCATAGGATTATCCCGTTCTTCTTCGTCTGACCTTCCTGACTGTGCTTTAGGGTTAAAGTGTAGCAATCATTATTTTTGAGCGTATTGGCTTCGTTGCGGAAGACAAGATGGGTCGCGAACCTTCCATACGGTAATGAATTGGATGACTAGAATATGTCAGGCCTTGACAGGTGTGGGCTATCGCGAGGCGTAATAGCTTCTTCCCCATTCAATCACCAAGTTCTGCCAACATGATATGAGCGCGAAGGTGATTTCTAACCCCACGGAGGTGGGTTCTCCAGAGTCCAAGGATTTGACAAATCGCCAGTCTGCCTTATGGTAGGTCCTTCGATTAGTCACCGGTATCGTGATTGACTTTAAGGTAACTTTTGTGGGTCTATTCCCACTGTACTTATGTCCGACCGTGGCAGATATTGAACATGTTGATGAGCTGTGGGAGTGGCTGCTATCTATATCTTTTGTCAAGCCGTCGGATGCAGATTCTTCGTTTCCCAGGTGTCGCATCTTTTGAATGTTTGGAAAATCTTCGACCTATCTGGAAAGAATCATGTTTAGTCTGAGAAGTTCCCTATCATATTACTTCACTGAATGTCAAGAGGACTGAAGTCTTTTTCCAAATCTTCAACTCCTTCAAGTTCTTGGTTCGTTGTCACTATTTCAAGCTGATCACGTGTAGTGGACTTTATCTTATCTGAGAATTAGGTAAGCGGCTAGAATCAGACTCAGTCGGCAAAACTTCAAATACCGCGTCTACTTGCCAGTAACGACCCCCGAATCCTGCGTGAAGCACCACAGTTCTGTCACTACAAGGTAAAATGTGGTTTCTAAATGCAAACAATTGATGGGGGTATCCAATTGTTACATAGAATTGTTCCGAGTGACTTGGGACTTCCGATACCTGGAAGGAATTTTAGATCCTCAACGGTGGATGCACCAAGACCCCGTCTCATACGACCCTGGTAGAGTAATGAATGCCGAACTTATGAAAGATGCCGTACAGGCGGCTATGACCCAATTTATTGTACCACGACAGGGTCCTGGATTGTTGATTTTGTGACGCCCATCCTTGTTTTCTCTCGACGAGGACCATTGGTGCAACGACCTTCCTATGAACTCCAAGGTCCTCGCCTACTAGCTTGCTTCTCTTCGCAACCAAGACCAAATCTTGAAGGTTCTATTCCTTGGCCACGACAAATCTACGACATCCAACGACCTCACTATGGGACGCTTTCAACGACGCCTCTCCCCAGTGCAACGCAACGTTCTTACTGTTATCGCACTTATCATCGCAATCAACGTATTCATCGTCTCTGAATATACTCTGCCCCGAAACGTCGCTTTATCGCTCGACCACGTGTATGACCCCCTTCTAAACTTATCCAACGCTATTTCACTTCCTCAGGAAGGTAGTGACCCATACTCACCACCTCCCAGCGTCGACTCTACCCGACCTCGCATCCTCCTCGTATCTGCGCTCTTCAACCTCCATTCAGAAAACTCCACGACGACTGCTAGACATCGTGCTTCTCTTCCGCGATTCCTAGGTCCCATCATTACAGATGTTTATTTTTACACCACGCCCGAATTAGCCTCAACCGTACGCGCCGCACGCGGACCTGCATTGCCCATGACGGTTGATACCTCGTTCTCGTCGCCATTCGGGGTCCCACCGCTGAAAGGAAGGGAAACAGTGTATCAGCAGATGCATGAAGTGGACCCGGAGAAAGATTCGCGGACCCCTGAGGCGTATGCGTTGTGGAATGCGAAGCCGTTTTTCTTGGAACATGCGATCAGATCCTCGAAGACGGAGTATGACTATGTTTTCTGGAACGACGTGGACAGTTTCGGAGAGGGGCATGGATACAAGAGCTGGCCAGATGCGAAACGTTTGGATTGGATATGGGACGAAAGCAGTCGATCAACTTCAAGGCTGAAAGAAGACCTGATCTTCTTCCCCATCAACGAACCACCCATGGAGGCAGCGAAGGACTGGTCGGAAGACCTTGGTCCTATTGGCGCTGTATTCAGCGAAGGTGCGCTGACATTCTGTTCAAGTCATACATCTATTCTGAGGATGTCTTATAGGATCTTTCTTTGGGGGACCAGCTAAGAGCATACCCTGGCTCTCGCGGACATTTTACGCCTATCATGACCACTACCTCTCCCTTGGCTTCTTCTCTGGGGAAGATTGGACAATATACAACGCCCTCATGCTCCTACATCCCTCACGATTCATTACTGTTTGGGCCTCTGATCCTTCCGCTCCTGCCCGTGGTGGGCTACCACCCAGCTTTATGGGACACGGTTCGCTAGGCGCCTGTGGGGGTGAGAGATATTACTACCAGTGGTGGCTGAGCGACCGCACAACAAGAGAGGCTATTAGTGAGTGGTGGATGTCTCATGATCTGGAGGAGGGTGAGGAGCAAACGAACAGACGCGGGTGGTGGAAGTTACGGGTGCCGTGTCGCTTGACAAGGGTGCTAGGGATTGAGAGTGTGTTGAAGAGGACGTTCGGGGACAAGTGGAATGTTCCAGCGGCTACGGTGACGAAACCTACTCGGACTTGGTAGTACAGTTGATTGTGACATCTCCTTTCACGAAACACTTAGGCCTAAGAACTCTAGCTAGTACATTAATAATTTGACACTTACACATACTTCAAATCCACTAGATCTATTATTAGATTTGAAGTCAACGTATGCACTGTACTGCCATCGAAAGAGTATAAATTATTGTCTCCGACTAATTAGGGTTTACTGTTTAACTGGCACTTAAATCTTGTGATACTACTATGAAGACGGTGGGGGAAAGACTCAATATATGTCGTTTGACTGGACAAATCAGCGCAAGCGCTGAGAAAAGGCGCCCAGCCTGAGCCACGAGAGTTTGAGCGTATTTGGGCCATCCACCTTTCGCCTCAGATACTTCGCACTTTATTAGCTAGCTGCGCCTCGAGTCTCGACCTCTGCCATATTTTGACGACAATGGTTGCACCTGCAGGATCAATCTCGGCGAAACAAGCCTTGCATCAAATAAAACCTGGTGTCGCGGAACTTCAACCACAACCACATAGAGCACTGAGCAGCATAGGACCTATGGAATCACCTCCACGGCAAATTTTCTTCCGCTATCATCTGACCCAACCTAAAATGAGTTGCTCTTGTGACCAGAACGTATCTCAGCATCCCAACATAACTACAAAAGAGAGAGACATCTTCATGTTGCTCCCCCCCACTTTTCACCCCATCCATCATGATTGTCTGCGGCAGGACTTTGAGTTCCCAGCATATGGCAAGGTACTTGCGTAGGTCGATGATGACCGCTACTGCGACCTCGACTCGGGCTGCGAAGAAGGAAGGCTCGATTGCCGCTATCTTCACATCTCTCACGGACGAGGAGCACAATGTGTTGCCTGACCGGTTCACCGATCTGAAGAGGGGTTTATGGAATGAGGGCTTGGTCGAGTCCTGGAGAGAAGTCTTGGCTGAACTGGAGACTGCCACTGAGGAAGTGGCATCCAAAGGCTCAGAGGTTAGTCGTAGAATCACTTCCCAGATTATCATCGCTAAGTCTGATACAGAATGTTCCCCGTGTGCTGTACAATGACCTCAAAAACGGTGGATTATCCGCTTCAAAAGTAGACGAGATAAAGAAAACCGGAGTGGTCATTGTTCAAGGCGGTGTTCCGAAGGAGGTGAGTCGAGCCTTCTCCATTTCACGACAAAGTCGTTTTTTTACGTCCTCCCAGGAAGCTCAGGCCTGGAAATCATCTATAGATGACTATGCTGCAAAAAATTGTGACCATGTCAAAGGTACGTTAACTTCCACCTCGCATACACGAAGACGCTCACAAGTCCTAGGTTTTCCTGAGGATGACATTCAAGTTTTCGAGATCTACAACTCTATAGCCCAGACTCGGGCTCGAACCCACCCAGCAGTCGTTGAGACCCAGAAGTTCCTTCTTTCCCTGTGGCACACCTCCAACCCGGCCAGCCCCATCAGTCTCCAAACTCCCATATCATATTTTGATCGCCTACGTATGCGCCATCCAGGCGATGCCAAATTCACGCTTGGCCCACATGTCGACGGCGGTTCTGTCGAACGTTGGGAAGACCCCGGTCTGCGAAAAGTGTTTGGCAACATTCTCAAGGGTGGGAGTGGAACCTGGAAAGCACATGACCCCTTCGACGCTAGCCTGCGCATTGGGGCCAAGCAGGATATGTACCATGCCTCCAATGCCTGCTCCATCTTCAGAGCTTGGCAGGGCTGGACATCACTCTCCAGCACAGGCCCAAATGAGGGTACACTGAGAGTGTTACCGATGCTCAAGCTCTCAACGGCGTATATCCTGCTTAGGCCATTCTTCCGCCCTGTGAACCCTTCGTCCGACTCATTGAAGTTCGAAGACTGGACAGTCGACTTGGACAGCCCCACGTTCCCTGGGAGCAGCATTGGCAAGACTCAGGAATTGAATTCAAAGACGCACCCACATCTGAGACTCGACAAGACGGTTGTTTCGATTCCCAAAGTCGAACCTGGAGATCAAGTTTACTGGCATTGTGACACCGTCCATGCTGTTGAAGCCCAGCATCGTGGAAAAGGCCACTCCTCCGTCCTGTACATCCCCGCTGTTCCTTTGACTGTCGATAAGTGAGTTCCTCACCAACATTAGGAAGCTGATCATGGCTAAATTATCCGTTCGCTAGCGCGAGCTACCTCCGAGACCAAAGGATCAACTTCCTTGCAGGCCTTCCTCCTCCGTACGCCATCTCCTCAGTCTGACCTCAGACCCCTAGCTCATATCATTTCGTTTCAGTGATTTCCCCGGAGGCGAGGGAGAATCAAAATTCATTGAACGAGGCACAGCCGATCACCTTCTAACCTCAGAGGGGAGGAAGATGTATGGACTAGAGCCATTCACCGCTTCGAATGGCCTACGCCCTGACTTTGTGAACGAGGTCAACCTCGCCTTGAAGTAAAGCATCAAACAGGGCTTAGTTGAAGCAGGTGTTGTCTAAAATATGACAGTTCTCTACTGTTTTAGGTATCACCTGTCTTTTCACAGAAATACAAATTATAACACGTTTAGCGCAACGTCGGCCTTAGCGACTACCGCCTACGCGCCATGAAAACATGCCTTCTAATCATCAAGCAGCATACTGAACCGTTCTACACCATAAAGTGCCCGCCGATCTTCTGGAAAATCAAACCACCGTGTGTTCGAATGCGCATTCGCATTGGATTTGTCTCTTTCACTGTCGATCCGGAGCTGTCCCCTAACATTTCAAGCTTGTTTATGCAGTGGCCGACGATGAGACCAGACTGGCCTTCGAACGGCTGCTGATTATATAGGAAGATACATGGCCACGACAGAACCTGAAAGGCGTAACGAGGAGGATCGGTGAGGCGCTCCTCTGAGATCAGTGAAGCCCAGCCCAGAGCATATGGCAGAGCCTGGTCGGTTTTGCTAATGCGACATACACTCTTACCCGGAAACATTGGAAGATGGAGGCCCAAGTGAGTCTTGCAAATTTAAATTCCCCTTACATCGTGAGTTGGACGTCGCGACTGGTCTCGGCAATAAAAAGGCAGAACAACGCCAGAAGCAGCGCCAGGCGCCTATTCGTTTATTTGAGGAGAATCCCCTCAAGAACCCAGCCTCATGAGGCCTGTTTTGCGCCGCAACTGCGGCCACGAAGTGCGGAATAGATCAATGCGGATGAAGGTCCGCACGACCGCCTATTCACTTCAAGAACAAATTAGGCGGTGCCTTCTGAAGTTCTGGAATCTGTAGGCGAGGATGAAAACCGAAGCTACGACTGGCTGACGCCATATAGCCAACATGGGACGAGGCAAGCTTATTGTGAAATATCATTACCTTCTAACTTCTGACTTGCAACCTTTTTCGATAAGGAGGTTCAATAAAGCTTTCTCGTTTTGGAAAACATCGTGCAACTCACACCATGAGTCGTGGCCGCGGCGAAGCTTTTAGCTTCATCTCTCTTTGTTTTCAAAAACTTCAAATAGGCATTCCGGACGCCATGATGCGTCACATGCGTTGCGCCTCGCTCGGGAATTGGCATCGCGATGCTGGAACGTGCCCTTGGTAAGAAGGTTATAAGCTTGACGCTCAGCTGCGATGAGTTTGTCGCATCACCATTTCCTCTGAGCCATGCCTGGTCCGCCTACTCTGTCTCACGTTGAGAAGCATGCTGAATACTATCTCCCTGGTGGGGACTTACACCTTATGGCGCGTCAATCCATTTCCCTTGTGTCTGCTATCATAGTCTAACCCACACCCTTTGCCAGGTCGATAATACTCTTTTTAGGGTACACTCATTCTTTTTTGAACGAGATTCTTCACGATTCCGCGACAAACTCGTTGTTCCCGCAACGTCAAGCGAAGGTCGCAAAGGCTCTGAAGAGAGTCCAATATGTGTGCTCGACACAACCGCCGAGGATTTTGCCTCCTTCCTGTGGACGTTTTACAATGTGTGAGTTCATCTTTCAGGTATGCATGCATTTGCTTCGGTAGTTGATATTATTTTTTCAGAAAATATGACACCTACATCGCAACTGTTTCCAAATGGACAACAATCTTGAAGATCGCCAGGGACCTAGATTTCGTAGAAGTGAAGGCGTTCGCTATTCGCGGCCTCCAGGGGTGCACAATAGATCTTGCCGAGCGCGTTGGCATTTATCAGAAGTATACCGCCGACATCACATACCTGATCCCTCTCTTTGCGGAGCTGTGCGTCCGAGATGAAGGCCCAACAGACGAGGAAAGTGAAAAGATGGGGGCGAAAACGTCCCTCATGATCTTTAGGGTTCGTGAACGTCTGCGTTGTGGTAGCACTGGGTCGGTCGACCTCGCTGCCGCCATCGAGGCAATCTCAGCCGCTGTTGGCTATAACACAAATGCTTCCGCGACCACCAGTAGTGGTGGATCCAATCCAGGTTCTCTGGTATTATTTCTTATATATGGCCGATTGGTTGATGCTAACATCACCTCTATTTTCTTCAGACACTACGACTTCGACAGGGTCTGGCGACGCTCGTAAGAGTAAGCATGCGTCGGGATCCAAGACCAATGGACATGAAAAAGACTCTCAGTCTCATTCCACCGGGGAGGTCAACGGGGTTACCGACAAGAAGAACAAGAAGAAGTATGGAGAAAACAATGGTTACGCGGGCAGCATTTGGGATAAAACATGACATGTTTGAATCTACTGGTAAGTAACGGAGAAACGCTCTCTCCGCCCGTCAATTGAATATCTCCCTTTTCGCAAATAGATTTCGCTGCGATGAACAAAAATCATGAGATGCGATTCTCTAGTGAGAGTCGGGAAGGAGAAATAGAGGATGTCCTTCTCAATAATTTTTATAAACGCTCCCTTTCTCTCGACCGTTCTTCAGCCACAGATAGCACTTCAGTCCCCATTCTTCTCATCATCCCTGCGCGCACCTTCCTCGTCGTCGTCGCCTCATCTTGGACCGTTGTGGGCTTCCTCCTCTTGAGGACATTTGTATTTCGTAGTCTCTTATACATATCTTGAATTTTATCACGGTTATATCAATCTCTACCAGTATGTATGCTCTTGACGTGAAAAGAGTAAGGAAAGTAGGTTAGGAGCGATAGCCCTGAAAGCGCCAAGTTTGGGTTTCCAATCCTCCAGATGTTAATTTCTCTAGGCTTACCTTTTTTCACCTTGATTCTCTCTTTGAAGTTTGCCAATTAGGAAAAAGGCAGGTGCGTCTTTCCGCGTCTTTCGTGTCTCCGTGGAGATGTATAGACGCCAAGGACGTGAAGACATGACGTCTCCCGGAAGGCATGTACCTTTCTCCTAGGAGACGTCGGGCGTCTTTTAAAGATGTCAGCCGTCTTCGCCAAGACCATTACACATCTCTTGGAGACGCAAATTCAACTTTTGGATCGTCTTTCAGTATCTTCATAATCACCAGTGGGTATATCACTCATACGAGTTGCTATCTATTATCTACAGGCTTTATGTACTAGGCGGAATGTATGCACTGTGAAATGTGTAGTTATGGCAGGTGGTATGACTCGGAGTCGGCAAAAGACATACAGGTTGAAGAGCCTGGTGTCTGGTCCAAACGATAAGCGCGGTACACACCATTTGAGTACGTACGCACCATACATATGCGTGCTATCTTTTCGAAATCACCATCTGCACTTACCTTAACAGCAAATGTTTTTGATACAGATAGTTCCACTAATAACCCCTCCCCTCTACATCCACACTGCATTTGGGTCCGACTTGGACTCAAGCATCGTGCCTGGCAGATACTTGAACTGTGTTGTAAAAACAGAAGGGTTAGTAGTAAAGCAGACCAGGACGAACAGTTCACTGCTCGGCTAACATTAAGAGCAGGTGAAACATGGATAACACCCGAGCAGAGATACATGGCGCTTAGGGGAGGAAAAAATTAATAGCACTAACGGAGGAGGAGTAAGATTGAGACGTGGGAGACGATGTTGGTAGGTGAAAGGAAAGAGATGAACTTTTACGAAGTTCAACAATTCCCCGCACCAGAGAAATCGCGCGAGCTCGCGCTGTTGATGAGTATTGGCCCCGAAAATTTGCGGTTCACCTTCCGAGAAAGGCCAGCTGGACGATCCGTAACTTTATATGGACAGAGAGAGGACAGCTTGATATTCTGAATCAAAATTGAGACTCTTTTTAAGTATCTGAATGATACATAAATTTCGGGAGACACCAAAGATGCTGGAGATCACCTGCCAAAGACAGAAGACAATATGCGAAACGAAGACGTGCATGAGAAGACAGAGACGGGCAAAGAAGCATTTTAAGAGACGAAGATAGGAAAGACCAACCCGCCGTTTTCCTGATTAGTAGAGACCAGCTGATTATCCCCATGCTGTAAGTGCAACAGATTACGGCCCCGGAATTTGACGTGTCGAGTCAGGTGCATGCTGTGTTCTAGTGCACGAATGTACGCACCATGATTCGTACCTCATTGGATACAACAATGCCTCCACTCAAACAAGAGTTGTGTTAGCAAACCCTCACTACCTCGAGTCCTGATCCATTCGCATACATTCATCCCGATATCTATATGGCCATGGTGGACGCAAAGAAATCAAAAAAACCAAGGAGAGCTGAAAAGACCCATGCTCCTCATCGTCTCCAGAAGGGGTCTCTGATGGACATCGCAGCCACAACTCTCGAGAAGATAGAGCAAGGGAGCTATGACATCAATGGCCATTCCTACAATCTAGCCAAATCCGTGGAGCAGGTGAAGAAGAAGACTGCTTTCTACTCAGCGGACTCTAATCTATCCAACTGGGCCGACCGGCCTAACCTCCAGGGCGACGGGGAGGATACAGTGCCCGAAATCAGCGTAGCCGAATACTCGACTCTTACAGGTATTCGGACGCTGGTAGAGCGTTTGAAGACTGTCGAAGGAACTGAGAAGAGGGTTGGCGCACTTAACTTCGCATCAGCGAAGAATCCTGGAGGAGGGTTTCTCACTGGTGCGCAAGCGCAGGTTAGCCGCTTTCGAATGTCTTGATCAATCCTGACATCGTTTACAGGAGGAGTCGATAGCGCGGTCTTCGACAATCTACTCCAGTTTGATGACAGACGCTGCTCAGAAATTCTACATCTCGCACAAGAAGGATCCCAAGAAAGGCTACTATAGTCACGCAATGATATACTCTCCGCATGTCCTCCTCATCCGCTCAGACAACGGTGACTGGGTTGAACCTGTTGAAGCAGACATGCTCACGAGCTGTGCTGTCAACGCTGGAGTTGTCCGGCGATACCTTCGTGAGCAAAACAGCCAAGACGAGAGCGATCTAGACGCAGCGATGCGTGAGCGTATGGCTCGTGTGCTGTATCTCTTCGAGAGGCAGGGTGTGCGGAACCTCGTCCTTGGGAGCTTCGGAACTGGGGTTTTTAGGAATCGGGTCGAGC
>Ga0247742_10002504_pt1 | contig 11973 bp, 9 predicted proteins | sample UWRJL208509C2_FD_180944 | JGI IMG/M metagenome (GOLD analysis project Ga0247742, IMG submission 180944) | Plant litter microbial communities from Arlington Agricultural Research Station in Wisconsin, United States - UWRJ-L208-509C-2 | ecosystem: Environmental > Terrestrial > Plant litter >... | reverse complement strand
CTGCGCGAGCAGCAGGCCGGCGAACAGGCCGCAAGGGCCAAGGCCGATCACGATGGGGCGCTGCTTCAGCTCGGCCGGCGCCTGCGCCACGAACCGGTAGCTGGTGTCCGGGGACGGCTGCACGTGCTTGTCGTCGGCGTGCCGCCTGAGCAGCGCCGCTTCGTCTGCCACATCCACGTCCAGCGTATAGATGAGCTGGATGTTGCCGCGCTTACGGGCGTCATGGCCGCGGCGAAAGACCGTGAAGCCCAGCAGCCCGCTCTTTCCCAGCTCCAGCCTGGCGCGGATGGCGGCCTCGATGGCGCCCTCGGCGTGATCGAGCGGGAGCTTGATGTCGGTGAGTCGGATCATGCGGGCGGATGGTCAGGCGGTGAGGCCGGACATTTTCGCATATTCCTCTCACGTATCCGACCACAAGCGCAGCAGGCTGTGGTAATGCGCTGTTAGCCGCACCAATGATTCCGGGTCGGTCTGGCGTGCCGTGAGGCGCTGAATAGTCTGGTCGAGCTCGAAAAGGAGCTGCCGCTCGGCATCGCCCCGTACGAGGCTCTGGACCCAGAAGACCGCGGCCAGTCGCCGTCCCCTGGTGATGGGAGTGACCTGATGGCGCGCCGTTGCGCTGTAGACGATCATGTCGCCGGCGTCGAGTTTTATCCGTTCGGTGCCGAAGTCATTCTCGACGACGAGCTCACCACCGTCATAAGAGTCTTTCCGCGAGAGGAACAATGTCACGGACAGGTCGGTCCGTAGCTTCTGTCCACGACCCAACGCGCGGATGGAGCCGTCCACATGAGTAGCGAAGTGCATCCCCTCCTCGTAGCGATTGAACATGGGTGGATACACGTGGTTCGGCAACACGGCACTAACGAACAGCGCATGGCGTTCGATCACTCCGAGCACCCATTCAGCCAGCTCCCTCGCCAGCGGGCTTGACTGATCGAGCTGGTGATTGCGCTTTACCTTGGCGCCCTGATGGCCAGCCGTCACCCGACCATCCACCCAACGGGCATCGTCGCTGCCCAGCGCGTCACGCACGGAGGTCAATTGCGCTGCGTTCAGTACCTGGGGAACATGTAAGAACATGGGACTAGGCGCTCCTCGCACGCAACGACGCCAGGACCTGACGCGACGCTTCGCAGACAGCAGGCGTTCCTACGACCAACGCCTTCTCCAGCCATGCCACAGCCTCTTCGGTGCGACCACGCCTCACAAGAATGCTTGCCCAGTTGTACTGCCCCCGAAAGTATCCGGCCTCGGCGGAGCGTCGGTACCACCCGGCCGCCACGCTGAAATCCTTCGGCGTTCCCCACCCTTCCTCGCTACAACGCCCGACGAGATTCATCGCACGCGCGTGGTCCTGCGTTGCCGCCTCGAGATAATAGCGATAGGCCTTTCCGACATCCTGTTCGACGCCGAGGCCGTCCAGGTACAGATGGCCCAGGTTGTATTGCGCCCAGGCATGTCCGGCGTCCGCTGCGCGCTGGTAGTAGGTTGAAGCAAGGGTCACGTCGACCGGGCATCCCCAGCCGTTCTCCAGGCATCTCCCGGTCATATTGATGGCGTCGGGATCGTTCCGGGCAGCGGCCCGCTTGAACCAGGCAAAGCCCGCGCCCTCGTCCTTCTCGACGCCATTGCCCTCCAATAGCATCTGCCCGTAATAAAGCTGCGCTTGTGGCACCCCATCGAATGCCAACAGGCCCATCCACCGTGCCGCGCTTGCAGGTCGATCCTGGAAAAGCCTCCGCACCTGTTCCGGAGGCATCTGCAACAGTCGTTCTGTGATCGATATCGGAATCATGCCAGGGACCACGTCAGAGGCTGAAGTTCGCGGTCAACAGGACGGTTCTTCCCGCGCCAGGAACCACGTGGTTCTCGGCGGGAGAACTGAAGTAGGAATTAGCGAAGTAATACTTGTTGGTGAGGTTGTAACCGTTGAGTTGCAGCGCCAGTGAATCACTGACTTTGACCCGCGCCATGGCATCGAAGGTGACGTAACTGGGGACATGCGCGGTGTTGTCCACGTCCGCTGCGCGTCGATCGAGATAGTTGAATCCGCCACCGAAAGACCATGTCTCGCTGATCTCATCCACCAGCCAGAGGTTGGCCTGATTGGGTGCGGTGTTCAGCAGCGGTTCTCCGACGGAATCCGGGTCGGTGGATTTCACCGTTTCCGAGTTCAGATGCGTGTAGCCGGCGATGACCTCCCAATGGTCGTTCAGATAGCCTGTGGCATCGGCTTCGAAGCCGCGCACACGTTCCTTGCCTGCGAGAAGTTGGGGCGCGGTCGGATTGGTCGGATCACCGACCCGGGCGTTCGTCATCTGCGTCTGAAATACACCCGCCTGCAGGGCAAGACGCCCATCGAGAGCGGTCGACTTCGCACCTACCTCGAACGTCCGATCTTTTTCCGGATCCAGCGAAGCGGTTTTCGTGCTCAGCGACAGACTCTCGGCCGATGGGTCGTAAGAGGTGCCGTAGGAGGCATACAGGCTGACGTCGTCGACAGGGCGATACACCAGCGAGGCGCGCGGGCTTGCGATCGTGTCTGTATGGGTCAGATGGGCACGGGTGATGGGCTCTTTGTAATCCGCATCAAAACGGTCCAGACGCACGGCACCGGTCAATTCCCATTGCGGCCCGAACTCGACGATATCCTCGATGAGGCCACTAACGGTCTTGGTAACGGTATCCGGTCGTTGCGTGACCTGAGTCTGATGGCCCGGAAACGGCTCGAACGGATCGGGATGGAGGATCGGCGTTCCGGGAATCGCAGCAAGCTGGTTGGCGAAACGCGTGAGGTCCGCTTCCTCGCGATCCAGCTCCACGCCCGCGATCACATGGTGCTGAATTTGCCCCGTGTCGAATTCGGCATGCAGGTTGGCATTGTTCATCAGGGTCTTGACGGTGCCCTTGACGCTGGGCCTGTCGCGAAAGGTCAGCACGTCGTCAAGCGGCGTGCCGGGCGCTGGCAGGGTGTCTCCATAATGGGCAGCAGTCTCTCGACTGTCGAACCCATAGTTGCCCACACGGACAGCATCCGTGAACCAGAGATCGTCATTGAATTTCACGGTCAACAGCCCGGTCAGGACGTCAACGCGGGTCTGAAAGCGATCATCCTCCGGCAAGCCATAGCTGGTGTCACGAGGAACCGGCACGGGTCGGCCGAAGGCGAAGGGAATACCGTAGTCCGGGAGGTCGTTTTGCTTTTGGTGGAGATAGTTCACCTTCAGCGTGACGTCTTCACCCAGTCCGAAGGCGAGGGAAGGCGCAATACCCCAGCGCCGATTCTTGACGAAGTCGCGATCTTCAACGTCGGACTTGAGACCCATGGCGTTCAGACGGAAGGCCGACGTGTTGCTGAGCGCATAGTTCACGTCCGCCGTGCCGCGGACTTCGTTGTTGCTGCCGAGGGCGACGCTGCCCTGCGTGAAGTTCGTCAGCTGGGGCGTCTTGCTAACCTGGTTTACGACACCGCCCGTCGACCCGCGCCCAAACAGCGTCGATGCCGGCCCTTTGTAGACTTCGATATTCTCGATATTGAAGCTGTCACGCGTGTAGAAGCCGGTGTCGCGCAGACCATCCAGAAAGAAGTCATCGCTCGCCGCGAAGCCCCGCAGGTTGATGTTGTCTCCGTGCGTGCCGCCCTCCCCCGCATTCAGGGTAATGCCGGGCACGTTCTTCAGGGCGTCCTGCAGGTTGTTCACCGCCTGCTGCTTCATGACCTCGGCCGAAACAACCGTGACGTTCTGAGGCGTGTCCTGAAGCGACGTTGCGATCGCGCTCATGCTCGAGGCAGTAACGACGACCCTGGGAAGATCCTGAGGAGGCTTGGTTGCATCGTCCTCGGCGTGGACGGCCCAGGGCACACCGAGTGAGAACGACGCCAGGTAGAACATCGAGCCAAAACCAAGAGGCCTCGGGCGGGTCCGCGATTCAGCTGATTGCATAAGTGATCTCTGAAGAGTGTCAGGAATATCATTGTTTTTATTGGAGAAGTATTTAGCAAACACCAATACGACTGATTCGCGTTTACCTTCTCTCAGCTCCTGAGTGCCGAAAAACTTCCAAAGGGTTGCGTCTCCCCTGCCCGTTCGCGCGACACCTCACGCTGCGTCGCATTTCTCCCCGGCGCCCGGCGGTTTAGCTGCATGCGCATCACCCTTCCGAGGTAGGAGCGCGCGTTACCACTGACGTGCTTAACCATTTGCGACACGAATCACAAAACACTGCCCATTCCGTCAAATTATTGACGCGCCTCCTTCGACTCCGGCCTACAATCGAGAACGTATGTAGCAACCCGCGCTGTCCCCCACGAGCGCAATCAAGCAGTACTCATGAATCTGAAACCGAGTGACCTTCCACTACTCGTCTCGCTCGATATGCTTTTGGAAGAACGCAATGTCACACGCGCTGCCTCCAGGCTACATGTCAGTCAACCCGCGTTATCGGCGCAGTTAGCGCGCCTTCGCCGGCTGTTCAAGGATCCGCTGCTCATTCCGTCCGAAACCGGGCGCGGTATGGTGCCGACGCCCAAGGCGGAAGAGATGGCTGTCTCGCTGCGGGACGCGCTCGCGCAGCTGGGCACCCTGGCCGATCCGGCCGATTCATTCGATCCGACGCGCGATACCGCGATGTTCCGGGTGGGTGGCTCGTTCAGCGCCATCAGCACCTTCGCCCGCCCCCTGATCCGCTCGTTCCACGACAAGGACAATCGCCAGCTGCGCCTGGCTTTCCGCAGCGGCAGCGAGGACGCGGACGTGCTCGCCCAGTTTGAGAACGGCGAGCTCGACATCCTCCTCGTACCCAACGAGCAGGTGCCACCCTCATTGAAGATGAGGGAGCTGTTGGCGGACGAATTCGTGATGCTTCAGCGCATCGGCCACCCACGAGGCAATTACGAGCTCACGATCGACGAGTATTGCTCGCTGGGACACCTCATCGTCTCCTCATCCGGCCGCATGGACGGCTTGATGGATATCCGCCTGAAGGAGTTGGGACGGACGCGGGACGTGCTCGTATCAGCACCTTACGGCGACACGATCGGCTCACTCCTGAACACGACCGACCTGGTCTGCACGCTGCCGCAGAGCATGATCCAGGCGGTGGGCCCTGGCGTGGAGCCCTTCGCCCTGCCCTTCAACCAGCCTGACATGTCCCTTGCCATGGCCTGGCACAGCCGCCTGGACAAACAGCCCGCGCATCGATGGCTGCGCGAAGAGTTGGTCCGTATCAGCCGCGGACTGCAGCCGACACGACACACGGACGCACCCCACAGCCTCCCCTTTCCCTTACTGGACCTTGCACGCGATGGATACCACTGACCGATTTCTCGATCCTCTCGATGAGACGGCGCCATGCGGCCCGAACCTCGAGTATGACTCGGCGTTTCTCGCCCTCGAGACTCTCGCGGCGCCGGGTGCGGAACGCGCCATCGGCGATACGGTGAAGCAGGCGGAGGAACCGGATTGGCGCGAGGTCTCCCGCCAGGCCGAGCAGGTGGCCGAACGGACGCGCGACCTGCGCGTGGCCATTCATTGGGGCAACGCGCGGCTGAAAACCGAGGGCTTCGCTGCCTGGAGTGCCACGGTCGGGCTCGTTGCGGACTTGCTTACGCGTTACTGGGACGATGTGCACCCCCGCGTCGACGACGGGGATCCGGTCGAACGGATCAACGCACTCGCGGCGCTTGCGGCCATCGACGGCACCGTCGGCCACCTTCGCGGCGTGCCGCTGCTACGCGCCGAGCGTGTCGGCGCTTTCTCCCTGCGCGATCTTCGCGTGCTCAACGGAACGATCAAGTCCGGTGACGGAGCATCCGATACGGCGCCTGTATCGCAGGAAATCGTCGACGCGGTAGTCCAGCATGTCGATGTCGACCTGCTGGTGACTACCGCGGCGGCGATCAACGCCTCGTTGGGGCACGTCCGGTCCATCGGCCGTCTGTTCGAGGAACACACGCCGGGCATGGGCCCTGACCTCGACACGCTCGAGCGCGACCTGCGCGACGTGGATGCGTTCCTGCGCACGCAGGTAGCGATCCGGGCACCGCAGATCCTCACCGCCGATGACCCGGACAAGGGACGGCACGAACCGGGCGAGCCCGGCGTCGGGGCACCCGCCGAAGCACGGACGGGCGTTCGCGATACCGCCGATGTGCTCCGCATGCTCGACGAAATCTGTGCGTGGTATGCGCGAAACGAACCATCGAGCCCTGTACCACCCCTGTTACGCCGTGCCAGTCGGCTCGTCGGCCTGAGTTTCGCCGAACTGCTGCGGACCCTCGCGCCGGGCGGCCTGTCCGAGTTCCAGCAGCTGTCCGGCGAGGACAATCCGGACTAACGCAGCAACATCCAGGCAAGTAGCCCGACGAACACGGCCGTTCCGCCGAGCCACCATGGCAGACCGTTTCGCGCTCCTGGTGCGGCGCGCGTGGCGGCACGCCGCATGGGCATCGCGCGGCCCGTTGTCGCGCCACCGGATGGCGCGCGGCCTCCGGCGGGGCGCCGCAACGTGTGCGATGCCGAACCTTCCAGGATCAGCGCCGCCTGCAGCAAGGCGCGACGACGCTGCCGATATTCGGACGTGTCCATGCGCGCCGCACTGTGGGCGTTGTTCAGATCGCCCAGTTCTCGGTTCACCTTCGTTTCCCACGCCATCATTCGACGTCCCTCACCAGACGGAAGCCGACATCGCGCTCGGCCGATCCGTCGCTCGCACGCGTGCTCGTGACGGAGCAGGCGTCAGGCCCGCTGCGGTAGCTTCCGCCCCGAACGGCGAGGCTCGCCCCCGTCGTCGTCCATTCCCAGATGCCACCGACCATGTCCACCAGACCCCAGGGATTGGTCACGCCCTTGCTGCTCCACTCGTCACCGCGGACAAAACGCCCAAAGCCGGTCGATGCGCTGCCGCAGGTTGCATCCTTGCTGTCCCAGTCGCTTCCTGCGTGAGCTGCCAGCAACCATTCTTCGTCCGTCGGCAGGCGATAGCTGTAACCACTGACCTGGGACAACCAGGTGGCGTAACGACGTGCGAAGGCGATGGGAATCGAACGCGCCGGCTGGGTCGGTATCTGGCCGCGGGTGATGGCACAGGTGCGCGTTGCGCGGCAGTACTGGTCCAGGTCGGCGACGGTGATCTCCGTCCGGGTCATCGCGAATGGCTTGCGGCCATGTGGGATGACCACCAGCGCGGGTCCGTGCGCGCCGGCCGAGAACGTATCGAAACATTCCCGCGCGCTACCTGCCAGCCCGCGACGCGCACACGGATCCACGCGGGTCGGAACGGCCGGCGTCGACCGCAGCCGGTTGACCACGTTGGCGAGGGAACCTTCCGGCAGGGCCTTCGAGGCTTTCATGGCGGCCTCGAGATCCTTTAGCCCGTCGGGGTCGGCTGCCTTCATCGCGTCCACCTGCTTGCGCAGCGCGTCCTGTTCGGCCGCCGACACGCTCGGTCCCTTAGCTGCCGTCATCACGGCCAGCGCCAGTTGGTAACGCGTGTTGGCCGCGGCCAGGTCCGGACGGTCACCGGTCGCGGCGATACCCGTGGCGACCTTATCCGCAGCCTCCTTCCAGTGTCCGGCGCTGCACGCCGCACGCGCCGCATCGAGGACGGCACGTGCCAGCAGGTTCGCCGGTTCGTCCATCGAAGTCGGCGTGCCTCCGTCTATGCCGCGCAGTTGCTTGTAGCTGTCCAGCGCCTTGTCGAAATCAGCGGCGGCGGACGCCTGTCGAAGCGACTCCAGGCGGGCGGACCGTTCCGCTTCCTGCACCTCGGCCGCCGTATGGTCGGTCGGCGTCGCCGCGGCGTTCGCCGCATCGGCCAGCTTCAGCTTCAGCTCCGGGTTTGCCAGCAGGCGGCTCGTGGGATCGATCGCACGAATCGTCGCCAGGATCGCGGGTACGTCGTCCACACCCTTTCCGGTGAGGCGATTGGCCAGGATGGCCTGACTCAATCGCGTGTCGAGGCGATTGAGCGCCTCGTCGCGTTCGTGCGCGACTTCCTCGCGGCGGCGATCGACCTTCGGCGCGAAGGTTTTCAATTCCGCTCGCAGGGCAAACACCTTTTGGGCACCGGCGTAGTCGTAGTGGTCGTGTGCCGGATCCCAGCGCGACGCCACCAGGCGGACCAGGAAGCCGTCGATGGCATCCGCGCCGTCGACCACGACGTGCCGCCTTTCGTCATTGTCGAGCGCAGCGAGGGCCTTGCGGACATCGTCCTCGCTGCGGAAACCGTCCACTTGCGCGGGTGCGAAGCGGCGCAGCGTGTCCGCCATATGCCGGCGTTCGGCCTGCAATGCCCCGAACCATGTAGCGGCAGCAACGAGCACCACCAGGCCCGCGGTTGCCACGAGCCATGGCGTGGCGCGCTCGCGCAGGCGACGCTTGCGCAAGCCTGCCATCACGACGCTTATGTCGCTGCTGCGCTTCTCGGCGGTGAAGGCAGTCGCGTCGACGAGTGCCTTGTACTGACGCTTGTCCAGCCCCGGTACGGCGGGTGGGCGGCGACCCGCAGCCAGCGCTTCCTCCGCGTTCTGCTTGTCGAAGGGGTGTCGTCCCGTCAGCAGTTCGAAGACGACGCAGGCGAACGCATAAATATCGTCCGATGGTGTCGGCGCCTTCCCCTGGAGCATCTCCAGGCTTGCGTAAGCCGGGGTCATGGCGCCGAGCGTGCCGGCATCGAAGACCGTACGGTCGTCCCGCTGCTCCGCGCCGATCTTGCCCGCCCGCGCGATGCCGAAGTCGAAGACCTTCGCCATACCGGACGGGGTGACCATGACATTACCGGGCTTGAAATCCGAGTGGACGATGCCCGCCGCATGCGCGCGCGCGAGTGCTTCGCCCATGTCCGCGATCAACGGCCACGCCTCAGCGAACGCCATGCCGTCGCGCGCCTTCGTGCGGATAAGCGTGCGCAGGTCCTGGCCTTCGACGTACTCCATCGTCATGAAGACGTTAGTGCCATCCTTGTCGAAGTCGTACACGCGCACGATGTGGTCGTTACCCAGGTGTTGCGCACGCCGCGATTCCCGCTGCAGGGCGATCAGCGCATCCGGATGCTTGCGGAATTCGTCGTTGAGCACCTTGACGGCCACGTAGGGGTCGCGATCGCGCGCTTCCACCTTGCGCTCGTCACGGGCGAGATACACCACGCCCATGCCGCCACGACCGAGCTCCCGCTCCATGAAGAACCGTTCCTTGAGCAGGCTGCCTACGCCGATGCGCTCGCCCTGGGCAAGCTCCGCCATATGCCTCCAGCTGTCACCGGTGCCCTGCGATGCCGAACCGGTAGCCGTGCCCTCCCCGCCCTGTGCATGCAACGGTTTGAACACGGTGGCATCGTCATCCGCGGCCGGTGTCACAGGCAGCACGCGGGTTTCTTCGTCGTCGGATGGTTTCATGCGTGCGCTTCCTTAAATGGGTCCAGCCTCACGGCGACGGCGGACACGTTGTCGCGCCCGGCGCGATCCAGCGCCGTGCCCACCAGCGCGTCGATCAGCGCCCGAGGGTCTGTGTGGCGTTGGCAATGGAGTTCGATATCGGCGTCACTGAGTTCCTTGTTGATGCCGTCGGAACACAGCACGAAACACGTTCCCGGTCGACGCGCGCGGACCACCCAATCGACGTAAAGGCGATCCTCCGCACCCACGGCGCGCGTGAGAACGCCGGCCGGTACACCGGCGTTGCCGGCGCCGAATCTCGTCTCGTCGCCGCGTTCACCGTGGACGTGATCCTGCGTCACCTGTTGCAGCCGGCCGTCTTCGAAGACGTAGGCGCGACTGTCGCCGACCCAGCCCACCGCCACCAGGTCGCGGGTATGCACCAGCACCACCACCGTTGAAGCGACGGCATCGACGCGGCGCTCGCGCGCGAGGGCTCGAAGACGGTGATTGATCCGCAACAACTCGTCCTCGATCGCATCCATCGTGTCCGTGATGTCGGTGGACACGCGCAGCGAACCAAGCTGCTCGACGATAAGCGCGCTGGCGACGTCACCCGCGGCGTGCCCGCCGAGCCCATCGGCGACGGCCCAGAGGCCCGGTATGTCGGCAACCAGGATCGCGTCTTCATTGTGGCGACGCACGTGGCCGGTCTCGGTACGACCGGCGGAGAGATAGGGCGGACTCAAGCGGGTTCCTCGTCGGTTTCGATGCCGAGCAGGCGAAGGTAGTCGGCGGTGTCGGGCAGCCCGGGCAAGGCAACGCCATCCGCGAGTTGGTCACCTCGCCACCACAGGCTGCGGGTACGGATAGGGACGGTTGAGGGCAGGCTCTGCGGCGGCGATCTGGCCGGGTCGGGCAACATCGCCACCAGGGCGTCGAACATGGTCACGTCCATGCCATCGCGTGTACGCGCTGCAGCGGCGGCGAGCGTGTCGAACCACGCGTTGGCCGGAAGGTGCGGCCAACCGTCCGCGGCGCGCGGTGGCGATACGGCCAATACGAGCGGATAGACCCGGCCCACGCGGTCATGCGACGGCGCCACCACGCCTACCCATGGAAGTTGGCCGCAGACATGTGAGGCCAGGGCGAAACGCCACGAGGGCGAAGCCAGGAATACGTCCCGCCATGCCTCGCCGGCTACGACGGACGCCTCCGCCAGAGCGGCCTGCATCGCCGCGTCCCACCGATCGACGAAACTCGCCGGTAAGCGGCGCTGCACGAAGTCACCCACGTTCGGCAGCTTCCCGTGAAACCCCACGAGTGTGCGGTTCATGCCGGACACCGGAAGCGACGTACGCTGGTATCACCGAACGGGTTGTGCAGGCTGGATGCCTCGATGTCCACCGTCGCGCGTACCGCGCCGAAACCGAAATTCGCCCCGAAGCGGGTCTCGGTGCGCCGTTGCAGCGACGCCGCGTCCAGCGCATGGAACCAGCCCCACTCGCCAGGGTAATCCAGCGCGGGTAACGGATTGCCGGCGCTGTCCCACGCGCTTATCCGCGTGGTCCCGGGCGTCGGGCCCGGCCAGCGCATCGTCACCGGCGCGCTGGTTTCGCCCGCCTTGTATTCGAAGCTCTGCCCGTCGACCTCGATGAGCAAACGACCGATGCCCGGCGGAGGCGTAGTGATCGATAGCGTAAAGCCCACTTGCGGCGCGGGACCGTCGCGGAAATAGACCTGGCGAATGGCATCGGCAAGCTGGGCCTGCGCGAGCACCGCGCCGCCGGAACGTACGCCGTCGGCATCGCGGAACGTCCACGTGCTACCGCTCGTCTCCACCGACTTCGAAAGCACCTGTTTGAAGAAGCCGTCAAAGCGGCCCCCGTTGCCGAACAGGTCGGCGAAGTTCTGCACGGGGATATCCGCACGGCTCTCTGGCGTAAACGGATAGCGCCCCTGGACGAAGCGCGAACAGTCGCTACCGGCGGCCTGGCGGAATCCGTCGGCGAGCGCACCGTCCGCGCCCTTGCTGACCAACGACTGGCTCGTCCCGACCAGGCTTCCCAGCCACGTCGAAAGCGGCGGTGGCAACTGCCCCGCCTCCTGCCGCGCGATCGCCAGGGCGGGATCCGATTGCCCGAGGCTGTCCGCGCCGGGCCGCAACGTGAGCAGTGTCTTGCTCATCTGGTCCAGCACGCCGAGTACGCGATCCAGCGGCGTCGCACCCGGTGAGCCGTCGGTCAGCTGGTTAAGCGTGGCGAAGTGTTCAACGATCGGCGCGTCCGGGCGCTGCGTCGCAGCCCCTGCTGCAGGCGTACTGCCTTCGGCGACCAGGCGGGCGATCTCGCTGCGACCCTTCACCCGATCGGCCACACGCCGCTCCGCGGCGGCGGCGACGCGGTCGGCACCGTCGGACGGTGTTTGTCGCAGCAGATCCGTGGTGTTGTCACGGACAAGCGCCAACAAGGCCTTCAGCGGCGAACCCGCACCGGCGAGCCGCGCGGCGACACCGCTGGCTTCCTGCACGTTACCCACCGGCTGCAACTGCAGGTCACCGATGAGGTCATCCCATGCACGGATATAGTCCGCCACAT
>Ga0247742_10002502_pt1 | contig 11976 bp, 6 predicted proteins | sample UWRJL208509C2_FD_180944 | JGI IMG/M metagenome (GOLD analysis project Ga0247742, IMG submission 180944) | Plant litter microbial communities from Arlington Agricultural Research Station in Wisconsin, United States - UWRJ-L208-509C-2 | ecosystem: Environmental > Terrestrial > Plant litter >... | reverse complement strand
GATCTCTGCTTCCAGTACTTCAACACCTGTAGCTGTTTTTACATTTACTTTGCAAAGCTCGCCGCTGGTATCAACAGATTCAACATTGGAGCCTGTTAAAATATTAAGACCTTGTTTTTTCAGGATGCGTTGCAGGTTTTTTGAAACTTCTTCATCTTCCAAAGGCACAATGTTATCCAGGTACTCTACAACAGTAACTTTAGTGCCAATAGCGTTATAAAAATAAGCAAACTCAATACCAATGGCACCAGAACCCACCACAACCATTGATTTAGGTTGTTTTGGCAATACCATTGCCTCGCGGTAACCGATTACTTTTTTGCCATCCTGTTTAAGGTTTGGAAGTTCGCGTGAGCGGCCTCCGGTAGCCAGTATAATATGTTTAGCGGTAATTTGTTTGGTTGAGCCATCATTGCCTTTTACTTCAACAACGCCTTTTGATTTTAATTTACCAAAACCAACTACTACGTCGATGTTGTTTTTCTTCATTAAAAACTGAACGCCCTTGCTCATGCCATCGGCTACACCGCGGCTTCTTTTAATAACACTTTCAAAATTGATGTCGCCGGTTGCATTAACACCGTAATCGGCAGCGTGATTAAGGTATTCAAATACCTGGGCGCTTTTTAACAAAGCTTTGGTAGGGATACAGCCCCAGTTAAGGCAAATACCGCCTAATGATTCTTTTTCAACAATGGCAGTTTTTAAACCAAGTTGGGAAGCGCGGATAGCTGCAACATAACCTCCTGGGCCTGATCCTATAACAATTAAATCGTAATCCATATTCTTAATGATAATACTTTTATAATTTAAATTTTTGCTTAGTACGGATTAAAGCTACCCCGTGTTGTTTACACAGGCGTTAATTTTAATGGCCCAAAGCTAAGTAAAAGGGGCGAAACGAGAAAATGGAACATGGCCTTAGATAGGATGTTGCTTATTAATTACAATAGAATGCCATTTTAGCTAATAAGTATGGCGATTATGTAAATATTATATAATATCTACCTTTTTACTTGTCATTAATATTATGATATAATACAAATGTTGAAAAATATATAACGATTGTTAACATTAAGTTAACATTGACAATCAGGCTATTAATTATCTTTGCGGCTAATTAACATAAGTATAATTAAAAAAGCAATTTATGAGGAAGCCTTTACTTCTTTTATTATTATTAACCGGTTTTATGTTCCTTAACAGGAATGCCTTTGCGCAGGGGGTTACCACCGCGAGCGTAAATGGTATTGTAGCTGATACTAAGGGAGCAATACCAGGAGCAACTGTAACTATTACACACATGCCAACAGGAACAGTGTACTCTACAGTAAGCCGTGCAGATGGTCGCTATAACATCCCTAACTTAAGGGTTGGCGGGCCATATACCTTTAAAGTAAGCTTTATTGGTTACAAAAACTTTATTCAGGAGAATATTACGCTTTCAATTGGCCAGGATCAAAAGATCAATGCCCAGTTGGCTGATAATACAACCTCATTGAATGAGGTTGTGGTTACAGGTTCGCAAGGTAGGGTGATCAACTCATCACGTACCGGCGCCCGCGAAACCATTAACCGCCAGCAAATTGAAAATTTGCCAACCGTTGCCCGTTCTTTACAGGATTTTACCAAGTTAACCCCATCAGCAAATGGTTTAAGCTTTGGTGGTCGCAGCAGTGCCTTCAACAACGTTACTGTTGATGGTGCCTTATTTAACAACTCATTTGGTTTGTCAGGTACTTTAGGTGGCCAGGCAAGTTCACAGCCAATTTCATTAGATGCGATTGACCAGATACAGGTTGATATTGCACCTTATGACGTACGTCAGGGTAACTTTACCGGTGCGGGTGTTAATACCGTAGTAAAATCAGGTACCAACGAAGTTAAAGGTACTGTTTACTACTATGGCCGTGGTACCAGATTAACTGGTTACCATGCAGGTAATACAAATGTTCCTATTACTCCTTTTGATTATCATACAGATGGTGTTGCCGTAGGTGGCCCTATCATCAAGAATAAATTATTCTTATTTGTGTCTGGTGAGCAGGAAAGAGTAAGCCAACCACCTGCAACTACCTATGTTGCCGGTCGTCCGGGTTTAAGCGGTTCTAACGTTTCAAACGTACAAGCCAGCACATTAGATGCCATTAAAGCCAAATTGGCAAGCTACGGTTATGATCCGGGTGCTTATGAAAACTATGTTTACCAAACCTCAAGTGATAAAATAACAGTAAAACTTGACTGGAACATTGACAAAAACAATACTTTAAGTGCTAAATATTTCTACTTAAAATCATTTAAAGATCAGCCAGCAAGTAACTCAGGTATTGCCAATGCGGGTGTAGGTTACGGTACCACACGTGCACCGGGCCCTAATACCTTACCTTTCTTTGGTTCAGGCTACACCATCAATAATAACTTTAATATTGGTATAGTAGAGTTAAACACTCGTGTTAGCAACGCTATGTCAAACAAACTTACCGTAGGTTATTCAGCACTACGTGATTTCCGTTCATTCCTGGGTAATGGTTCATTACCAATGGTTGATATTGGTAACGGTACTTCTGATGCGAACGGTAATGTTGTAACTGGCGCTTCTGCAACAGCAACCAGTTTTGGTTCTGAACTTTACACAGCTGGTAACTTATTAACTACCAATATCTGGCAATTTGCAGATGACTTTACCATATATTCAGGTAAACATGAATTTACTATTGGTACAAGCAACCAGATCCAGAGCTATACCAATGGTTTTGCTCCTGATTACAATGGTTTATACACGTACAACTCAGCATCTGATTTCATAAATGGTTTACCAGCTGCCGCTTACACAACACGTTTTTCTGCGGTAGGTAATTCTTTACCACTGGCTCAAATCAAAGCGTCTATTTACAGCGTTTATGTGCAGGATAAATACCATGTTACTGATAACTTCAGGTTAACTTATGGTTTAAGGGCCGATTATGATGTTTTCCCTACTACATTGGCTGCAAACAGCAATGCTGCAGGTTTAACTTTCCAAGGCGGTACACATGTTGATGTTTCTAAATTGCCTAAAAACAGGGTTCAGCTTTCACCTCGTGTAGGCTTTAACTGGGATGTTAATGGCGATCAGTCAACCCAGGTACGTGGTGGTTCTGGCTTATTTACAGGTTCTGTACCGTTTGTATGGATATCTAACCAAGCTTCAAACAACGGTTTGTTATTTGGTTCATATACTATTGTAAAGGGTGCGGCTGGAAATACTCCGGCTCAAAACAACCAGTTAGTATTCAACAAAGATGTTAATGCAAACCGCCCTACAAATGCAGCAGCTAATACATCATATGAGCTTGACGTAGCTGACCCGAACTTGAAATATCCAAAAATCTGGAGAACAAACCTTGCTATCGACCAAAGATTACCTGGCGGTATTATAGGTACTATTGAAGGTGCTTACACTAAGGATATCCGTGCTATTTATCACCAGAACTTAGTTTTATCTGACGGTTTTACAACGCTTCCGGGTGTTGAAGGTCAAATACAATACAATTCTAAAAACACAACTCCTGCAGCAGCTGCGGCTACTGCTCAAAACCCATCTATCACTGGTTTGTATTACATGAGAAACACCAGCAAAGGGTTCTCTTATTTCATGACAGGTCAGTTACAGAAAAGCTTTACCAATGGTTTTGCTGCCAGTGTAGCTTACACGTACACCAAATCAAAAGATGTTAATGATGGTGGTTCAACAGCGAGCACTATATGGAGCACACGTTACGTTGCCGGTAACCCGAACACAGATAACTTGTCAAACAGCTCATATGTACAGCCTAACCGTATCATAGCAACTGTATCATACCGTAAGCAGTATTCTAAGAACCTGGCTACTACAGTAGGTTTAGTATTTGAAGCTTCTAATAACGGTGCTATATCATATATCACCAGTGGTGATCCTAACAACGATGGTGCTACTAACGATTTAATGTACATTCCTAAAAATAAAGGTGACATCACATTGGTGCCAAATGATGCAAAGGACTTACGTACCCCCGATCAGTTATGGGCTCAATTAAATAACTTTATTAACCAGGATAATTACTTAAGCCAGCACAGAGGTCAGTATGCACAAAGAAACGGTGCTATATTACCTACCTACAAAAGGCTTGATTTACACTTTGCACAAGATTTCTTTATCAAAAGCGGTAAAGTGAAAAATACATTAGAAGTTACTTTTGATGTGATCAACTTTACTAACTTGTTGAACCGTAACTGGGGCTTATATCAGGTTTCATATAGCGGCTTTAACAATGGTGCAACAACCGTGTTGAAATATATAGGTAAAGATGCTACTACTGGTAAGGCAACTTACTCTTTCCCTTATCTTGATGCTACCAACCTGATCCCTGTTACCAATTCATACAAAACAGATATCAGTCAATTCTCACGTTTCCAGGCTCAAATCGGTGTTAGATACATATTTAACTAATAGGTTTCCACAGAAACGTATAAAAACAAGAAACCCGGCCAATTTGGCCGGGTTTCTTGTTTTTATAATAAAAATGATAAAAGAGGGGGGGGGATTAATATTCAAACACCCCAAATTCTGATTTAACGGTTACCTTTTTAGTTTCTGCTTTTTCAACACGGCCAATAATTTGGGCGTCAACACCAAAACTTTGAGAGATTGCGATCAGTTCGGCAGCAATTTCCTGAGGTACGTATAATTCCATACGGTGCCCCATATTGAAAACCTTATACATTTCCTGCCAGCTGGTTTTTGATTCTTCATGTATCAGCTTAAACAGTGGCGGAACCGGGAACAGATTATCTTTAATAACATGCAGGTTTTCAATAAAATGCAGCACCTTGGTTTGCGCGCCGCCGCTGCAATGCACCATGCCATGAACCTGGCCGCGGTAACCATCCAATATTTTCTTGATGATAGGGGCGTAGGTACGGGTAGCACTTAATACCAGCTTGCCCGCGGTAACGCTTTGGCCGTTGCCAATGTCAATCATATCCGTAAGGTTTTTGCTACCGCTGAAGATCAATTCATAGGGTATGGCGGCATCATAGCTTTCAGGGTATTTGCTGGCTATAGTTTTGTTAAAAACGTCGTGGCGGGCAGATGTAAGGCCATTTGAGCCCATGCCACCGTTATATTCTTTCTCGTAACTGGCCTGGCCATAAGAGGCTAAACCCACGATAACATCGCCAGGCTGAATGCGGTGATTGGAGATCACGTCATCGCGTTTCATTCGGCATGTAACGGTTGAGTCAACTATGATAGTACGTACTAAATCCCCCACGTCGGCAGTTTCGCCGCCGGTTGAGTAAATGCCAATACCTGCATCACGTAACTCGCTTAGTATTTCTTCAGTGCCGTTAATGATGGCTGCAATAACTTCGCCCGGTATCAGGTTTTTGTTGCGGCCAATGGTTGATGACAGCAGGATATTATCAGTAGCGCCTACACAAAGCAGGTCGTCAAGGTTCATGATAATAGCATCCTGGGCTATACCGCGCCATACAGATATATCGCGGGTTTCTTTCCAATAAGTATATGCCAATGACGATTTTGTACCAGCACCATCGGCGTGCATAATGTTACAGTATGCAGCGTCATTGGTTAAAATGTCGGGTACAATTTTACAGAAGGCTTGCGGGAAGATACCCTTGTCAATATTTTTTATTGCATTATGTACATCATCCTTTGATGCAGATACGCCACGTTGATCATAACGTTGTGAAGAAACCATGTGCAAAACTAATGATTTTGACACTAATTACACGAATTGGAGCGAATTTCACGAATGTCAATCTTATACAAATAAGACTAATTGTTGCGAATGTAAGGATTGTATTGATTTCGGCATTGAATATAAAAAAAGAGAGCCGGTGTACCCGGCTCTCTTTGATAATTCGTAAAATTCGCACCAATTGGTGTAATTCGTGATAAATTATTTAATGAATAGCAATTCTCTGAATTTTGGCAAAGGCCATAGGGTATCATCAACCAATTGCTCCAGCTTGTCAACATGGTAGCGGATTGGCTGGAAGAATGATTTTACCTTTTCATCATAATCAATAGCACGCTGGCGTATATCTTCTATAGCGTTGGCTTTTTTGCGCTCGTCAACCATTTGCTCCACATTGGTTTTAATAAAATTAATGTGTTCGGCTATTTTGTTAATAATGTCAAGCTGGGCAGCGTATGTGGTATCGGCCAAACCAATTTCCTTCAGGCCTTTCACATTCTCGATCAATTTTGACTGATAAGCGATAGCCGCCGGAATGATCACATTCATTACCAGTTCGCCCATAACGCGGGCTTCTATCTGTAACTTTTTGTAGAAGCTATCCAACAAAATTTCATGGCGGGCATGGGCTTCTCTCGGGCTAAATACACCAGTTTCGGCAAACAGAATGTCTGATTTTTCTGATAACAGTGCGTCAAGGGCTTTAGGGGTAGTTTTTACATTTGGTAAGCCACGTGCTTCGGCTTCTTTTTCCCAAGCATCGCTGTAACCATTGCCTTCAAAACGGATGTTTTTTGATTCCTTGATGTATTTTTTGATCACCATTAATAAGGCAAGGTCTTTTTTCTCACCTTTTTTAATCAGCTTGTCAACATCATATTTGAATTTTTTAAGCTGATCGGCAACAATCATATTTAATATGGTCATTGGGCTTGCCGAATTTGCCGATGAGCCAACAGCGCGCAGTTCAAACTTATTACCGGTAAAGGCAAATGGCGAAGTACGGTTACGGTCGGTATTGTCAGGCAATATCTGCGGAATTTTAGGGATACCCTGCCACAACATATTGTCCTCTTTTATTTTTTTGCTGATGCGTGAAGTTTCAATCTCGTCAAGTACATCATTCAACTGGCTGCCCAGGAATATAGAAATGATGGCTGGAGGAGCTTCATTGGCTCCCAGGCGGTGGTCATTGTAAACAGAAGCTATAGATGCCCGCAGTAAGTCGGCATGCTCATATACGGCCTTAATGGTGTTTACAAAGAAGGTAAGGAACATCAGGTTGTTTTTAGGCGTTTTGCCTGGCGACAACAAGTTTTTACCCGTATTGGTTATTAACGACCAGTTATTGTGCTTGCCCGAGCCATTAAGGCCGGCATAAGGTTTTTCGTGCAATAATACTTTGAAGTTGTGCCTGCGGGCCACACGATCCATCAAATCCATCAATAGTTGGTTGTGGTCAATGGCCAGGTTTATTTCTTCATAAATAGGGGCGCACTCAAATTGTGAAGGCGCAACTTCATTATGGCGTGTTTTTAATGGTATACCTAATAATAAGGCTTCGGCTTCCATATCCTGCATGTAGGCGTATACACGCTCCGGGATCGATCCAAAGTAATGATCTTCCAGCTGCTGGTTTTTGGCAGACATGTGGCCGAATAGTGTGCGGCCGGTGAGATACAGATCGGGACGGGCGTTAAACAGGGCAATATCAACCAGAAAATACTCTTGCTCAATACCTAATGATGCATTTACTTTTTCAATGCCTTTATCAAAGTAGTGACAAACATCAACAGCGGCTTTATCTAAAACATTAAGCGCCTTTAATAATGGTACTTTATAATCAAGGGCCTCGCCGGTGTATGATACAAATACGGTTGGTATACATAAGGTGCGCGCCATTAAAAATGCAGGTGATGACGGATCCCAGGCGGTATAGCCACGGGCTTCAAATGTATTGCGTATGCCACCACTCGGAAAACTTGACGCATCCGGTTCCTGTTGCGACAAGGCATCGCCTGAGAAGCGTTCTATAGCGCCGCCGTCGGCTGTTGGTTCAAAAAAAGCATCATGTTTTTCGGCAGTGGTACCGGTAAGCGGCTGAAACCAGTGCGTGTAATGTGTTGCGCCTTTGCCCAAAGCCCATGATTTCATGGCAGATGCAATTTGCTCGGCCAGGTCGCGAGGTATTGGTTCGCCTTTTTCAATAGAATTGATGATTCCCTGGTAAGCTTCTGTTGAAAGATATTCCTTCATTTTCTTTTTATCGAAAACATTGGCGCCAAAGTAATCTGAAATTTTTGAAGAGGGCGGTTTAACTTCAGGGATGGTTCTGCTCAGAACGTCCTGTAGTGCCTTAAATCGAATGTTGGACATAATATATACGGTTTAAAATAAGGTCAACTTTCAAAAATAGAACTATCCTTTAAAATATGCGCAAAAATTAAAGGAAATATCGCTATTCGTTCATTTTGGTTACTGATGCTTTATAATTTATAAATAATCACTTTTTTAACTTTTGCGCAAATTAAAGGAGGGTTTGTGAATTATTTTGTCTTATTGTATGCTTAAAGTTGATAAAATCTGATGTTTATTATAGGAATTGGTGCTTTTTATTTGAATAATTCAATTTTATAATGATTTATGCCTTATGTAAATTAAAAATCATCAAAAAATAGTTCAATTTTTAGTTTTGATTTACAATTTTCGTAAATATTTGACTTTTTACTGTTATTTGTATGTTAAAAATTTGTTATTGTTAAAATAACTACATAATTTCAGAAAATAATTTACATAAAACCTATAATTATTATATTTTTTATAAAATTGAATGGAATGGTAAATATAAGCCGGGTGTTTTTGGGTATTTGTGGTGGATTTGTCGGCTTTTGGATTGCAATCAGACTTAATTATTATACAATCGAACTAAATTAAACTTTAAAAAACAATCAAACTAAATTAAAAGACAAATGAAAGTAAGTTCAACAAAACACAACCTCCTGAGTGCAGTCCGACAACTGCCACGTGAAAAATGGGCGCTGGGAGCTACCATTTTAACAGGAAAGATGATTGGTTTATTGCTGGTGCTTGTGGCTATGGTAAGTTTGCCGGGTATACTGGGAACTTCGGCCCATGCTGCCGATACATACACCGCTCATGAAACAGCCCTGATTAATACCGTAAACACGGTGTGGACGCTGGTAGCTGCCTTTTTGGTATTTGGTATGCAGGCGGGGTTTGTTATGCTTGAAGCTGGCTTTGCCCGCAAAAGAGAAACGGTTAACGTTTTAATGGAGTGTATTTTTGATACATGTCTTTGCGGGTTATTATTTTATGCCATAGGTTATGCCTTTATGTTTGGTAACGGCAATGGCTTTATTGGCTGGGGCGGATTAGGAGCAGATGGTAAAACTATCACCAACTGGTTCTTTTTACAAAATACCCCTGCTACATATGGCGCTACAGGTATTCCGCTGTTGGCGCACTGGATATTCCAGTATGCTTTTGCCGATACTTGTTCAACCATTGTTTCTGGTGCAATGATAGGTCGCACAAGTTTCCGTGGCGATATTTTATACAGTATAGGTATTACAGGGTTTATTTATCCAATTATAGGCCACTGGGCCTGGGGACCTGATGGTTTCCTGGCTACCATGGGCACTTCAGGAATTTTCGCTCACTTAAGCTCACAACCTTTCCGTGATTTTGCAGGCTCAACCGTAGTGCATACCATTGGTGGTGTAGCTTCGCTGGCTGGTGCAATGGTGTTAGGCCCTCGGTTAGGTCGCATATTTGCCCGTGATGATAAAGAAAAAGGTGGATTACCTCCTGGTCATAACTTATTAATTGCCGCTGTTGGTGGTTTTATATTATGGTTTGGCTGGTATGGTTTTAACCCGGGGTCAACTTTGTCTGCAATGGATATGCAGGGTATAGGCCGTGTTGCTGCCAATACTACCCTTGCTGCCTGTGCCGGTGGTTTTACCGCTATGCTTGCTGCCCTTTGGTGGGGCCCTACAAAAGGTAAGTTTGATTTGGCCTTTACTATAAATGGTTTCCTTGCTGGTTTGGTTGCTATTACCTGCCCTTGTTACTGGGTAAGCCCGCTGGGTTCTATTTTGCTTGGTGGTGTGGCTGGCTTTATCATTTTTGCCGGTGTGTATGCTGTTGAGTATTTCCGTATTGACGATCCGGTTGGTGCAGTTTCTGTACACGGCTTAAACGGTATCTGGGGTACTTTATCATTAGGTTTATTTGCTTCTGGTCAGTTTGGCGCTACAGGCCCAACTGGTGCTGATAATTCTGCTCCGGTTACAGGTTTGTTTTACGGAGGTGGTTTTGAAGTTCTTAAAGCTCAATTTATCGGCAGCTTTACAATTACGGCAGCTGTATTTATAGTAAGCTTTGCCATGATGTTTGTGATCAATAAATTAGGTCACCCATGGAAATTGCGTATTGAAGAACACGGAGAGGCCGGCATTGGCGGTATTGATGTGTTTGATCATGGCATTGAAGTTTACCCTGTTCAGGACGAAGAAATTAGCTTAAGCGGCCTTTTTGATAAAGGGGTTAAGTCAACTTCTGAAGTTTAATAGAGAAGGATAGATTCTATCAAAAGACCTTAAAACTAAAGGTCTGTAATACCTTGTGTGGTTGGTGTGTGGCTTATTTGCAATGGCATGGCCAACTGCACAGGGATTTTTTATGCCGACAATAAAGGATCCCGATTTAAGGTAAATTTTTGACTATCAATATTTTATCAATCAAAACAATTAACAAACTAAATTTTCCACAATTAAATCGTTATCATGAAAAAAACAGCTTTACTCTTATGTTTACTTGCAAGTGCAGCTTTTACGGTTAAAGCCCAGGATACTACCAAAACCGCCGCAGCTGATCCGCCATTAACCATAACCGGATCTGTTGATGCTTATTATAAATATGATTTTGCAAAACACAGCAATATACCAACCAGCTTTGCAACAGATCATAATTCGATGTCGATAGGTATGGTTGATCTTGGTTTGAAGAAAAAGGTAGGCAAGGCTGCCTTTGTAGGTGAACTATCCTTTGGCCCAAGAGGGCAGGGGCAGTCAATCCCGAACGCGGGCGACAATGGCGATTCGTTCCATATCCAGAATTTATACATGTCATATGATGTAACTGATAAGTTTGTGCTTACAGGTGGTTATATGGCTACTTTTATTGGTTACGAGGTTATAAGCCCGGTAGGTAACTTTAACTACTCTACCTCTTATATGTTCACCAATGGCCCGTTCCAGAATGCTGGTTTCAAGGCTACTTATTCGTTCTCTGATAAAGTAAGCCTGATGGCTGGTATCTTTAATGATCAGTGGAACGCTTATAAAGCCAATACCGGATTAAATAACTTTGGTGCCCAGTTAATGATTGCCCCGGTAAAAGGCTGGACTGCTTACCTGAACGTAATTACGGGCGGTACTGCAGGTACAGAATTTGACCTGACTACCGCTTACCAGATCACCGATGCTTTTAAATTGGGCTTGAACGCTGCTGATTATAAAGCTACCAATGGTACTACAGGTGGCTTTACCGGTGTGGCGCTGTATCCGCAAATAGCTGTTTCAAAATCGGTAACCTTTGGTTTAAGAGGTGAGTACTTTAAAACAAAAACCGGCGATTTTACATTGGCGGGTCCAACGCCAGGCGAGCACGTAACCGCAATAACCCTTACCTCTAATATCAAGGCAGGTCCGCTTACACTCATCCCTGAGGTTAGGATAGATACTAACTCGGCCGAGGCATTTACCAAAAGCATGGGCGACCCAACCAAACATGCACAGCAATTTTTGATAGCTGCCGTGTATGCTTTCTAAAATAGAATAAAATTGTTTTATAAAAAGCCGCTCCTGGTAACCGGAGCGGCTTTTATCTTTATATTTATTGCGGTGAAGCTTGAAGTAATAGTAGAGATTGGATTGAAATAAAAAGTTATGATGATGAAAAATATACTTATCGCTTTTGTTTGCTTGCTGTTTGCCAGAACGGCTGCAGCGCAAAAGGATTCTTTAGCGTTTGATGAACATGATAAATACATCTACTATCAAACCGTTAGTCAGCCAGGTTTAAGTGCCGATACTATGTACAACCGGGGTTTGTATTTTATAAAAACGGCATATCCTAAAAGTAAATTAACTATGGTTGCTGCGGATAAAGCACAGGGGGTGATAACAGGGAAGGGAAGCTTTCTGGTCTC
>Ga0247742_10002501_pt1 | contig 11980 bp, 12 predicted proteins | sample UWRJL208509C2_FD_180944 | JGI IMG/M metagenome (GOLD analysis project Ga0247742, IMG submission 180944) | Plant litter microbial communities from Arlington Agricultural Research Station in Wisconsin, United States - UWRJ-L208-509C-2 | ecosystem: Environmental > Terrestrial > Plant litter >... | reverse complement strand
AAACGCTCGCCGGCACGCGCGTGATGGTGGAAAGCGGGCGCTGGCCGTTCGCGGGCGGCGCGCTCGTGCTCGAACCGACCTTGCTCGATTTCTCGCAACCGGTCGAACGCCACATGACCTTCCGCGTCGCGTCGCTCGACGCCGCGCAGTTCCTCCAGCAGTTCGACTTCAAGAATCTCGACGCGACCGGTAGTTTCGACGGGGTGCTGCCGATGATCTTCGACGAGAGCGGCGGCCGCATCGAAAATGGCCGGCTGACCGTGCAGAACGACGGCGGTACGATCGCCTATGTCGGCGATGTCAGCCAGAAGGATCTCGGCACCTGGGGCAATTTCGCGTTCCAGGCGCTCAAGTCGCTCCGCTATCGCAGCTTGGGCGTGGTGATGAACGGGCCGCTCGCCGGTGAGATGGTCACCGAGGTGAAGTTCGCCGGCGTCGCGCAGGGCAAGGGCGCCAAGCGCAACTTCCTGTTCGACCGGCTCCAGAAACTGCCGCTCGTCTTCAACGTGACGATCCGCGCGCCCTTCCGCCAGCTCATCGATTCGGCGCAGTCGTTCTACGATCCCAAGCGGCTGATCGAACGCAATCTGCCCGCGCTGATGGAAGAACAGCGTAAGAAGGCCGCGCAGACGCCGCCCGTTCAGCCCCCCGCAATCGAGAAAGTGCCATGACCGAAACAGGATTGACGAAGCCGATGCGGAGACCGACGAGTCACCCGATGAAGAGACTGACGATGATCGCCGGCGTGATGGCGCCGATGCTGACCGCAGGGTGCGTCAGCGTCACCGCGCCAGACAAGCCGATCGTCATCAATCTCAACATCAGCGTGACTCAGGAGGTCGTCTATCGTCTCGATGGCGAGGCGAAGTCGTTGATCCAGTCGAACCCGGGGATTTTCTGATGAAGACCGTTCGTAGCCTCGTCCTGATCGCCGCCGCACTCGCCGCCGCGACCCCAGCGTTCGCCCAGCGCGACCCCGCCTATCAGGCGGCGCGATCGGCCGGTCAGATCGGCGAGCAGCCCGACGGCTATCTCGGCGTGGTCGGCGCGGCCAGCCCCGAGCTGCGCGCGCTGGTCAACAACATCAATATCCAGCGCAAGGCGAAATACACCCAGACCGCCGCCGCCGGCGCGACCGTCGAGCAGATGGCCTTCACCTCGGGCTGTCGCCTGATCGCCGCGACGGTGCCGGGCGAGAAGTACAAGACCCCCGCCGGGACGTGGGCAACCCGCACCAGCGCGCCGCCCGAGCGCGATTCGCGCTGTGTCTGATGAAGATCGCTCCGGTGAAATCGTCTGGCGGACAAACCGTTGAAGCGTGCGAGCGCTACCATAGATGAAGCGGCGCTGGCTCGACGGTAAACCGCACCCGGCGTAGCCGAAAACGCGACTTTGCAGTGGGCGCCGTTGCGGTTGACTTGGCCGCACCCCTTTTCTAAACGCACCGGCAACGGGGTCATGCCCCATGTTTTCGTCGTCGCGCATCGCGCGGCGGCGTTTTCTTATCAGGATGCTGGGGTGTTGGCCGACCTTCGTCACAATGACGATCTAGATCACCGTATCGCGCAAGCGAAGGCGGCGGCCGAGATGCGTGTGGCGAAACCGGTCAAACCGCAGCCGAAGGGCTATGCGCAAGGGTCGCGCGTGCTGATGGAGCTCATCGGCGCGCCGCTCGGCGGCGGCATCCTCGGCTGGGCGATCGATCACTGGTTCGGCACCAGCCCCTGGGCTTTGCTGATCCTCATCACGCTCAGCATCATCGTCGCTTTCCGCAACATCTACCGTATTTCGAAGGAGCGCGCCGAATGAGCGCCGGCAGAATCGACCCGATGGAGCAGTTCCACGTCGCGCCTTTGACGCGACCGATCCATCTTGGCGCCTTCGACATCTCCTTCACCAATTCGGCGCTGTTCATGGTCGTCGTCGGCGCGTTGCTCGCCGTGCTGGTGAGCGGCGGTCTCAAGCGCCAGTTGGTGCCGGGCCGCTGGCAGGCGCTGGTCGAGATGATGGTCGGTTTCATCGACAATATGGTCGGAACCAGCATCGGCAAGGGCGGCAAGAAGTTCGCGCCCTACATCTTCTCGCTGTTCTTCTTCATCCTGATCTCGAACCTGGTCGGCGTGCTGCCGCTCGCGATCGTGCCCGGGCTGCATACCTTCGCGGTGACGAGCCACATCACGGTGACGGCGGTGCTTGCGTTCTTCTCGTTCGCGATCGTGCTCGTCGTCGGCTTCGCCAAGCATGGCCTCAAGTTCTTCTCGCTGTTCGTGCCGCATGGCGCGCCGGCGTGGTTGATGCCGGTCATCATCCCGGTCGAGTTCGTCTCGTTCATGGTGCGCCCGTTCAGCCTTGGTCTCCGACTGTTCGTGGCGATGACGGCCGGGCACATCCTGCTCGAAGTGTTCGGCAGCTTCGTCGTTCAGGGCCTCAACGCCGGCGGCGCGCTCGGCCCGGTCGTCGCGATCCTCAGCTTCATCATGATCGTCGGCGTCAGCGCGCTCGAATTGCTGGTCTGCGCGATCCAGGCCTATGTGTTCGCGTTGCTGACCTCGCTCTACCTTCATGACGCAGTGCATCTGCACTAGGTTTCAATCACTTACCGTTTCTATTTCTCAGGGAGTTTACCATGACTGATCTTGGCGCAATGTACATCGGTGCCGGCCTCGCAGCGATCGGCGTCGGCCTCGCCGCGCTCGGCGTGGGCAACGTGTTCGGCTCGTTCCTCGAAGGCGCGCTGCGCAACCCGGGCGCGGCGGATGGCCAGCAGGGCCGCCTGTTCATCGGCTTCGCGGCATCGGAGTTGCTCGGCCTGATCGCGTTCGTTGTCGCGATCCTCATCCTCTTCGTCGTCAAGTAAGCGAAGAGAGACCAAGATGCCGCAGCTATCCCAGATCGGCGAGATCTACGCCTCGCAGCTTTTCTGGCTCGCGATCGTATTCGCGCTGATCTATTTCGGGATCGGCAAGGCGATGGTCCCCAAGATCGAGCGCACGATCGACGATCGTGACGCGCGCATCGCGGGCGACATCGCCGCGGCGGCGGCCGCGCGGGACACCGCGCGCGCCGACGAGGACCGCTATCAGGCGGGCCTCGATACCGCTCGCGCGCAAGCCACCAAGGCGGTGGCCGAAGCCAAGGCGGTCGCGGCCACCCAGGCCGAGACCGCGCTGAAGGCGGGCGACGCGGCGGCGGCAACACGGCTGGCGGAGGCGACCCAGGCGGTCGCTTCGGCCAAGCAGACCGCCGTCTCCGAAATCGAAACCGCGACGGTCGAGGCGGTCGAATCGATCCTCGCCAAGCTGTCCGGCGTCGCTGTCGATCGCGCCCGGATCGAACAGCAGGTGAAGGCGGAACTGGCGCATGGCTGAAGGGCACCCCACCATGACGGCACGTACCGGTACCGTAGAACTTCACCATGAACTCGCGTTCATGGGCATCACTCCGCCGATGTTCGTCGCTTTGTCGATGCTCGTCGTGATCGGCATCATCGTCGCCGCCAAGGTGCCGAAGATGATCGCCGGCATGCTCGACGCGCGTATCGCCACGATCAAGACGCAGCTCGAAGAGGCGTCCAGGCTGCGGGCCGAAGCGGAAGCCGCGCTCGCGCAGGCCAAGGCGCGCAACGCTGCCAGCGCCGGTGATGCCGCCGCGATCGTCGCGCACGCTCAGGCCGAAGCCAGGACGCTTCTCGCCAAGGCGGAAGCCGACGCCGCCGATCTGGTCAAGCGCCGCCAGCAGATGGCCGAAGACAAGATCGCCGCCGCCGAACGCACCGCCATCGCCGAAGTCCGCGCCATCGCCGCCGACGCCGCGACGCGCGCGGCCGCGACGATCCTCGCCGAGCAGCACGGCGCGGACGCGGATCGCGCGCTGGTGGATCGCACGATCGCTGGACTTGGCCGGCTGAACTAACGCACTCTCGCTCCGTTCGTCCCGAGCGAAGTCGAGGGACATGCCTGGAGGGCAGGTGTCTCGACTTCGCTCGACACGAACGGTTTGGGTTTAGGCCGAGAGCGGTTTGGGTTCAGGCGCCCCGCTTCGGCGCAAAACCCAACCCGTTCGCCCTGAGCTTGTCGAAGGGCGTGCCCGACACGGCAGCGCTTGGGTCACGTGCTTCGACTTCGCTCAGCACGAACGGGTAGGGGGCGTTCCCAACCTTAGGTCAGCGGAATCATCACCTGCGCGGCGAAACCCGGTCGCTCTACCAACCGCGCATACCAAGCCCGCACATGCGGCACCTCAGGCCGCGCGATATCCAGCGTGAACCAGGTGTGCGCGTAGACGCCCATCGGAATATCACCGATCCCGAACGCCGCGCCCGAAAGCCAGGGCGTCTCGGCCAAATACCGCTCCAGCACCACCATCTGCGCCGCACAGGCCTCTGCCGAGCGCGCGATCACCGCCGCGTCACGCGCCTTGGGCGTGCGGCGGACGAGGTGGAGGAACGCGTCGCGTTGCGCATCGGCATAGCCGAACTGCCAGTCCATCCAGCGATCCCCGATCGCGCGCACCGCCGGATCGGCGGGCCACAGCGCCGGTGCGTATTTGGCAGCAAGGTAACGCAGGATCGCGTTGGACTCCCACAGCACGAAGCCATCATCCTCGATCGTCGGCACCAGCGCGTTGGGGTTGTTCGCTAGATACGCCGCCGACATCCCGAAGGCGCCGCCGACATCGTGGCGCACATACGGCAGCCCGATCTCCTCGGCGAGCCAGGCGACCTTCTTGACATTGTGCGAGTTGAGCCGGCCCCAGATCGTCAGCATCGATTAGCTCCGGTAATCGGCATTGATCGAGATGTAGCCGTGCGTCAGGTCGCAGGTCCACACCGTCGCGCGGCCATCGCCGAGGCCGAGATCGACGCCGATCTCGATCTCGCTGCCTTTCAGATGCGCCGACACCGGCGCCTCGTCATAGCCCTCCACCGCCAGCCCGCCGGTCGCGACCTGCGTGTCGCCGAAGCGGATCGAGAGCAGGTCGCGTTCCGCCGGCTCGCCCGCCTTGCCGACCGCCATCACAACGCGCCCCCAATTGGCGTCCTCGCCGGCGATCGCGGTCTTGACCAGCGGCGAATTGGCGATCGACAGCGCGATGCGGTGCGCGCTGCGGTCGCTCTCGGCGCCGGTCACCGCCACTTCGATGAACTTGGTCGCGCCTTCGCCATCGCGCACCACCAGATGCGCGAGTTGCAGGCACAGATCGGACAATGCCGCGCGGAACGCGTCCGCGCCGTCATCCTCGGACGCGGTCAGCGGCGCATTCCCGGCCTGACCGGTCGCGAACGCCAGCACGGTGTCGCTGGTCGAGGTGTCGCTGTCGACCGTGATGCACGAAAAACTGGTGCGGTTCGCCTCGGCCAGCGCCGCCTGCAAGAACCCCGGCTCCACCGCTGCATCGGTGAAGAGGAAGCCGAGCATCGTCGCCATGTCAGGCGCGATCATCCCCGATCCCTTGATGATCCCGACCAACGTCACCGTGCGGCCATCGACGATCGCGGTCGTCACCGCGCCCTTGGTGAAGGTGTCGGTGGTGCTGATCGCCGCCGCCGCATCTTCCCACGTGCAGGCGGGCGCGACCAAAGCGGTGTCGATCCCGGCTTCGGCCTTGTCGATCGGCAGGGGCACGCCGATCACGCCGGTCGAAGCGACGAACACGTCCGAGGGCAGGCACCCGAGCCGCCCCGCCGCGCGCGCCGCGATCGCCTCGACCGCCGCACGGCCGCGATTGCCGGTGAATGCGTTGGCGTTGCCCGCATTGACCACCAACGCGCGCGCGCTGCCGAGCGTGAGCGCCTTGCGGCACCATTCGACTTCGGGCGAGGGGCAGCGGCTCTGCGTCGTCACCCCCGCCACCACCGTGCCGGGGTCGAGCGCGACGAAGGTGAGGTCGCAGCGATCCCAGTTCTTATAGCCTGCGCGCGCGACATGCGCGGTCACGCCCGCGATGGCGGGGAGGGCGGGGAAGGCGGCGGGCGCGAGCGGCGAGCGGGCATGGGTCATGCCTCCGCCCTTAGATCGCGCGCCGCCCAAGGCAAGACCCCGCACGCGATGGGCCGTTGGGCGAAGGCGACCAAAGCCGTTTCCATATCGTATCAATGGAACTACTGCATCCAATCAATCGTATCGGACGTGAACGGGGGTTCTGACGAGGCTTGGACCGCAGACCCGCATCTGATGCCAATCGGAGCACAGCCTGCCAATGTCGATCACACGCGAGATTCTCGATCCCGGGCTCGTCTTTCTCGCGGCGATGAGCGTGAGTACGGTGATCCTGATGGTCATGACCATCCACCGCCCGTTCGTCGTCAAAATCGATCTCCAGCGTGAGCCTGCCGAACTGGCCTTGTCGATGGTGCTGTGCGGCGTCGTCGCCAGCCTCGCCACCGGCGTCATCGCCGGATCGGTGCTCGTCACCGGCGTCGCCACGCTCGTCACGCTGGCCTTGCGCTTCGGCCTGCCCCGGCTGACGATGGCGGGCGCGCAGCAACTCGCGATGCTGCCGCTCGGCTGGATCGTCGGTACGGCGTGGACGTTGCGGTTGCTCGCCGAAGGCCGCATGCCGCAGTGGATGATGGTGATGGCGGTGATCGCAAGCGCTTTCTCGGCGGTGTGGCTGGTCATCTCCTTCGCGGTCGCTCTGTCGCGGCAGGCGCTGATGACTCACCGCGAATGGCAGCGCCCAGTCGAGTCGGCCGACCCGCTCCACCCGCGTCGCGCGCCCAAGGTGTCGATCCATCTACCCTGCTATGCCGAGCCGCCCGAAGTGGTGATCGCGACGATCGATGCGCTCGCCGCGCTCGATTACCCCGATTACGAAATCCTCGTCATCGACAACAACACCAAAGACCCGACGCTGTGGATGCCGGTGCAGGAGTATTGCGCCAAGCTCAACGCCGGCCGCAGCGACAACCGCTTCCAGTTCTTCCACGTCGCCCCGCTCGACGGCGCCAAGGCGGGCGCGCTCAACTATCTGATGAAGGGCGGCTTCGTCTCGCCCGACGCCGAGCTGATCGCGGTGATCGACGCGGATTATTTCTCGACCCCCGATTTCCTGTCGCGCCTCGCCGCGTTTTTCGAGAACCCGAAGATCGGCTACGTCCAGACCCCGCACGATTACCGCGAGCATGAGGAAAGCGCGTATCTGACCGCCTGTTATTGGGAATATATGCCCAACAACAAGATCGAGATGGCCGGACTCAGCGAGTATAACTCGGCGATCACGATCGGGACGATGTGCATCATCCGCAAACAGGCGCTGGTCGATGCCGGGCTGTGGGCGGAATGGTGCCTCACCGAAGATTCCGAAGTGTCGGTGCGGATTCGCGCGCTCGGCTATGACGGCATCTATCTGCGCGAGACGTTCGGGCGCGGGCTGATCCCGGAGACGTTCACCGACTATAAGAAGCAGCGCTTCCGCTGGATCGCCGGGCCGGTGCAGCAGCTCGTGCGCCACTGGCGGCTGTATCTGCCGGTCCGCTGGGGCGGTTCGCCCAAGATCAACTGGTGGTCGAAGCTGCTCGAACTCCAGCGCGGCGTCGAGCCATTGCTCGGTGCGTTCGGCACGGTCTTCGGCTTCGGCAGCGCGGTCGTCAGCGTCACGCTGATCGCGCTCGGCGAAGTGCCGACGCTCAACCTGCCGACGCCGTTCTGGGTCGCGGCCTGGCTGGCGCTGGTCGGCACGCTGGCGAGTACGTGGTTCCGCTATCGGTTGAGCGACTGCCACAGCATCCGCGACATGGTGCTGGGCGAGATCGCGCGCAGTTCGCTTACCTGGGTTCAGATGCTCGGCGGCATCGCCGGCCTGTCGCCACGCCCGCTCGGCTGGCGCCGCACGCCCAAGTTCCAGGGCAAGGCCGCTGGCCTGCGCGCGCTGAAGGAGACCTTGCCCGAAACGCTGATCGGACTCGCCCACATCGTCCTGATCGTTGCCGCGCTGACGCTGCGCAAGAGCGCCGACGACGACGTCGGCCTATTGGTTGCGATGGCCGCCGCCGCATCGGGCATCCGCTTCCTGTGCGCGCCGCTGATGGCGTGGCTGAGCGAGAAGCGGCTGGCCAGCTTGACAGCCGACGCAGAGCCGGGCGATCAGGATAGCGTAGTGTCGCTCCGCGCGGCCTGACGGGGGCGTTCAGGTCTGTCATCGCGTCGACACCGCGAAAGTGGGGGGACGATGCGTGGTTGGTTGGTGGCGGGTTTAGCGATGCTGGTTGTGCCGAGCACGTCGCCCGCGCACGCGGCAGGTCATGAGATGCCGGTGACGATCCAGGGCAACCCCGGCGAGTGGTTCGGTCCCGACGCGTATCCTGCGGAAGCATTGAAAGCCGGAGAGCAGGGGCAAGTCATTGCTTTGTTGTCGGTTGATCCGACCGGCAAGGTATTGTCATGCACGATCGAATCCGGTGCGTCGCCCTCGCTCAACCGCGCCACATGCGACATCGCGCTCGCGCGAGCCGTGTTCCAACCGGCAACGAACGCGCGCGGAAAGCCTGTTTTAAGCACGTATCGCCTGCCGGTACGATGGATTTTGCCTGACGACGGTGACCCTTTCGCAACCTATGCAGGTACGGTGATCGCCCACCTATCGCCGGAAGGCACGATGATATCGTGCAAATTTGAGACGGCGGGGGACATCCGCGAAGATGATAAGGGTGACGCGTGTCGCACTCTCAATCCGCAGGCACCAGCCGCCGTGCTCGGTCCGTATGTTGGAAAGGCCGCCGTGGTCAGCATGCGACGCGCCCTGACGGTCGGCGATGCCCAACCTGTCGGACTTCCGCCAGCGAAACCCGGCCAATATATCGCAAAGCGGGAGCGCGTCCGCGTCACAGTTGCGAAGGACGGATCGTTGATCAGTTGCGCGGTGATCGACAGCATCGGTTCGCTCCCGACAGGCGATATGTGCGCGATCCAAAGGCGGTTTCAGCCCGCGGCGGCGGGCAACAGCGCCCCGCGGACGGGAGTCGTGGAGATGTTGATCGCCGTTGATCCCGCCGATGAACCGGCTACCGTTCCCTGATAGACGGATGCGACGAACCGCATTACAGCGCATCCCGACTATGGAGTTCGTGCTTTTCCTCTGTGCCGCGCTGTCGGCGCTGACCGGCGCCATCACCGGCACGCGCGCGCCGGATATCGCGGTTCAGATCGAGCGTGTTTCGGCCCGTGGCAGCATCGCCGCACCGGTCGCGGCCCGCACCGTCGCCGCGATCGTGCAGGCGCAGCGCTTGCCTGCCATCGGCGCGGTGCTCACCTATACCGCCGCCCGCCCGTTCGTGCTGGCCGCACCGATCCCCGTTCGCGGCGAGCGCCGGCGCGAATAAGCGCGCCGGCCGGCGTCGGCTCGCATTCCGCACCGCGCGCCACCATCTTTTTCTTCGACACTCTTGCAGCCGGGCCGATCCCCGTGCGCGCCCTTGAACATACAGGACATCCCCATGCTCGGCGGCCTTGCCAAAACCCTGTTCGGCTCCTCGAACGAACGCTACGTCAAATCGCTCGGATCGATCGTCGCCAAGATCAACGGCTTCGAGCCGACGATCTCCGCCATGTCGGACGATCAGCTCGCCGCGCAGACCGTCGCCTTCCGCGAGCGGCTCGGCAATGGCGAGAGCCTCGACAGCATCCTTCCCGAAGCGTTCGCGACCGTCCGTGAAGCCGCCAAGCGCACGCTCGGCCAGCGCCATTACGACGTGCAGATGGTCGGCGGCATCGTCCTCCATCGCGGCGAGATCGCCGAGATGCGGACCGGCGAGGGCAAGACGCTGGTCGCGACGCTCGCGACCTATCTCAACGCGCTGCCCGGCACCGGCGTCCACGTCATCACCGTCAACGATTATCTGGCTGCGCGTGATGCGGGCTGGATGTCGCAGGTCTACAGCTTTCTCGGGCTGACGACGGGCGTGATCGTCCCCAATCTCAGCGACCAGCAGCGCCGCGATGCCTATTGGTCGGACATCACCTACGGCACCAACAACGAATTCGGCTTCGATTACCTGCGCGACAACATGAAGTATGATCGCGGATCGATGGTGCAGCGGCCGTTCAACATGGCGATCGTCGATGAGGTCGATTCGGTGCTGATCGACGAGGCGCGTACCCCGCTCATCATCTCCGGCCCGACCGACGACAAGACCGATCTGTACCGCAGCGTCGATCTCGTCGTGAAGCAGCTCGCCGCTGAGGATTACGAGAAGGACGAGAAGCAGAAGACGATCATCCTGACCGAAGACGGCACCGAGAAGGTCGAGCGGATGCTCGAGACCGCCGGGCTGCTCGAAGGCGCGAACCTCTACGATTTCGAGAACACGCAGGTCGTCCACCACGTCAACCAGTCGCTGCGCGCGAACATGATGTTCAAGGCCGACACCGATTACATCGTCAAGGACGGCAAGGTCGTCATCATCGACGAGTTCACTGGCCGCATGATGGACGGCCGGCGTTGGTCGGACGGTCTGCATCAGGCGGTCGAGGCGAAGGAGGGCGTCGATATCGAGCCCGAGAACCAGACGATGGCCTCGATCACGTTCCAGAACTATTTCCGCATGTACCCCAAGCTCTCGGGCATGACCGGCACGGCGGCGACCGAAGCGGCCGAATTCTACGACATCTACAAGATGAACGTGGTGACGATCCCGACCAACGTGCCCGTCAAGCGCGTCGATGAGGAAGACGAGTTCTATAAGGACACCCAGGACAAGTTCCAGGCGATCGCCAAGAAGATCCGCGTCCATGCCGAGCTCGGCCAGCCGGTGCTGGTCGGCACCGTGTCGATCGAGAAGTCCGAACTGCTCAGCGAATTTCTCGTCCAGGAGCAGGTGCCGCACAAGGTCTTGAACGCGCGCTTCCACGAGATGGAGGCGCATATCGTCGCGCAGGCGGGCCGCAAGTCGGCGGTGACGATCGCGACCAACATGGCCGGTCGCGGCACCGACATCCAGCTTGGCGGCAACCTCGAATTCCGCATGCTCGACGAGCATCCCGACCTTGTCGAAGGCACGCCCGAGTATGAGGCGCGTGCCGGCCAGATCAAGCAGGAGATCGCCGCCGAGAAGCGGGCGGTGCTCGACGCCGGCGGGCTGTTCGTGCTCGGCACCGAGCGCCACGAGAGCCGCCGCATCGACAACCAGCTTCGCGGTCGCTCGGGTCGTCAGGGCGACCCCGGCCTGTCGCGCTTCTACCTCAGCCTCGACGATGATCTGCTGCGCATCTTCGGGCCGGACACGTTGTTCGCGCGGATGATGCGCTCGAACATCGGCGACGGCGAGGCGATTGGCTCGAAGTGGCTGTCGAAGGCAATCGAGACTGCGCAGAAGAAGGTCGAGGCGCGCAACTACGACATCCGCAAGCAGGTCGTCGAGTACGACGACGTGATGAACGATCAGCGCAAGGTGATCTACGAGCAGCGCTCGGACATCATGGATGCCGACACCGTCGGTGACGTGGTGGAAGATATGCGCGCCGAGACGGTCAACGCGATCGTCGGCGAGGCGTGCCCGCCCGGCACCTATCCCGAACAATGGGATATCGCCGGCATGAAGGAGAAGCTGCAAACGCAGCTCAACATCGCGCCGCCGATCGACGACTGGCTCGCCGAGGAAGCGATCGATCCCGAGATCGTCGTGGAACGTGTCCGCGCCGCCGCCGACGCGCACGTGGCAGCGAAGTCCGACGGTCTCGAGCAGGAGACGTGGGTGCAGATCGAGAAGTCGATCCTGCTCCAGAACCTCGACCATCACTGGAAAGAGCATCTCGCCACCGTCGAGGCGCTGCGCCAGGTCGTCCACTTGCGCGCCTATGCGCAGAAGACGCCGATCAACGAGTATAAGCAGGAGGCCTTCCAGCTCTTCCAGCGCATGCTCGACATGATCCGCGAGGAAGTGACGCGGACGATCGCCTATGCCGAATTCCAGTTCCAGGCACCGCCGGAACTGCCCGAACTGCCCGACTTCATCACCACGCACTTCGACCCGTTCACCGGCGAG
>Ga0247742_10002500_pt1 | contig 11988 bp, 9 predicted proteins | sample UWRJL208509C2_FD_180944 | JGI IMG/M metagenome (GOLD analysis project Ga0247742, IMG submission 180944) | Plant litter microbial communities from Arlington Agricultural Research Station in Wisconsin, United States - UWRJ-L208-509C-2 | ecosystem: Environmental > Terrestrial > Plant litter >... | reverse complement strand
TCTGCGTCGGGAACTCCGGTGCTTCTTCCTTCGCGTCCCTCTCAACGAATGTATCCTCGGCGTCGGCATCGCGATGGACGTCAGAGCGCGGACCTTCTCGTCTGACTTTGACTGGCTCAGCATGGAGGCGTTCGACAGATATGCGGTTCGTACGAGCATCGAGAAACGATCTTTTGATTATTTCCTCCCACTGGCTTTCAATCGTCCCCACTTCCTCCGTGCGTTGCCGGACATCAAGAAACGGTTGTTCATTATCGACTCCGGGTTACGACAGGCAGAGGCAGCTATCAACAGGCGGACAGGGCGTACTTCGAACCGACGGACGGGACCCCCTCAGAACCCGTATGATACGGTGGAGGTACTGTATAGCATGATGAACGCGACCGTCGTGTCTTTGATGAAGTCCTGCGACGACATGAGGGAGCCGACGGACAGGTATTCCAAGCCCGCCACCCTCCTGTTCGCGTCGGAGAAGGCTGTGACTTCCTACTGCCTGCTCTTGCATCTCCTCATGTGCCTCTGTCGGTCAACGCCTGCTATCCTGCACGGTGCGACTAGCAAGCTGAGAAGGTTCATCGACGATCCCAAGAGTCGTTGGAAGCAGCACACTCCGAATCTTGGCGAGCTCATCATCCAGATCACCCTGGTGCTCGTCATGCCGCCTGTGGACAAGACGAGGCCGATCACATGGGAGATGATCCGGGGCAAGTTCCTCGAGGAGGCCGTTACTCGCAACGTGCGCTGGGTGCTTGACGAGTCGCCTGAGCTTCAAGTCATGGAGGTCGGCGCTTCAGACTACCGCCTTGAAACCACATTCAAGAACTCAAGGACGAGCCTGCGGTTGATCATGTTCCAGGTGACGTTCTTGAACGTCTTCCGGGAGATGTATGCTGAGGATATCGGGCGATTGGATGAGAACTATGGGTTTGCGGATAAGGAGCTGCCAGAGAGGATGGTGAAGGAGGTGAAGCAGATTTATCGGGTGACGACCTGGCCGCAGTTCTTTGTAAAGGTGGTATTGGGGAAAGAGCTGGGGAAGGAAGGGTTTTCGGATATGTTGAGGGAGACAGTGAGGGAGAGTGCGAGAAGGGGTTATCACCGTCCTGCGCCGCCGGAGAAGATGGGGAAACTGGTGAGGATGCGCAAGGAGGGAGATTTGAAGCATGTTGGGGTGAAGAAGTAAAAAGTAGAATATAGTAATCTAATCAAAGATAATATAGAATTTTAGAGATTTATTGCGATTTTCAAATTAATGGTATTCAAATTTTTTTAAAGTTTGAAAGTTCAGGAAGGGAAAAGCCCTATGTTCATAGTGTTAGACGATGAGAACACCTTTCTCGTCGTCGTGGCGGAGTCCTCGAGCTTGTCGGCAACGCTCAATTTAGTAGTCGGTCTACCATACTCCACCTCGTCGACGATGACGACATAATCTTCCTTACCATCTAGCGCTTCCTGCCTATCGCCTCGCCCAGTGTGCAGAATCAAACCTTTTATTTTTGGAGTCCTAGCACACTAGCGTCATACCTGTGCGTTGTTCCAGAAATAGGCGGTAATGACAAGTTTGATCTTTTGACCTGCAAATTAATTGAACAGGACAGTCCGATGTACCCCAGAAAGACCGGAGATTCCATGTATTGGGTCATATCCCCATCCAGGCAAATGTCCTCTAGTGCAAGGGTGAGAGAAAAACCGAGCTGTTCGTCCGAACTTCGTCAACTCCCTTCACAGCATTCGTAATGTAAAATTGGCATCGTGGATTCGTGGACACTGTCAACTGGTCACTTCCGTCACCGCGTCGCCAGTCGAAAGAAGCGATCAGGAAGTGGCTCAAAGCGCGAACATCAAGATCTAGAGGCTGTTCAAGTTCCGTCTCCTGTCAAAAGATAGCCCTTGGGCACATATATGGACTCGGTCTCCATTTTTTCGGGGGACAATACCGATGTATTCGATGTCATCGCAAACCGTGCCCAAACTGTGCGACGTTCTCGGGCTCATGTTCTCGTTGCTGACGGTGCTGTAAGTGCCCATTAGTGCCCCTGTTGCACGAACCTTGTCACGCAAAACATATGATACGTACATGGCAAGGCTCAAAATGTCTGATGTGGATATAATGCACACCTGACCCAAGGCCCGAAGTCTATGGAACGCCGTCACTGCAGATTACATATCACTTCTCGCACATCCGTCTTTTGCTACCTCACAGCCTCGAGTGTTATCTAAACCTCTCCATTTATTCTCCTCTTAGTTCTGTCCCTTCTTTCACTAATCCTGTCCTCGTTCCTTCTGCCTGTGCTTCACATGTTGAGAAGCTATGCATGATCAGTATTTTATTCGTAATTCCTCACTCATTTGCAATATTGCGGTTTCTCGAGCCGTTCCCTTCTGTCGACCCACAGCGGTGAACCAGCAATAAATATTCATCATGACTTACCATAGTTGATCTTAGATCCGTAGGGAAGGGACTTGCCAATTTCGGAGAATGAATATTAACGCCCACACTTGCGCTCCGTAACTCAGGCCAATGTTCGGAATTTATTTTTCTCTGTATTTGTACTGTAAACAAACAGTCTACCATTTTTCAAAGAAACTGATTGACAAGGTTAGAACCGCCCAGTCTAGAGGACGCATTTGGACGTTTTTGAGAACAGATCGAGAACAAGGACATACATCAAGTAGCTTGCTAGGGTCATAACCAAAATAAATATAAAAGCAGAGAAAGTAAACAGAGAAATTTCTGAACACTGATACTAGAAGTACCGTTATGAAGACGATGGATGAACGTTAAACGCTGATCACTTTGCTAAGAACTTTCGAACGCGGTAAAACTGGACGGCGATGCAGAGAACAACGGCGAATGTCAGACTGATGCTAAAGACAAGGTCTATCTTTGACGCGTGTGCTGGGGTAGTCTGGGCTCCGTGATTGACCCATGCCAAAGAGAACAATGTCATTAAACAAAAGCCAACGGACCTAGATGAATATTTTAACGGCCGATGTACACGAAGAGAATACGAGAACGTACCATGCCAAGGAGGTAAGCGGTAACGCTAAGCATGCCCAAAAATCAACAGACGACAATTTTTTTGGGTCTTGCGAAGCGGTTTCCCATTTTCTGAACTTCTCGACACAGTCCAAACCTTTCCTATGTGCGACGAAGATGCAACCTGCGGCGAGCGACCCGGAGGAAAGGATAGAAGCCAGGATGGCAAACGTACGCGGATAGATGTTGTTCAGGATGTCATCAATCTGGAGGAAGGCGACGGAAAGCCTGACTCGGAATATAAGCGCCAGCTGCGTTCGGTGACCAGTAAGTACTCACGTTATAATAAGACTGGAAATCATGATCACGAGAGTCCAAACTTTATTCATTTTCTGCAAAGTCCGGGTCCAACATGAACGACGAGAGTTGGCCGCATCTTCCCAGTAGGAAGGACGGGCAGGGATCGAGCGGTAGGCGCTGGCCCAGACACTATGGAGGCCGAGGAAGCGTGTTGAGTAATAGAAAATTACCAACGTGCTCCTCAAAAATATTTGGGTGGGGGACGTCGACATCTGCCGAGGTGGCGATCTATGAAAAGAAAAGAGAGAGAAATCAGTTACGTTTCTAACATTCTGCGAGGCGGGCGGGCTCACGCATAAGAACTAGGAACTGACATGGTCTCGGACGCCACCGAGACGTGAGCGCCACAGGTACTGGCCTGGTTGCAGTCCACACATTGTGCTTTTTGCACGCTAGTATGTGTAGGTAGGAGAGCCACAGGCGGGTAATTCATGTGTGAGGAAGGATTGGTGGAAAGCCGAGCTGTTCATGAGACGGGTTTTATCCTGAGACTGAGTACACACTTGAAAATAGAAAGTGTGCAATATTTCCGGGCCAATAGACAGTCCCAGTGGGGATTAATATGATCGAGATTACTATCGCCTGCCACAGTACCAGAACATATGTCTCACCGCAGTTGGTAACCAATCTGCAACCAATCCTGATATCCAGATGTCATTACTCAATAGATCGAGCATATCGTCGTCGGCCACAAGGAGTAGTGCCGATCTCATGTCGTTATAACTGCATGTTATAGTTCTGGATAAACTTCCAACGCTCCCAGGTCCACTGGGAGAATCATGTAACATCAGAACCAGCGGCGACTTCCCTGCCCTTCGGCGCTAACCGTTTGCGGCATATAAACTCTACGTTAGGCGCTGAGGCAGAAGAGGGTAGCGGGAGTGTGACTGGAAGTAATATATGGGCAAGAAGCCGGAGGCTTCCGTGCCTGGCAGGAGCTCCTGAGGGATCCGTCGAGATGAGCGCGATGGGTGGGTGGAGCCCAAACCATGGTGCTCTGGCGGTTCTCCACAGCAGGCGGGCTTGTCTACCATTCTAAGCTAAAGTCGAGAGTGCGCTTTGATTTTCTGGGAGTGGCGGGTGGGTGAGCAAAGAAAAGCCTAGCAAACAGGGATATCCGAAGTCGAAGTCAGGCTCCCATCTAGTAAAAGCAGAGTGGGTAGCGGCAAGCACATCCGTTCTGATAAACGGGACGGTTTGCGCCACCGTAGATAAGGGTCCTGTCATCACAACTGACCCGACGTTTTGCAATTGAATTTGTCCAAGCAGTGCAGATCCAATAGTCTCGGCAACCCATCCTCTAACGGACGGCCGTCCACATATGGGTGTCGTACCGTGAGAGCCTGGGATCCTTCCAACGAGTTCTGCTTCGGGGATCTCGGGGATCGTTCTCCCTCTTCAACCACGCACGTGATGATTGCACTGCCGTTCCGAGTGTGTTGTGCTGCCCCTATGAGCCGTTCCCTACCTCGTACACCCTTCTTCGTCCTATGATCATGTATCTCTTGCCCGAAAAAATCTAGTACATTTATCCTTCCTCATCTCCAGCTATTTCCCCTGGAAAATAATACGAAGCCCAAGTTTGTGACCTCAAACAATTCATGATACGTCAATCCTTATTAGCAAGTCATCAAGCCAGTCGTTTTCGCGTGCAAACAACTGAGAGAACCTTTATGAATTTGATATCCATTTCATACATAGATACAGGCATGGATTTCTTGTTATTAGAGCACCAACTTGGCCCGTATTTAGTACAACTTCGCAAACTCGAATATTGTCATGTTCATTTGAGACACTGGAATAGCTCACCAATCTTTTTTTCGCGGCTGTCCTTCTTCGACAGAATCAACAGTCTAATATGATAAGAATACTCAGACAAGAAGAGCCAAGTCCTGCCTTGAAATTTCAATGATATTGAATCATTCATTTTAAGACATCTCTAGCTCTAATCAAGCATTTATTAGCCTCTAAGTTTATGCCATACACTTCTCTAAAAAAGTATCCCAGGTACTGAGGTATGTATACCTGCATGAAATGGCAAACAGTGCACTTGGAACGGCAGTGAAATGGCATCACGTGCGTGGTTGAAGAGGCGTGGAAGAGGGAACGATCCCCGAAATCCCCGAAGCAGAACCCTTGGTGAAGTTGTTGGAACTTGGAAGGATCCCGGTACGACATCCATATGTGGCGTTAGAGGATGGGTTGCCGAGACTAGTATCAAACCTAAAACCGAGATTAGTTTCGTGGATTATATATGACTTTTGCCTGAAATGAGTTTCCGTTGGTCGTTGCCACAGCTTTACGTGAACTTGATCAAAGGGAGAGTACTTCATACTTCGGATAGAAGACCTTGTCACGGTGTTCTGTCATCCACGACGAGGCGACCACATTGAATGTTTTCAAGCGTTCCAAGCCAGTCAAGGTAGAAAATATATTGTGTTTCGCCTCGTTGCAGCTGAGAATTAAATATTTCCGACGATGACGTCCCCTGGAACGCTGCGGAACACTCAAAGTGGTGAACACTGAATTGCGGGTTCCATTTTGAGTGCATTCCAGCCTCCAGGTGTAAGGACCAGGCAAAACCATTTCCTTGTTTTCAGCGAAAGCACTAGAAAACACGTACAACCTGCTAATCTGCCACATTTTCAAAAACCAAAACCACAATTTAACGAGGGACACCACATAGCTACTATGGGAAATGTTGAAATTTTGTAGGGTCCTTACCTGAGAGGACTGTTGGAATACTATGGGAATTATCATGCGACGATGCGACGCGAACGCCTTCGCATTGGCTCCGAATTATAGTACGAGCGTCCGTTTCTCATTGCTTGTCCTCTTTTTCTATAGCGCGAGCATCGGCGCGAATACTTATTCTCACCTTTTGAAAGGACCCGCGAATGCGGGTCCGCCTTCTTGTGTGACGTGCGACCGTGACAGAACCACGTACTTACCTTACCTCTTACCTTCACCTCGCCCTTCCCTCGTCGCCGTACAGTCTCGGTCGACGTCTCAGTTTTGGTTTCCAAAATTTCTTCCCACCCGCCCACACCTCGTTTATTGCGAGTAATTGAAGCGAGGATTAAGAAGTAGCTGCCCAGGTATACGGCTTTGAGTGACTCAGAATGCACATAACTGTCCTTATTCAGGGGTTTGAAATGCCGGATTAAGTTCTCTACCTCCCACAGATCGCATGGAGTTATCCTGAGGATCTGGTGGCGATCAGGGTCATTTTATGTCTCTGTCAAAGGTTGATGATTGGACGACATCTGACAGGCTGAGCATTTGAAAATACAGATTATTTTCTATAGGTTTATGTTTTAACAGTAGGACAATGCTGATATACTGGAAATGCACACTTATATTTGGTCACTGCTGCCGTTCGTGCGCAAGTTTTTCAACTGCTCTTGCAGGGACTTGATCAGCGGGAGGACATTGCAGAGGAGTTTGTGTATTTCCTGAAATATCCACCAGATCACCAGTACGGTTCTATGAGGCCACCAGTTTTGAGGATGATCTGAGAGTCCATCCAGATACTTAGTATTATCAGAGGGGGCGTGCAGTGGAATTAGGGCAGAACGACATCTCAAACATCGTCAGTACCCGATCCGGTGAGGACAGCCTTCACGGTTCAAAACAGCATGGCGTTCAGTTTGCCTACCACATGTAGAGTGCAAGCGAGGGGAAAGTGCAGCGCCAACGCCGAGAAATTACAAACGCCAAAGTCTCCGTGAAGCATTCAGGGAGGGTACCCCGGATTTAACCATTGGCGCTTTGGTAAAGCGGAGACGATGAATCATATATAGTATAATATACAGTATATTGAGACGCTCGACACCTCTTTTCCGAGGCGAGAGGATCTACGGACTTACCACAACAGATCTCGGACGCCATGATCTGCCCATATTCGGTACGTAAAACTCTGACGCAGATGACTGAGAAAATCCGCAGCGCACTGCCAAGACTGAATCAAGCGCACTCTCCACCTGGGCGCTTAAGCTTTGAAATTTGAAACTCCACCCACATCCAAGGCACCATTGGGCATTGACACAAGGGGCAAGGACGTTCCGTTGTGAAGAAAATTGTGGCCTAAATTGAAGCCAAATACGTTAAATATTGTGTACCGTTCCGACCTCTTGCGAAGAATGAGTAGATTCGATTATATATTCTGACGCATGTAGTGAGGCATCAGTACTAGGTAGAAAATATCACATTTTCACTGAAGCTCTCGCTCAAAAGAAACTATTATGTTCTGCATGTTCTCAAGCGACGAGAAACAGACGAAATAACCTAGAAGGGAAGGCCGCGTGTTCTTGGTATCCGGCCACGAGGCGACCACTTTGAATGTTTGCCAGTGCTCCGGAGGCAAGCACTGTAGAAAATGTTAAATTCTCCGGCGCAATGAGGCAGAATTAAACGTGTTTTCTACTGTTCCAAGTCCAGAACACTTGAAACCATTTAAAGTGGTTGCCTCGTGGCTGGATGCCAAAACGCACGGCCTTCCATTTCAGGTTCTTTCGCCTTGGTTCTCATCGCTTGAGAACATGCAGACCATAATAGTTTCTTTTGAGCGAAACCTTCAGTAAAAATATGATATTTTCTATCCAAGTACTGGTAACTCACCATGTTTCAGAATATATAAACGGATCTATTATTCGTCGCAAGAGGTCGGAACGGTAGACAAATTTTAACATATTTCGCTTCGAGTTAAGCCACAATTTTCCGCCCAGCGAAAGGCCTTTGCCCTAGTGTGAGGAGCCCTCTCGGAGAATTAATTAGGCTTTGACAGAAAAGAGATTGAGTATTGCTAACGGTGAACATTCAGTGTGTCTACCACGACTTTGGTGCCGGAGAGTCGCTAGTAGGCGTTTATATTCCCTTTCAGGCTTAGCATATATGTTCAGCATTATATTGGTTGTCACTCTACCAGCACTCCAGCTGCAGGCACAGGGGTAATAGAAAGATAAAATAATTCTTAAAAAATGTCTACGTCTTTGAACGGATTTTCGCAACCTAGATTGTAGGTTGCTAAAATCTCGGATTTCCCTTATATTAATTCGCACTCTATAACGCTCATATACTAACAGTTTGATATCACGAAATTTTGTTTGACATGTTGATTTTTCACGTCAGAAATTTATATCAGCAGTGCAAGTGAGAACCAAGTACTACTACTAGAAGCCGAATAGCGCTGTCTACGCCGTGTATAATTAAAAAATCAAAAGTTGACATATAGTGAGTGCCTTTCCGTTGCGGTTATGAACGAAGAATATCTGTAATGTGCATCATGGTGCATGACCAGCAAAGCTCAATTGGTTTCGGATGACCGGAATTATGAATTCCGGGCCAATGGGTCAGTCCCGCAGCCACCACAGAAAGGCTCATTGGGTAAGGGTTCCTGTCCACCAGTGAGGCGTCACTGCGTCAGCATTATGGTCGCAGGGTATTTGGCGCACCCGAAATAAGCGTGACCACCATGCTGCGAGGAACTCAAATGAGGGCTGGTTGAAACTAATTGGTACTTAATGGGTAAAGTTAGAAGAGCTTGAGGAAGCTATCAAGCCACTATCGAAGAATGTTGACGAGTATGTCCCATTATAAAGATTGAGAAATGGGGTTATGAAGGAGAATAGTTGGTGGGAATTTGGTCAGTGACCATAAATATTCCAGAGCTGTGGATTTAGTGAGGCAAGTAATCTTAAGAAATAAAATGAATATGTTTGAACCCACAACTGATTCGGCATCGCTTTCTTCAAGAGCGCAGCAGTGGTGATTGTTAAAATGAGCGGGGCTTCGTCGCTCACTCGGATTGAACAGGGACCCTCGCAAACGAGCGAGGTCAAGTAGTAAGTTTGGTGAGTTTATATATACATTGGTTCGGGGTCTCGTAGGGCGTAGGGTAGTGATAAAAAAGAATACGTACATACGAGGGAGAGGATCAAGCGCAAAGACTGTCAGCACGTTGTATACGGCATGACACGTCCTGAACACCGTTGATAGAGGACAGGCGGGACGCTTGTCATATCTCGGATATTCCAACAGTGATGGCTGATTAGCTGATACATAGTTGTCGTCAACCCATTCTGGTTGACTCCCTGACCTAGTAGCGTAGAAGAACATTTCGTGCGCGTTGACTATTTTGATGATACAGTGCTGGTAGGGATGACCAAACATGTCATCATGCCTCTTCCTCTTTAGACCTTGTCGGCCTCCTCGGATCGGGCCGTGAGTCGAAACGCCCAACCCGACATCATATACATACGCCACCTATATATTTTCTGCAACCATCCGTTGCTCATCCTCTTCGTGCCCGAATTGCCCTCCCGACGGCGATGTATTGGAAACATCCCCGTCTACATCGATCCTAGGATTTGTCTCAAATCTCCTTAGGGGCAGTCACCAGTTCCAGCTCCGCATCCACCCTTTTGTGCCTTTCAAGATCGTCTGTACATCAGTTGGTCATCGTGAGTGGCATCCACAATCGGATTTTCAAACTTCACACCTACGTTTATGCTGCGCCCAATTTGGCACTCAAGCAGCCTACTCTCACTCCTGAGCCACATCCGCTGTCACACTTTGGACTGCGTTCATCCCTGCCCGTTCAAGCTGCACATTCCCTGTTCTCGAGTGGCATTCGGCCCCGTTGCATCCAGCCCCGCTCATTCTGAGCTCCCTTCGTCCTCGTTCTTCAGAACCGCATCCACCTTCCTCCTCTGAGCCGCATCCACCCTTGCGTTGTGGGCTCCATCTGCCTCACTCTCCAACGTTGTCTCCCTTTGGTCTTCTGAGCTGCATCCGTCTCTATCCTGTCGAATGTCACACACTATCTTGATTAAGAGCGGCAACGGGCCTTGCTCTTACAAGCTCCATCTACTCAATTTCTAATCCATCTTCTCTCTTGCTTCTCAAGATCTCAAGCTCAAGGTCCATCTACCTAGGCTCTTTCGAGCTGCCATTCGACCTCATTTTGAACCACGACCAAGACCATCACTCTCATATTCTTAACTCCCATTAGGCTTCACGCTCTTGCGTACTCACTCTCTCGCCTCGGCGATTCCAGCACTCACTGCCCTCGATACACCCTTGACGTCTTCAAAATGGTTCTCTAGCGTAACCGACGTATATACATCCTTCACCATTAAATGCCCTCTGAAGGACGGATCTCACAGCCTGCAGTTCCGAGTTTCCTTCATCTCACTGCGCCCCTCTCTGGTACTAGGGCCATGGTCATACAGTCCGATTCCTTCTCAAATCAGCGCTTAGCAACAAATTTTTGTACACCACCTCAAAAACGATGCAGGAATACATATACTATCTTCCGCCAAATCATGACAAGTTGAGTAAAGGCATGAAGAACACCCCCCGCACACAACATTGGGTATGCACTTATATTTACATCTGTCAAGAACGTACAAATTGCCTTGCCAACGCCATCGCCGCTACCTATGCGCGGGATGTTGAAAGTTGTAATGTTCTCCTCAAAGATCCTACTCCCGCACATATCAACTTCGGAGCAACTGGCTTCGGTAAACCTACTCTACCATGCCTCAATGCACCACAAATTTCGCGTGATTGGCATGCTGGGAAAATCCGAATGCAGAACACAGGCTGAGGCATACATCGCGGATACAGCTATGGCAGCTATAGGAGGTGCCGGGTATATGGGAAAGAACTTGGACAGGTTAGGTCTGTGCATTAGAGGGTCTCGTGGAAAGGTAATTTTATGACATTGCCTCTCAAATCGGTGCAGCTGATGTTGTCGGCAGGGTCAGTGGGGAACTAAGCAGATGACCACTCACTCAGCGAAGGAGCACGCATCCGAGAAGATGAAAGCATTCATATCTGTAAGTTTCCCTCCAGCATGTAGTGATCCGATCGTACAAAATATCTTGACTAGGACCTGCCAAATGTCTAATTTCGGAGAATGAAATATTAGCGCCCACGGGCCGCGATTGCCACCTTGCCCCTGCAGCTGTGTTTCTGTATCCAGTCACTTCAATGTAGATTGCAGAGATAAATGCCAGGAAAATTTCCCCCAGTGATTGAACCGTAAAAAATGTACTCTACCGGTTTTCTCCGAAAGCGACTGACAAGGTCGTTCATAGAGATGTAGCCGGATGTCGTTGGTTGAGAACGAGGACATACATCTGCTAATTTATTCGAGTTATAGCTGAAGCGTGAAAGCAAAGTAAAAAGCAATCCAAGTAAGCGAGGAGAAGTCTAAATACTGATACAAGTACAATTATTTCTTCCATTGAGACACTGAATGGGCGTCAAATGCTGATCACTTTGTCAAGAAATTTCGAATACGGTAGAATTGAAAGAGAAGGCAGAGAACGGTGATGGAAATGAGAGCAATAATAAAAGCAAGGTTCACCTTTGACGTGTGCGCCTGGGTGGTATGGTTTCCTTGGTCAACCCATGCCAGTGAAAACAACGCCATTAGACAAAAGCCAACGGACCTAGATTAAGTATTTAGCAGCTGATGTACATAAGGAGACATGAGAACGTACCATACAAAGGAGGTGAGAGGTAATGCTAAGCATGCCCAAAAGTCAATGGAAGACAGCATGTTTGGGTTTTGTGAAGCGATTTCCCATTGCCTAAACATTGTAACGCAGTCCAGGCTTGCCTTATTTGCGATGAAGATG
>Ga0247742_10002499_pt1 | contig 11993 bp, 14 predicted proteins | sample UWRJL208509C2_FD_180944 | JGI IMG/M metagenome (GOLD analysis project Ga0247742, IMG submission 180944) | Plant litter microbial communities from Arlington Agricultural Research Station in Wisconsin, United States - UWRJ-L208-509C-2 | ecosystem: Environmental > Terrestrial > Plant litter >... | reverse complement strand
ATTTAGCCGAAACTATTGGGCTAGTGGGCGCTCGTCGGCGCTCGTCAAGCATGGGAAATGACGAACTTGTTAGAAAATCGGACCAACTATTCAACTTGTGACTAGTGGGCTTTTTGGGCATCGTGACGAGTCAAAAGGCCGCCAAAAAGCGCCAAAAAGATATTTTGGGAAATACTGATGAAGCAAAGCGGCCGATGATGGTCAATCTCAAAGAGACCCTCGTCACCATGTTCATCAAATGGTCTGGCTTGGATACCCCTCACGCCAGACTGAACCCCTTCGCTCTGCTTCATCCCATTGGTGGCATACACACGTTAATTATCGTCAACGACATTAGGCTCGATCTTGCCTCCCATGGAGCAGTTTTAGATGCATGTGTTATTCCCTTCACCGGAAAGAATGTTTTCAAATTGATGAAGGTCATGGATCGTTTTATTGGGCAAGGTTTGACGGAGATACGAACTGTGGATGAGGAGCTGCAAACCTGGCGGCATCTCGTGCCAACGTACGCGGAGCGCTGCCGGACTTGGAAGCACACGAAAACTTGCGAGTACCGTAAAGAGGGAATACCTAGCGAAGATCAACTAAAGAGTCCCCTTTGCAGTTGCGGAAAAGGAAAAGATCTTGGGGCCTTCGGGAGGATGTCAGAATGGGTTGAAGCACACGACGAAGCGACTCGAGTGGCCATTGGCCCACTTTACGCCTTCACTTTTACAGAGAAAGCGACTGAAGAAACATCTCAAGCTCCTCTAACTGATCGATGCTCGAATTGCGCTGGTCCTGGTCAGCCCAAACTTTTGGCGTGCGGGGCGTGCAAGAAGGAGAAATATTGCACACCAGATTGCCAGAAACGTCACTGGAAGGCTCACAAACCGCACTGCCGTAAATGAAATACTTTCGCCCTCAGTTTGCAGTCTTTGATTTCTGTCAATTATACTCCCACATATCTATTGCTTGTTTGACTTCGTAGACAGTCAACAACAATGATGAATTTTGTTCAACTGCGTGGCTGTGCACAGGAACGAACTAAATATTTTCCACCACCTTTTCCTCCTTACCTGCCACAAACTCTACTTAGTACAACTGACTCGGCACCTACGATGAATGAAGTAAAAAACCCTTCTTTGCGGAAAATTATCCAACTAAATCCCAATCAAGAAGCCATTGGAGGGGCTGGATTGAGTTACTGCGGCCACAAAAGTCAACTAGTCACGGTCAGCAGACCACTGGATCTTGGGCGCTAATCTCATGTCTTGGTATAGGAGTCTCACATCGCTCCAATCCTGGCCAATCGATTTGCTGATAAACCGTTGCGCTTATGTTGAAGCTCTTCTCACTGACCCACACAGTCACTATTTGCTGAACATCTTCGGCATAGTATACAATGGCGCAACCTATCTTCTGGTCGAAGCAGCCTTTCTTCTATCCCATTGGCAACACCACCCCCGTTTCTCTTACGCAAGCCCTTTCCCCTGAAGAGGATGGGTTACTTTTGCTTCTTGGATGTGGAGATATCAGGAATATCTTGTATACCGTCCATGCAGACGTTGGCAATGGTGAGGGTCTATTATTCACTGAGAAACATTGCGTATTGCTGACTCCAAGAGAAGACGATCGTAGACTCGATTTCACCTGTTGCGATGCAGAGCCAGCTGTGCTAGGTAGGCCGCCTTTTCCGTCTGTGGCATATAATCTAAGGGCTCCAACAGCGCGGAATGTTCTACTCTACTCGATGATTACGGACGATGTTTCAATTACGGATGCCTGGCGCATATACTACCACATCTATCTCGATGGGGAGACTCTCCAAGTGCTGATGTCTCAATGCAGAAAGCTGCTCCAATGCTGCACCGACCCGGAGACATGGAAGACATCGCAGTACGGGGCGTACATGCGTTTCTGTACAGAGCACACCTTAGAGGAGATAAGGAGACACCTGCAACTTTATCTCGACTTGGATCTCCTTCCTGCGCAAGAGAAAGATGCTCTTAAGGCGTCTTTCGCATCCGAGATGAAGGCCATTCGCAATCAAAGTTCCGGTCTTACGCTCAATGGGGTGAGAGCTGGTGGTCCGCTAGGGAAGAGCCCAGGGATACTGGAAACGGAGAGAGCATTCAGTTTGTATTGGTCGAAGGGCACTACGACGGGAAAATCAGACAATAACGTAACCTCGCCAAAGCTCAACCCTACATTTGTCTACTCCCAAGCAGGGAGGGTCTTCAACGTTCATCACGGAACTTCACCCATCCACGCTTTTCACCTCGCGCCTGCCCTTACGCGTATAAAAGTTGTCCCATCAAACCAGAAAGTCGTCTCCGAAGATTTGGTCGAAACAGCTAAACGACAATTCGACGAATGGGTGCATTCGTTCAAGAATCGAATCGCAAATGGTTCTACCCTTGTCATACGCTTCTTTATCGGTGACTGCCTCGCACTCTGTCGAGCGTTGCAAGTCTGCAAGACCAGCAATACCGTCGACACTGGCGTCTACGCATTCAACTGGGGCTCCAAGCGCGTTGTTTTCAACGCCGACTACTCCAACTCATCAACACCGCGCGCGCCACTATCCTTCAACGTCATCGACACTTCCAACCTCTCAGATCATGTCGGGCTCCTAAATATCCTGATCCTCGCGGTGCCCCTTCTCGAACGCAAGCCTTGGGCTATGTTACACACCTGCACGTTAATACAACCTTCGTCAGGTGGACACAATTCATCCTTGAGCGGCAAAGTCTTTGCAGATCTGCCTACTATCTCCTTGTTCCTTGGTATAAGCCCCATATCAAACCTTTACCATCTCACCACTCAATCGGACAAGCACGGCATACTGGCCGCTAAATTGTTTCGTGGCCAATTTCAGGATGCGGTGGCCTGGAGGTTCCCATCTATCGTCACGGCGCCGCTTCCCAACTCGGACCTCCTCAATACAAGACTACTCTGCGACGAAAGGCAACTGGGAACCTTCTTTTTCTCGCTCTATCTTCAAATGTTCGCCGACGAGAATTTTCAAGCCCCAGGAATGGATGCTCTTGAAAGGCGGGATCTCATCCTCTACACTCGTGCTAGTTTCGTCGCTTTGCTTGCTTTGGTGAAGCAAAGAGTTGAAGTTGACTGGAACTTGACCATGTATCACTTCACCGCTCACGTCGAGATGGACCGAAGCCTGGTCATGGGACCTAACTTCTACCAGGAACTAGTTTGCCAGCTCTTTCTTCAGGCCGTATACACGCAGGATACGCTCAGAGAGGACTTCATTGAGCAAATTCGCGTGCCTGATGACTTCCGGGGATGGGTGGACGTGCCGCCAGTCGTATGCGTGACCTTTGTCGTTCCGCGTCAACACCTCAGAGCACTCGAAAAAATGGGACGCAAGGAGATTGGGTCGCCAATTCTTCAATGTGAAACGAGAGGTGCAAAGGGCCATAACATTCATCCCAATATCCGTCCGACATTCGGAGAAGTCCTCGTATCCCATATAGATGGCGAGCCTCTCATCACTATCAAAGAAGACCCTCTCGGATGGAATGGCGAATCATCACTGGTGGTCACCTTCGACGTCCCCGCCTGGGTTTTGACAAAGTACGCTCAGCTCAACAAGATTGGTCTGTATGTCCGTTCCACACCAGGCAACGTATCAACTCTGATGCCAAAATTGGGTCGTGATCTGGCCATCTACACCACACCTCTCCGGAATGAAAGTCAAGTTTACTTTTCTCGAAAACGTCCCAACGAAATATCGAATGTATCTCCTGTCCATGAAAGCTCCTCACCTCCGAAGTCGACCGCGGACAAGGCCTCGGTCATCTTCAATTCCTCTGGATCGAAAGTGACGACTTTGTCGATTCGACACGATATCGAAGATCCCGAGGCCGTCAAGTCTCTCTCCAGCGGTGCCATCGTTACGAACAAGACCGTTGCAGATGCTGCAATTCTCGTCTCATATCAGGGCTACGAACGCTTGTTTAGTTATCCTTTCCCAATCCTTGGTAGTCGAAGCAAGATAAAGATCGCTCGGAAGTCCGCATATATTGAGGTGAGTTCTAGGGCGCTCGTGTATAAGCAAGCAACTTAGAATTACCTATTCAACAGGTCGAGTCTCCCATCCGCCCTGGATTTTCAAGCTTTAGCGACGTTTCCCAGGACCTCTTCCCAATTACCATGAACGATTCTTCCCCCCGCTTACTTAACATCCACTACCTCAACCTCGAGGCACTACCAACGCTCCAGATTCCAATGCCGTCTTCCGACCTTCAATGGCTTTCTTCCCATCTCGGTATGATGATGTCCGAGCGTGAACAACAGATGCAGCGCTCCAGCCGCAAAGCGGAGGACAATGGGATGATAATCAATCTAAAAGAAAGCATCGGTACATTCTTCTTGAAGTCATCCGGATTTGACAGACCTTCCACAAGGGTCATCGGTGTCTCCAACCCTACCCTGGGGCTTTACATCCTTGTCTTTGTCAATGAGATTCGGCTCGACTTGTCTTGTCATACTGTTGTTGCGGATGCATGCGTCATTCCACTGACACTCAAGAACGGTGCCAAAGTCCAGAGAGCCATGCAGAAGAGCGCATTGAACGGATTGATGGAAACGGTCACCCAGGACGATGAGATGCAAGCATGGAGGAGCCTTCTACCAGCATTCGTCGAACGGTGCCGTACGTGGAAGCACACTTCTGAATGTGAATACCAGCTGGGTGGTCCTCCCGTCGGCAGGATGGATCCCATGGTCAGCCCGCTGTGTAGCTGTGGAAAGGGCAAAGACCTCGGGGCTTTTGGAAATGATGATAAGTGGAGAGAATTGCACGCAGAAGCTACGAGGGCTGCAATCAGCCCTCTCTTCTCCTTCTCTTGCATGGAAGACACGGAGAAATCTATGATGGACCAATCTATTGCAGCATCGACGAAAGCATGCGCTATGTGCGGTGGCCCCGGCCAGCCCACATTGCTTGTGTGTGGTGCGTGCAAGAGTGTTAAATACTGTTCATCGAAGTGCCAGAAAGCAAACTGGAAAGCTCATCGACCAAACTGTACCCGATAACAAGCTCTATGTCTCATGATTTGGCCAGTTACTGTATTAGTGTTTATTCTTTCTAAAATGAATCTCGATGTTAAGCCCAAGATGTGAACTTTGAATTTCACCGGTCTTATGCTTTGTATTTATGCGCGATGTCATCATGATGATTTGGTTGGTGGCCGCTGTTCACGTGTTCTTGGCAAATGGACCGTGCTCCTACTTGTGCAGCCGTTTTTGTCTCTTCGACCTCAAGTTCCTTGTATGCAACGACCTTGTCTACCTACAAACTATACCTTACTCAGAAACACTCGGCCCCATCGTTATGCATACTCATCGAAAGCCCGCGAAAATCCCTCAAAATCTGGTCGAGCACCACACCAGCTCAGTGCCAGTGCAAAACTCTTCGCAGATGCAGCGCGCGAAGAATCTGAAGATAATCCACCCAGCCGTGCAAAAGTTACCGTCTTAGAGACGAAGTACGAAAACTCGACAGGAGACGAAAGTATTCAAGATGCCGTACTACGGATGTTGATGGACAAGTATAAGCCTTTGCGGACGGGTTCCGTTCAAAGTGCGGAGGAAAGGTTGAGGAGGAACCCTCCAAGCATTTATTCTGCTCATGAGGGTGGAACAAAGCCAGATGTCTCTGAATTTGGACATACTGTATCGCTCTCGAGGCCTACAACTGGCTCATGGGCGTCCGAATCTCTTTTACCCTCTCGAGCAGGTCATGAACCCTGGCACACGACTTTCAAAGCACCCTCTAACGAGGCTTCAGTCAAACTGGCTCAGATGCCGCCACCTATGGTATCTTCAAACCCTACTTCCTATACCCTAGACGATCGTGGTCGCCGACTGGAAAAGGATCAGAGGAAGAAGGCTCAGCTCGCAGGCCGGTTGAGTGACGCTAAGGAATCCACTCTTGACTATCGTCTGGGTGTTAAGAGCGCTAATGCTCAGGGACCAATTGCAAGCAGACCAAATCCAGTCAGCGTGAAAGGGTGGGCTAGCTTGGTTGAAGATCGGATTGAGGTGTGTCTGATACGCCTCCATGTACTTACTATCTCATTGATGCACTATTCCAGCGGGCTCGTCAAGCTGGATTGTTCAAGAACGTTAAAGGTCGAGGACAACCATTCGTTCGATCAACAGAAGAACACAACCCTTTCATTGCTCGCGAAGAGTTCCTCATGAACCGGATCGTGCAGCGGAACGGCGCTGCACCACCTTGGGTTGACATTCAAGGAGGTGAGCCTCGTCCTCGCCTGACTTGTACATGTACCGCCACTGACACCAGTTTAGATCTCGAATCGGATGTGTATACCTTCCGTCAAATTTTGCGGCAATCTTGGATACGCCGTACTTTGCGGATGCTCAGCCTCGCCCACCCTCACCCCCACCTCTTGGCTAAGCTGACTTTGGGTAACATCAAAGCACATCGAGACTCAGAATGGGTGTCGAAAGAGAGGGCCTATCACGAGACCGCCGTTGCCAATCTCAATGCGCTGGTCAGAAAGTATAACGGTCTTGCTCCTTACGCTGTTAGAAGGAGCTACTACATACGTGAAGTAGAAGTCGAGAGGCTCTACGAAGACTGCGCGCAGGAGATCATGGACGGCATTTTAGAGAAATGCAACAGGGGATTCCACAACGGCCAGGACCTCGTCCAAGATACCAATAGTGGAGGACAAAGGGATGCTGAAGACCCAGATCGGACTCGACTTCCAGAGAGCTCACTCATGGAGGGCATTGGTATATTTCGTTGGTTACAGGCAACATATCGACGACTCTTCGGCAGCCGTGGCCCACAGGCCTGAATCTCTCGGAATCAAACCACTTTCTCCTAAAACAAGTATGTCATTGGATTCCAATAAATATGGTCGATCTGTTCTAGCCACACTTGAAAGTTCTCAGTAACTTCTCATCACTAAACTATTGATTCCGTGAAGTCGCCGCCAGTAAATCAGCTTCTGGATTAGCGATCTCGCCGCTCCTGTGAGCAGCGTTGGGTAAGCCTCGATTCTCCGGTCCGTGACCGAGCGCCCGTGATGATACTGGCAAGATATCCCCATCAATGAGTCGGACACAAATCACCACCAGGCTTCAGCTCTTCAGCACTCTGGAATAGCTTTTCCGGCCTATATGCAACCCATAGGTTGGGTTGGGATATCCCATGGATTTCTTTCGAGTTGGAGCCACCTATATACCCCGAGCCACCTGTGCTCTTCCGCAATGCCAGCATCCTTGCGGACCGAGCCTTCTACGCCCCACGATTGTCAGCGGCAACGTTGACATCAATGTGAACGTTAGGTAACCAGAAGGAATGCCCTTCATTCTCCCTATGTTGGTCACTGGTTGACGCCGCCGATGTTGTAGGGCGAAGACCCGCTGGGAACGGTAGTTGTAACAAATACCGGCAGATATTTTCGATCACGGCCTTCACATGGACCTTCTCATTAACCACATTCGTTCAGAATATAGACCAATGCCCCAGGTCTGACCCACTGCCCAGCTACCACCTACAGTGCGTATTGCACTAAGGCCTTGAGCTGCCCTCTTCTCAACCTATAATCTACCTATCTATAGAAATTGGTTCGAGAATGGGTTTACAAGGAAACATAAGCGACCCTCTTGTCCTCAACCCGCTCACACCGATGGCCTTCCTATCCCCTGACCTGGCTTACCAAGTCACGGTTATGAACTATGTATTTGTTGCATGTCTTGGGGTGAGTAAACTCTTGCTCTAACGTTGCTCCCGTATTTCTGACTTAGTTTGGTAGGTGATTATATGGGACATCCTTCATACTCTAGGAGAGGACTTCCAAATCGTCTTCAAGCGTCGTGTCCGATTGCCCACAATCACCTATATTATATCAAGGTAAGTTTTCAATACTGGTCATGATTCCTAGTAACTGCTAACATATCGACCAGAATAATGTCGTTGGCGCACGTAACGGGAGTGGTGGTCTTCCAAAGTGCGATACCACAATCTCTTGCTCCATATACTCCTTTTCATCCCAACACTGAAAAATTTCCCATTAGCTTATGCATCAGGAAACTGTAATCGCTTCGAGAAAGCCTTGACTTGGACATACACTTTGGCCGTTTCCTCCAACAATCTCCTCTTTTTCTTTCGAGTTAGAGCCGTTTTCAACAATAACCGTCTTGTAGTCGCCTTTTTTGGATTCACATGGCTCGCTGTCGTCGGCGCATGCCTAACGGCGACCCAAGGCATCACCGGGACCAACATTGAACCAACAAAATACTGTTTGACTGCCGACATGAAGAAGTATGTCGAAGCTGCTGCGGTCGTTCCTCTCATCAATGACACCCTTGTGTTCCTTGCGATCACCTATAAGCTCATGGGGAACTCGTATATCACTCGGCCGAATTCAATGAAAACTCGGCTCAGAATATGTGCTTTCGGGGATCATATGCCAGCACTATCAAAGGCGCTTTTGAAGGACGGTCAGCTATATTACTTGTGAGTCAATTTCTCTTCAGCCATGATTAATTTCAAGACTGAATTTTTGGAAGAGCCACGGTGACAACTGGTCTCCTTACGGTCATCGTACACTATATTCAAGCGCTGCCCGTTGTCTACAGGACATTATTCACTGTACCAAACCTCGTTTTGATAAACGTCATGGCTTGCAGAGTATTCCGGAATATCAAGCTCGGTGATTTCGTGAATGCCAGTGACGAGATCCAACTTAGCTCTTTGAGAGCGGACCGTCGCGAGGATCGTCGCAGAACCAGTGATATATTTGCGATACCTTTCCCATCAGGTCAACATCCTTCAACAGGTGAGGATTCACCGAAGATGACTGTGATAATTTCAGTGGAACGAACAATGGAACAGGACCAGGATGGATCTGAAGGAAAAGATGATAAGAAGGAGCACCGATAGCTATTTCTGAAAGACTTGGAATACATTTCCTAGTAATTTCCTGTCTAATACAAATTATTGCAATTTACTGTGTCGGCGAACCGTCTTTTCATCCAAAGTCGAAAACGTCGAGCTGGCGCATCATGGGCGCCGTTCCTCCATCGTAAATAGAATTAGAAGAGTCTTGTTGATGCACTTTTGCTGACTCGAAAATGAGCTGGCAACACATCCCATCTGGGTCTCATGCACCACTGAAAGCCTAGAGTACTTATGGAACCTCGCGTAATGAATATGGAGATAAGCTTGCTTATTTAATTTACATTAGATAAAACTTCCCAGTAATAGTATTCTGAGTCTTTCATAAATAGCTACTCGTGCTCCTTCTCATCATCTTTTCGTTCAGATCCATCCTGGTGTTGTTCCGTTATTCGTTCCACTAAAATTACCATGGTCGTCTTCGGTGAGTCCTCATTTGTTGAAGGACGTCGACCTGATGAGATATCACTGGTTTTCCGATCCCCACTATGGTCTACTCTCACAGAGTTGAAGGGGACCCCCGGGTGATTTATGGTACTAGCGTCCACGAAATCACCAAGCTTGAGATGCCGGAATACTCTGCAAGCCATGATGTTCATCAAAACGAGGTTTGGTATAGTGAATAATGTCTTGTAGACGACAGGCAGCGCTTGAATATATTGTACCATGATCATAAGAAGACCAGTTGTCACCGTGGCCCTTCCAAAATTCAGTCTTGAAATTTAATCATGGCTCAAGAGAAATTAACTCACAAGTAATACAGCTGGCCGTCCTTCAAAAGTGCCTTTGATATCGCTGGCAGGTGATCTCCGAAAGCACATATTCTGAGCCGAGTTTTCATTGAATTTGGCTGAGTGATATATGAGTGTCGCATGAGCTGATAGGTGATCGCGAGGAATACTAGGGTGTCGTTGATGAGAGGAACGATGGTGGCAGCGTTGACATATTCCTTTACGTCGCCAGTCAAACAGTATTTTGTTGGTCCAATGTTGGTCCCAGTAATGCCTTGGGTCGTCGTCAGGCATGCTCCGACGACAGCAAGCCATGTGAATCCAAAAAAGGCGACTACAAGACGGTTATTGTTGAACACGGCTCTAACTCGAAAGAAAAAGAGGAGGTTGTTGGAGGAAACGGCCAAGGGGTATGTCCAATTTAAGGCAGTCTCGAAGCGATTACAATTTCCTGATGGATAAGCTAATCGGATGAAATATCAGTGTTGGGATGAAAGGAGCATATAGAACAGGATTTTGTGGTGTCGTACTTTGGAAGACCACCACTCCCGTTACGTGTGTAAGCGATAATATTCTGGTCGATGGTGGTCAGACGTCAGGAATTATGGCTAGTCTAGAGTAATTACCTTGATATAATGTAGATAATTGTCGGTAGTTTAACGCGACGTTTGAAGACAATTTGGTAGTCCTCTCCTAGAGCGTTGAGGATGTCCCATATAATCACCTTCCAAGTGACAGTCAGAAAATCGGCGGGCATGTTAGAGCAGGAGCCAACTCACCCCAAGGGACGCTACAAGTACATATTTCGTAACTGTGACCTGGTAAGCCACATCGGGTGGTAGGAAGGCCATGGGTGTGAATGGATTGAGAATCGGAGGTTCGCTTGCACTCCTCTGTAAGTCCATTCTGGCACCAATGAATCTACAGGTAGGTAGAATATGAGATTGGGAGGCAGATCGAAGCTTTTATGCATCATGCATTATAGGCAGTGTTAGCTGAACAGAGCTAACATAAGCAGATTCAAACGTGCTGCTTCTTGTCACCTATGGACAGATCGGAGTGAGAATGGGCTCACAAGGCTGGCCCGGGGTATGTCTTGTCGTTTGAATGGAAGGAAGCAATGGGATGTCTCAGTCTAAATCTGCAGATCGGAAATTTTATTCCAGAGTGATCGTCAAACTGAGCGGCGGTGATTTGTGTTCAACAAGTCATTGGCATGGGAAAGGTCTGCCATACACTGATACAGCTTCCAATGCAATTGCTGTACTATTACGATCAGTTCGGCCGGGGGTGGGGCGCGTGACAGGCTGGCGGTGGACAGGGGACTCGGTCGGATTTTGACCAAAGTAAAGGTTCGGCATCCCCTATTTACAGTATCATCCACACTAGTCCACGAATTCCCCACCACGCCCCTATCAATGTCATCCGCGAATACCTTTTCCAATGCATTAATGACTGGCCCCATCTATCCACTTAATGCAAACCCAGTCCTTCGCATCCCCCTCCTTCCCCCTCTTTTACATCCAAAAAGCCCTAGCATTTTACATCCCGCTGGTGGTCACCGCTCTCTCACGCGCGCAGAATCGGACTCAGATAAATGGTGTTGTCAATTTGGGAAAGGATATACGCAAAGCCAAGGGCCCCACACCCCCCTCCTTCGCCCTCCTTTACGCTGCCCCCTTTCTTACGCAGAACATCTTGGCCCCTTCTTCCCACCCCGCCGTTCTCTCACTCGAGCCAGAATTGGACTTCAAAACGATGTTGTACCATGTGCGAAAGTGTAGGATCCTGCACTTACTTGACTTCCTGACCATGATTAGATCGCTGCTTGATGTATCCCCTCTCCCGTAGTTAGTGTGTTGGTCCCGTTGATCCCGCGTGGGTCCATTTTGCGGTGGCATTGTCATCGATGCGTTTGAAACAACAACACAAGAGGACGCAGTTGATTGTGGGAGGAGAAAGTTACGTTGTAGAGGGGATTAGGTCTGTTTGAGCCTGACAATGACGCCGTCAGGATTATGAGAGCTGGACGCGCCAGAGATCTAGAAAAGACAAGGGCGCGAGGACGGGTCCATCAAAAAACCAGTGAGAAAAGCTACCCACTGCGTGAAATTCGAGATGATACTTTTGGGAAATATCGTTGGAATCCGGACATTTCCATCTCATTTCGAAGATATTCCACCCAGATCTCTAAAATCTTGCAATGTCGCCAAAATCTTCTCATCACAAGCACATTTTAGGTGCATTTCAGCCAGGCCGAGTGGTGCTATCCATTAAAGTTCAAGTCAGAGAATTGTTCTAAGTCCGCGCGCATGCTC
>Ga0247742_10002497_pt1 | contig 12001 bp, 9 predicted proteins | sample UWRJL208509C2_FD_180944 | JGI IMG/M metagenome (GOLD analysis project Ga0247742, IMG submission 180944) | Plant litter microbial communities from Arlington Agricultural Research Station in Wisconsin, United States - UWRJ-L208-509C-2 | ecosystem: Environmental > Terrestrial > Plant litter >... | reverse complement strand
ATATAAGTAGGTCCACATACAGCCACTGCGGGATCGCAATCCCAACTTAAATGCCTGGAAGCATATATTGAAATACAATCGTCACTGGTACGGATATAACAATCTCTGACTGTAACATCACTTGTGCCTTTAAAATGCAGACCATCTCCCCACAAAACCCGGGAAAATATTTTTAAATTATCAATAGTGATGTTATGGCTGTCGGTGATTTCTACGGCAAGTTGTTGCGAATCATTGATCGTAATTCCGTTTAACTCTATGTGATGTGATCTGCGTATTGTGATGCCCAGGAAATACTCATAATCGACAGGAATAGGATTTGCGGCATTATGGACATACTTTTTTCGGTAATTGCTAAGATCAATAATTCCTCTTCCATAAATTTTTACATTACCAATATCTTCAATTCTTATTCCGCCTTTTAATACTCCACCTCCTTCAATATAAAATACATCTCCTTCTTTTGCAGTGATATTCCCAACGACAATTGCACCACTTTTTATATAAACGGTACTGGGACTTGCAGGATTTAAATCGGAAGCATTAAAAAAACTCAATCCTGGCTCGTAAATTTTTGTGCAGGATGCAAGCGCAGGAGCATCATTAGAAGCTGCATTTGCGAAAATTTGAAGATTCCTGTCCCGGTTTCCTTTAATCTCTATAGAAAATTTCCCGGGATTGTTTATGGTAAAGGTAAATCTATTTGGAACAATAGGATCTCCGGTTGCGACAATGTTTTTAGACAGGGGCCTGATTGTTAATGCCTGGCTGGTGGCAAAATTAGTATAGGGATATAGGTTATAAGTTACCTCAATCGTTACTGTTCCGGTAAAATCAAAAGACACAAATGAAGAAAGTTGGGGATTGTCGAGATTTGTACTATTAGTAAAAGTATTGTATTCAAATAAATCTTTCCACGTGTTTCCACTTTTTACCCTAACGGAGAAATCATTATTTCTTCCAACTGTCCAGTTAGCCGGAATAGCTGAACCGGCAGACTGCATTGGTGGGATAACAGGAGGATTAAGGGTTTGCTGCGACGTGGGAGGGTCTGAATAAGTAACAAGGGTTTGGGAATGGATTCCAAAAGAATAAACGAATAGTAGGAATAAGAGCATGTTTTTTTTCATAATCATTGGGGTTTTTAACTGATTTGGTGTTAAATCAGCATCTTTATGGTGCTAATATAGTTAGTAATTGTAAAGTTATTTGATGGAATAGATTAAGTATTTTCAGTAAATAAATTAAATCATTATCATTACCATTTGCTTCAATAAATTATAAATGATTATTTTTGAGGTCAAATCTCTGTTTATATGTTTCTCAAAAAATTAACCCTTCGTAATTTTAAATGTCTAAACGACATTGAATTATCTTTCAAAATTGATAGGACTGATAATAGTGTGTCTATTGATAACCGTAATAATAGAAAATGGACATTAATTATTGGTGAAAATGGTACAGGAAAAAGTAATATACTTAAGGCAATTGCTTTAGTTACATCTGGAAGTAATGCCTTAGGAGAATTGTTGGGAGATTCAGATAGTTGGATAAAGTTAAATCAAGATAGTTGTTCAATTATTGCTGAATTGCAAACTAGCAAGGGGCAAGAGCGTATCATCTCGTTACAATTTAATCGAGGTGATAATCTTTCAAAAATAATTTCACAGAATAAAGAGTCGTTACATTTAATTGATGAAGCAATTGAGAATGCCGATAGAAATTATTTTGTTGTAGCATATGGTGCCAGTAGAAGATTGTCTAATGATATTTTTTCAGGATATGAGAAAAGCAGGAATGGCAGATCAGTAAATGTAAGAAACCTGTTTGATAATACAGCGACATTAAATCCTTTGACAGCATGGATAATCGAATTGGATTACCGTTCAGGAAGTAATGGAATCAATTTGGTAAAAGAATCATTAAAAGACTTTTTGCCAGGTATTTCATTTCATTCAATAGATAAGGTAAGGAAGCAGGTCTTATTTGAAACTGTAGATGGAATTGTTCCTTTGGATCAATTAAGTGATGGTTATCAAAATATGGCGGCTTGGATTGGTGATTTGCTTTTCAGAATTACAGAAGCTTTTGGGAATTATAATAAACCTTTAGAAGCTAGAGGTTTATTATTGATAGATGAGATTGATTTGCATTTACATCCAAAATGGCAGCGTAAATTATTGGATTTTATTGGGAATAAGCTTCCTAATTTCCAAGTTGTAGCAACTACACATTCACCTCTCACTGCCCAACAAGCTGATACAGGAGAATTATTTGCATTGAAAAGAAATAGCGATAATATTGTAGAATTAGTTCCTTTTGCAGGCAGTCCAAAATCACTTTTAGTAAATCAATTACTGATGACACCAGTATTTGGTTTAGAGACGGACGAAAGTTATGATATACAGAAAATTAAAGAAGAGTACGAGGATTTAAAATCAAAAGATAGACTGGATGAGAAGGAACAAGAGGATTTTGAATGGATTAAAAAATCTTTAAAAGAAACACTACTTCCTAAAAGAGCATTTCCTGAAATGAATAATAAGGAAATGGAATTATTGAAGAAAATAGATAATAAGCTAAATGAACAGTTATGATAGCTTTAGAACGAATAAGAACGGAAGAGGCTGTCAATTTAAAATATAGAGGATTAGGCAAAAAATCGACAGATAAAGAGTTAATGTTTGCTCAAAGAGCATTCTTAAATGATTCTAATAAAAAGATAGAATTTAAAACTACTTACTGGAAAACTGCCAAAGTGCAGTTGAAAAAAGAAAGTAAAGGAAAGTGTGCGTATTGTGAAGCAAATGCCGAAGTAGTAGCACATGGTGATGTAGAGCATTATAGGCCTAAGAGTACTTATTGGTGGTTGGCTTATACTTATGATAATTATTTGTATGCTTGCCAAATATGTAATCAGAGTTATAAGAGTGATAATTTTCCTATTGGAGGAAACTTGTTAGCACCACCTCCTGTTTTGAGCCATTCCCTTGATCATGATATTGATCAATTGTTAGGTAATATTTCACCGGATCCACTAGAAATAACAAGTAAATATACTCTTCAAAAATATATAGATGGGCATATTAGCGAAAGAGCTTATCTTTTAAATCCTTATTTTGACAACCCGGTTATTTATTTTGCTTATGAGGCAGATGATATAATTGGAGAGGTGAAAATTGTTCCAACAAAACCGCAATATGAACAATACGTCAAAGCAGCTGAAGATTTTTACGGTATTAATAGAATTGAATTGAAAAACATAAGATACTCTATATATACTAAATTTAAAGCTTTTAAAAGAGCGTATCATGTGTTAACTGATATGTCTGTTAAAGAGGAAGTTGGAAGACAAATTGATGACATGATTTCTGATAATTATCTTTTTTCCGGGATGAATAGATATTATAATAATTTATTTTAAGATAAACGGATTAATCCTATTGATCGGGATGTGTTCCCCAACCGTCAAAATAGCAATCGAAACGATAGCCTGTTTCGCACATTTTGATAGTCCAGTCTTTGACAATATCGCGAGGCATCTTTATTTTCGTTGTCCAGCCTGTAATAGTTAATAACAAGGGACGATTAAAAATTGTCCCTTGTTATTGCTAGTATATTATTCCTTCTCCAACTCATACCGATTTACAGCCGTATTATAAGCCTTCCTTTTTTTTCTTCTCCTGTTCTTTCAGGTTAACTTCAAATTGATAATTCACCAACTTTTCTCCGGTTTGTTCATAATATTCCAGTGTATACGGAGTACCGTAGTAGTAATCTACTGTAATGGTTTGATTGTCTGCTCTTGGATAAGTGACCGAAGTAATCCGTTTTAAGTATTTGCCGGTTTTATCCTTTGCATAGATAAAACTTTTGTTCTTAATCACTGTATTATCAATAATTACCTTATTGCCAATCACTTTAATTCCGGGTGTTAATCTGGTAACCGGAATAGTGATCTTTTTTATTTCTGCGAGCCTGACCTGGACTACGCCCTTTGCGTATTTTGCCTTTGTAGGGAACTTAGCCGGGTTAAACTCGACGGCATCGCTTCGTAACTCTACCCATGGGTCCTCAGCACTTTCAAAATTTCCGTTATTGTAATCGATGGAAGTTTTCGGAATATCGATTTTCTTACCGTCTTTTTTCTCATAAAAAGCAATTTCTTTAAGGGCTTCATACCGCTGGCTGTTAGCCACAAAATTGCTACTTAGGGTTTGAGGGTATTGAAAGGTGAAAGTCAGGTTTTCCTGAGTTTTACCGGATGGACCTGTAACGTTCATTGTCGATTGTTCGATTTTAATCTGCTTTGCAAGATCTTCCTCTTGCAGTTCCGGTTTTCCATTTAAATAATTAGTCATTTCCCTGTCATATACGGTGGCTGTGGTAGGGATTTCAAATATGGATTCGAAAGGTTCTGTGGTGCCATACTCCCTGTCCTTATTTTTGAAGGCATGCACAGGCAAGGCTATTTGTCTTTTTAGGATACTGGCTTTAGAATAGTCCATCACATAGACTACAACGTCTTCTACCGTACCACTAAAATAGACCCTGCTGTAAGAGGTGTTTTTATGTTTTTCCTCATTTTTATCCTGTTCCTTCTCCATTTCCAGTTGCAGCGCCTTGGCATTTTCCGGATTTTCAACGATCTTATTTAGCAAGTCCTGATAGACGGTTATTAAGTCATCGGGTCCGTTAGAATAGCCATTACTGTCGAGGTATTTTTTCGTTTTATCTGTTGCGAGTACTTTAAAGAATTCTGCGTTTTCACTGTCGACAGCAGGATCTGTTTTATGGGGATTTACGATTTCAACTGATACCGCATGTCCTTTGATACTTACCAGTTTTACTTTAATACCACTCTGCTCTTTGGTATCACCGGTTTCATTGTGGGCAAATTCGAACTTCAATATGTTCTTTGGCAACTGGGTTTCTATGGTTCCGTTTAAGGTAATCGGAATAGCCTGGGATTTCCCTGTAGGGTAATAGATATCAAATCCTTCCTCATTGTTCCAGTTGGTTTTGTCTACCTGTCGGTTAACGATACTGTCATTAAAATCCTCAGCTATGGCTGTACTGGTTTTGTCGCTAAACTGTACGCTGCTCCAGTTTGTTTTTCGTTGAAAAGGGAAGGCAAACGGGTAATGTACCTTTAGTTCTGTTTTGTCTGATCCTGAGTCCGATTTTTCAATGATAATTCCATTCAGGTAATTATTGCCTAACTCGGTAAGGGAAGGGTAATCTTCCAGAATAAGGAATGGGTTTTCTGCATAAGCAGTATCCGTAGGCATTTTTTGGTTTTTAAGATCAATTTCCTGGAACCAGAAAAGCATACCGCCTAATGCCTGGGCCTGTTGCTTAAGACTGTCGTTTTTAATAAGGGCTACCTTTTTTTCAAAAGCCAGCTTTTCTTTTTCCAGATCTTTAAGTTTATCATCTATTGATTTGGTACAGGAAGAGAATGTAATGGTGCATATGCAGAGTATAAGCAGCGTAAATAGGGACTTTTTTATCATGTTAGAGTTGGGGGTATTGTTACTAATGCTATATGTAGTATAGCGGATTGTAGTACAAGGTACATTTTATAAGGACAAAAAGGAGACAAATTTATGTTAATAAATTGGAGCTTTTTATTTTGTTGAAGCAGTGTAAGTGATACCTCAGTCAATGAAAAACTATTATTACTCAAAGGTGGGGAATATTGGAAATTTTGTAAGTGATTATATTGAATAACAAAATTATAGGAGAGGGTTTTCTCTAAACTATGTATATCTTAAAAAAGTACTAATGGTAAAGATATCGTTTTATAAAACAAAAATGTTTTGGAGTATTATAATCATAGCAAAATTGCATAGGGATAAATTTTAAAAATGTATAACACAATTTGGAAGCATTTTTCTTATTTTAGCTTTCTCTTCAGAACTTAATTTGTTATTTTCAATATATAATTCCTGTAACTTAGTTAAATGGCTAATTTCTTCAGGAAGATTCTTTAGTTGGTTATCTCCCAGGTCTATGTATAGTAAATTGGTTAGATTTCCAATTTCCTTTGGTAATTTTTTTATTCCATTAAAATTTAAAATTAGAATTTTTAGATTTTTTAATTTACCAATCTCTTTTCCAACCCGGATAAGATCGTTAGAGCTTAAAGAAATTTCAGTAAGTGTTGTCAATTTTGATAATACTGAAGGGAATTCGATGAATTGATTGCCCATAAGATTAATCGAAAGAATTTTGGTCAGTGTATGTAATTCTTTCGGTAACTTACTTATATTTTTATCTGCAACATCTATACTTAATACTTTATGCTTTTCCTTAATTGCCGTTTTAAAATCAGTGTACTCATATAGGCTTCTGTTCTTTCTAATATAATCCCAATAAGATTCTTTTTTGCTTTCTTCTAAAAAGAACTTCAAAAAACTGTCCTTTCCGTTTTTCGACCATTTTCCTGAGGCACTTTTTTTATCTGAAGAGAGACTGCCTTCAAAAAAGCCGGTTATTTCATCATTACTATCTCTTTCTATTAATTTGAAACTATTATTAGAATTAAGACTACCAGTAAGTTTTAATGATCCATTATTGGCATTGTAAGTATAAGAGCCTACCAAAGTTGAGTCGAGAAGGATTAGAAAATTCAAGTCAATAGCTAAATTTCCATCATTCCTTGTTTCTATAAATCCCGAAAAGGTATAAGTAGTGCAGCAAGCTTTATTTTGAGTAAAACTTTTTGTTACACACATTAAGAATAAGAAAACTATGAAAAGATATTTTATTTTGTATTGAAGTTTTACCACTATGATTTATTGTGTGCTTATTTCTCGCAAATATACTTCATCTTCAACCAAAATCACTAACTATGCCATGCAATATAAAACCGTTTCCACATGAAATATCCTTATTTAATTATCTTCCTTGTTTTTATATCGTGTCAAGGACCGGCTGTTAAACTCGTAGCAATTCACAAGACAAAAATTGACAGTCTTGTCACTGAAGAACAGGTAAAACAATTCCTGGTTTCTACTGATGCTTATTATGAAAACTTTACTGTTATGAAAGCGGGAGATTATAGGGATACCCATTCGGACTCTTTGTTCTGTAAAAGCATAGCTGATTCACTTAAAATAGATAAAAGTTTTTACAAGGCTGATTTTGATCAAAATGGCTATACGGATTTATTGGTAAGTGGTAATCAATATTCTTTTGGAGTTCTTGTTATTATGAATCATGCTAAAAATAAATATACAACAACGTATTTAAGTGGTGATGCCTGGAGGAATAGTTCTTTTCCTAAACTGGATAGTATAGAAGGTATTCCGGTGATTGATTATTCTTTTAAAACTCCAAGGAGATATCATGATACTACTTCATGCGTAAGCCTGACTAAAACAACATTGATATATCGTTTTGGTGGGTTTGTTGAATATAATGCAGCACCTGTACAGCATGTTATCAGCAAGGTTGATTATGAGGCTTTTGGCTGTTGGGGTACTGCTCCTGTTTTTAAGATGACTGTAGCGATGAGCGGCAAGGGATTATTGGATGCCATAGATAATAATAAAGATGGGAAGTCATTGGAATTGAAAGGAAAGTATAGCGGTACAATTAAATCTACGCAATATGAACAACTTACGGAACTCCTGAATTATATTAATTTTACTAATCTCCTGAATGATTATAGTATATGGGTATCGGACATGCCGGAGGGAGTTTTAAAAATTACTTATGATGATGGGAAGACTATTGTAATAGATGATTATGGAATGCAGGGTACTTATGGGCTTCAAAGGGTTTATGGTTTGCTTGAAGAGCTGCGGTTTAATCAGGTTTGGAAGAAACAAGTTTCTTAAGTAATTGGGTTTTCAATTGATACCCTCTCACTAGGCGCATACCCAAAATACTTTTTAAAAGCAAAAGAGAAATGTGATAAATTCTCAAACCCCACTTCAAAATATACTTCTGAAGGTTTCCTGTGTTTTTGGTTGATCTGGTAATGTGCGAGTTCGAGGCGTTTTTGCGTCAGCCATTTTTGCGGGGTAGTATTGAAGACCTTTTTGAAGTCCCTTTTGAATGTGGTAATGCTTCGTCCTGTGAGGTAACCAAACTTGTCCATTGTCATATTGAACATATAATGCTTTTCCATAAACTCAGCGAGGTTGATCTTACCGGGGTCTTCGAAGTTGGAGAGCAGCGCATCAATACCGGGGTCGATATTACGCAGTATAGTAATTGCTTCTTCCACTTTTACAGCAATGATATTCTGTGGTAAGTGGTTTTCCATATCGAAATAGGGGAGAAGGGATGCGAAAAAACTTTCGAATAAGGGGTGTTTGTCGAAAGTTATGATGGTTGGGTTTTGTATTGGCAGGTGCACAAAGTCATTCCTGGTGTAATAGTCTTTGAGCCGTTCCGGAGTCAGGTACATCAATACCGACTTATACATGAGCCCGTCTTTAGGGTATTTGATGATAGTTGCGAGTTGGTTACGCGGGAATAGTATGGTATCGCCGGTACCAAAGACATAGGAACGGTCGGCCATTACGACTTTCATTTCACCAGAGATAATCCGTACCAGTGAATTGTGTTGTACCATAATCTCGCCCTGATAGTATTTCTCCTCTTTACAGGCGAGAACAATATCGGCGTTTACATTTACAGGTTCTTGCATCATAGGGTAAATTTAAATAATAATAGGGAGGTGCTGCCACAACACCTCCCTAAATTTATAATGGATTCATTAAATGGTAAACGCTACACCGGTCAGTTCTTCGCTGAGCGTCCAGAGTTGCTTGGCATAATCCGGGTTTATTGCATAGGACATCACGCCACGGCGCGCAATAGAGCCTCCCAGTTGGTTGCTTTCTATATTGGAAGTATCCAATACTGCTACTTCGGTATTTTCACAATAGACACCGCCTTTGTTATTCAATTGAGCACTGGTCGCACACCATATGGTTGTTGATGCTCCCTGTTCAATTGATTTTAGTCCATTTGCAGGATCGTGTACGGGTTTGCCTTCATTGTCATAGACACCGGCAGCCTGGAGTTCTTCGGCCGAAGCATGTCTTTTAAGGTCGGTTTCAACAATACCTCCGGGATGCAGCGAGAAGGAGCTGACGTTTGCGGTTTTACCACGTCGGTCCAGTTCAAGACTAAAGAGGATATTGGCTGTTTTGGACTGGCCATAGGCAGCCAAATGGTTGTATTCACGCTTTTCGAAATTAGGATCCTCAAATACGATTGGTGAAAAGTGGTGTCCCCATGAAGATACGTTAATTACTCTTGCGCCATTGGCTTTTTGTAAAGCCGGCCAAAGTCGGGCTGTCAATTGGAAATGCCCTAAATGGTTTGTTGAAAAGTGTGATTCATAGCCTTTGGCATCGCGGCTAAAAGGGGCAAACATGGTACCGGCATTATTGATCAGCAGGTGTAATGGTTTGCCTTGTGCTAAAAACTGTTCGGCAAAAGCGTCAATAGAAGCAGGGTTTATTAAATCCATTGCGTGCACTTCTACGCCTTTGATTCCATTTAAGTTTTGTAGTGCCTTGTCCAATGAACGGGCAGGTACTATTACTGTTGCGCCGGCAGCAGCAAGAGTCTTCGTCGTTTCCAGTCCCAGGCCGGCATATCCGCCTGTAACAATGGCTATTTTTCCGGTCAGGTCTATGCCTTTGATTACTTCGGTTGCTGTTGAGAATTCATTGAAGCCTGATCCTATTGGCTGCTGCAAAGTGAGAGGGCTTCCGGTTGATACATTTGATGGTTCCATTTTGTATATTTTTTATTTGAACAAAATTAGAGCAGTTTTATTTTTTGGGTTTTGTTTTAAGGACCTCTTTTGGTTTGTTTTAAGGACCTGTAAAGGCAGAAAAAATTCAGGGTTAGAAATGTCCGATTCACAGCCAACTTCGCCCGTTACACTATTTTGATGGTTGTAACATGCGGATTGTCGGTATACATTTGGCCTATAATTCAAATATATCTAACCCTTTAATATAAAAAAGATGAAAACACTTTCAACAAAAACCAGCCTTTCCCGTAAAATTATTACCGGTACTCTTGTTCTGCTAACGGCACCTTTCTTTGCACAAAATGCTCCTGCCAAAACAGGGAAGGCATCTGAACAGATCCGTCCTTTTACGGTCCATGTTTCGGATGCAGCAATTGCCGACCTTCGCCAACGTATCAACGCTACCAGATGGCCAGATATGGAAACAGTTACCGACCAGTCACAGGGTGTGAAACTGGAGAAAATCCAAAAGCTTGTACAGTACTGGGGTAGTACTTATGACTGGCGCAAAGCGGAAGCAAAACTGAATGCCCTTCCGGAGTTTGTGACTAATATCGATGGACTTGATATCCAGTTTGTACATATCAAATCAAAACATAAAAATGCCATGCCGTTGATCATTACCCACGGTTGGCCGGGATCTATCTTCGAACTTCTAAAAGTTGTAGGGCCGCTTACAGACCCAACTGCTTATGGTGGTAAAGCCGAAGACGCTTTCGACCTTGTATTACCTTCTATGCCAGGTTATGGATTTTCTGAAAAACCAAAAAGTACAGGTTGGGGACCGGAACGTATCGGACGTGCCTGGGATGTGTTGATGAAACGTCTTGGATATGACCATTATGTGGCTCAGGGTGGTGACTGGGGATCTGTAATTGCTGATGCTATGGCACGCCAGGCACCAAAAGGGTTAGTTGGAATCCACGTAAATATGCCGGCAACCGTACCATTGGATGTAGCAAATGCTCTTAAAAACGGAGAGCCTGCACCTGCAGGATTATCAGCTAAAGAAAAAGCAGCGTTTGGATCATTGAAACACTTATATGTAAAAGGTGGCGGTTATGCAGGTATGATGGTGACACGCCCACAGACTCTTGGTTACGGACTTACTGATTCTCCTGTAGGACTGGCTTCTTTCTTCTTAGACAAGTTTAATGAATGGACCTATAGTGGCGGTGATGCCGAGAAATCATTTACAAGGGATGAGATACTTGATGATATTTCCCTATACTGGCTTACTAATACAGCGGCTTCTTCTGCACAGTTGTACTGGGAGAACAATACCAATAACTTTAACGCTGCTGAACAAAAAACAGCTGATATTAAAATACCTGTTGCTGTAACGGTATTCCCCGGAGAGATCTATCAGGCACCAAAAAGCTGGACAGAGCGTAGCTATAAAAACCTTATCTACTTCAACGAAGTAATTAAAGGCGGGCACTTTGCTTCCTGGGAGCAACCACAGCTTTTTGCTGAAGAAATGCGTGCTGCGTTTAAAACACTGCGCTAATCAGAAATACGAAAGATGGCGTATACAGCCGCTATCTTTCTCTTTACTTTGAACAACAATTAAATTATTATATAAACAATTTTAAATTTTAAAACAATGGAAACTAAAAACAACAACATAGTAGAAAAAGTATTGTATACCGGGAAAACACATACCACCGGTGGCCGTGATGGTGCATCCAAAAGTTCTGACGGACATCTTGAGATTAAACTTAGCTCACCTGGAACAACGGGTGAGGGTACTAACCCTGAGCAGCTTTTCGCAGCCGGATGGTCGGCCTGTTTTATCGGTGCAATGAGAATCGCTGCTGCAGGCCTGAAAGTCAGAATGCCTGCTGATACAGCTGTTGATGCTGAGGTTGATTTATGTAATACTGATGGAGCTTACTTTTTACAGGCGCGTCTTAACGTAAGCTTACCTGGACTGGAACCTGAGGTTGCAAAAGCACTAACAGATGCAGCGCACCAGACCTGTCCTTATTCTAAAGCTACCCGTGGTAATATCAATGTTACGATTAATTTGGTATAAGAATTTTATTGATTCGGAGTACGTTATAGCGTACTTGATGGAAATCCCCTTAAATGTTTAGTCATTTAGGGGGATTTTGTTATATATCATTTAATCTTCCAAAACTCCCTATTTCTATATATTCAACAATATTACAAGCAAGAGACTGCATTTTCTTTAAAATATTCGATCATTAT
>Ga0247742_10002495_pt1 | contig 12008 bp, 16 predicted proteins | sample UWRJL208509C2_FD_180944 | JGI IMG/M metagenome (GOLD analysis project Ga0247742, IMG submission 180944) | Plant litter microbial communities from Arlington Agricultural Research Station in Wisconsin, United States - UWRJ-L208-509C-2 | ecosystem: Environmental > Terrestrial > Plant litter >... | reverse complement strand
ATCCCATTACTGGAATCAAATTCAATCACTACCCACCATCAGATCCAAAGAAAGCACTTGTACTCGTCACTACACCGACGCGGATATACCAATTTGTGGGACCAGTTGAGCGAAAGCCAGACGATAATGGAAGGGTATTCAATGCACTCTTTGCCACCTATCGTGACACCGCACCAAGTAACCTTATTCATGCTCGTTTCATGTAGCCTGGACTGACATTGTATTCAGAGATTTTGGAACTTCCAGGGAATTTGCAGCACTCCGAGCTACTGTTCTGGACCCCAAACCCTGATCAAGCGCTCTCACTTCCGAAGCGCATGGCTTGGTTAACTGGTATGTCCAGTTGGACTTGAAATTTCTTGCCCGTTTGATTTGCCTATAGGTCCCGGTGTATATCACGGATCCCTGAACATTGACACGGATTCTGAAGACCACATTGACGGTGCTGCGCTACTTCCGTATCCCGCAAGTACAGGGAGCGATGTCGCAGAAGTCCCTCTTTCGTTGAGCTTAACGGAATTCCATTTTATCATGCTCTATAAAGACAGGGTATCCGGTGTCTGCAATCTGGATGATAAGTTAACATACGAAGAAATCTTACCCATCGCATGTCATTTCGCTTTTTGATCGTAAATCTTACTGATAGCCTCTCAGAAAAGCAACGAGAACGTTCTCGGTCTCGCGGCGGATCCTGTGCGCAAGACTTACTGGGTATATACAGACCAATCTCTGTTCGAACTTGTGGTTGGCAACGAGGACCGGGACGTATGGAAGATATATCTCGAGAAGGGCCAATTTGATGTCGCTCTTCGTTACGCTAAGGTGAGTGGCTTTCTTCGCTAATTCCAATCATTCCAATCCACCTTCAGACTGCTCGTCAACGAGATCAAATCCTCATTGCCCAAGCCAATGACTTCTTCAGTACCGCTCGTTACTTCCAAGCTGCACAATGCTATGCCCATTGCTCAGCCAGCTTCGAAGAGGTTGCGCTCAAGTTTTTGGATGTTGGCGAACGAGACTCTCTTCGATCGTACCTTATCTCCAGGCTGGAGCGTACAAGGAAAACAGTACGTCCACTTTGCGCCTTTGCATCCCATATTTATTCAAGCTCTATAGGACCTGACGCAACGGATGATGCTTGCAACTTGGCTCGTAGAGTTCTACCTCAGTAAATGCAACGAGCTGGATGACATTGTGGCTTCCGAGTCAGTGTCGCATGATGTTGATAACCTTCAAGCGGAGCGGACCATCGTTGAGGATGATCTACGGCAGTTCTTTGAGACATACAAGGTTTGTAACTTTACGATTTGCAGGAGACTTTTGGCTAAAAATTTCATAGAATAACCTTGACAAGGAGACAGTCTACGATTTGATCCAAGGTCATGGAAGGACGGACATGTATCTCCATTATGCCTCAAGCATTGGCGACTACGAGCGTGTTGTCGAACACTGGATTCTGGAAGAGGAGTGGGTCAAAGCTCTTGATGTTATCAGCCGACAGGTGAATCACCATTCAATATCTTCGTCCGAAGGGTAATTCTCAATGCGCCGACAGTCTGACCTTGAGCCATATTATCGCTTTGGCCCGGTCCTTATGCACCAAGCCCCAAAGGAAACTGTGGACTCGTGGCTCCGCCAGCCATCTCTCAACCCTCTTCGTTTAGTCCCAGCACTCCTTCAGCTGCAGCACACCGTTAGAGATCCATTGTCACCAAACCATGCCATCCGATACCTAAACAACGTCATCTTTGAGCAACACAACACTTCACCGACCATCCACAATCTCCTTATCACTTTCCATGTTTCGCCCTCAACGCTATCCTCATATACCCCTTCAGACGACGATGGCCCTCTGCTTCGGTTCCTTTCAACCGCTCCCGCGGATCCTATAACAGGGAGACCATACTATGACCTTGATTATGCACTGCGCATGTGCAAACTTGCTGGCAGAACGCAGCCATGCGTTCACATCTACTCGAAAATGGGTCTCTGGGAGAATAGCGTTGATTTGGCGTTGGAGAAGGGTGATTTGGAGCTGGCCAAGATAAACGCTGATATGCCTGAGGACGATCAACCTTTGCGGAAGAAGCTGTGGCTCAAGATTGCGCGTTACGTCGTGCAGGACAAGAAAGACATCAAATCGTGAGTGCTGCTTTTATGTGTTGCGCCACCTTGGCTGATCGAGATCCAGGGCAATGCGGTTCCTAGAGAATGCTGACCTGCTCAAAATTGAAGATATTCTACCCTTCTTCCCAGACTTCGTTGTCATTGACGACTTCAAGGAGGAGATTGCCCATGCATTGGAAGGGTATTCGGCACAGATTGACACTCTGAAGGCTGAGATGGACGATGCAACGAGAACAGCGGAGACTATCAAACAAGACATTGCAGCTCTCAAGAATCGGTTCATCACGATCGATGCAAACGAGAAATGCTCTCACTGTTCGCTTCTACTCATGACGAGACAGTTTTATGTTTTCCCTTGCCATCATACGTTCCATGCTGACTGTTTAATTGGCCTAGTGAGTAAAAATTATGAAATTGCGTCCCGATCTTGAAACTGATGCATCGACAGGCAAAGGAATATCTTCCAGCGACTGCCCTACGGAGAATTGTGACGCTGCAGACGGAGCTGATGAAGGATGCATCAAAGGGCAAGGGCAGTGTTCAGAAACCGTCCGTTGTTGTCTCAAACCCACCAAGCGGACGACAACCCACCACTCAGCGCACCTTACTCTCGGCGAACTTTGGTCCTATTGTAAACCCTCTACAGAATGGTGCAAAGGCTGCGAACCTTTTGGGCCGGAGCGTCATTTCAGCCGGAGACCGGCTTCGCGATTTAATCATTCCAGATGCACTTGCGGCGGTTGTTTCAACACCCAGCTGGCTTCCAGGTATTGGAGGCACCAAGTCTCCCAGCTTGGAGAAGACGATAGGAGAGAAGAAACTAGAGAGCATGCGAGCGGAACTGGAAGAGGTTCTTTCAAGTAATTGCCCATTGTGCGAAAGCGTCGTTGCTGGATTGGACAAACCATTTGTGCTGGAAGGCGAAGTCGATACATCGTGGACATTGTAGAGTAGATTAATACACCTGGTACGTCTAATCGAGATGAAGGAAAAGAAGCCATTCTCAGTGGTTGATTTTTTTCGTCCGTCCTGTCTTTCGCCGAAGTCTCGCAGCTTTCCGAGCGCCCATCTGTGGAGAACACGTTAGTTCAGAAAACCAAGGGCACGGTTTGTATACGCACTTGTGTTTTTGCTTCTTCCAGTCTCCTCCTCTCCTCTGCGGCCTCCTTGCGCTGCTTGGTGATTTCTCGCCGTCTGAGGAACGATCAGGAAAGAAGTCACAATGTAGGGCGTTGAACGGACCTCTGCAATTCAGCTTTCTTCTCCTCTTTCATTTCAGTCTCGAGTTTCTTGATAGCCTGCGCTTTTTGCGTTTTGGCCATCCGATCTTCCCAGCTCTTTGTCTTCAAGCCTACGGGCAGCTGAGATCTCCTGCACGAGGTCAGTCAATTATGACTATGGCCATAGCGAAAATTGCATTGCATACACTGTTGCAGCTCTTGGGGCCTTCCATGACTTGCCCGATACCCTTCCATTCGATGAAGATGCAAGGCCTATCACGGGTTGCTCTGTTGACATGATGGTTAAGAAGAGAAAAAGGACGAGTCCCACGATCCAGGAGGCCTCAGGCTCGCTATAACCGTCCTCGATGATTGACTGTGGGGAAGCTCAGGACCGCGCTTTACTTCTTGAAGACACCTATCACGGCATCTCCATGCTATCCACAGGGGCGTCTAACGTTAACATTCAAGCTGTAAAGCGGAATTGGCTGATGTTGTACATGTTTGTGTTTCTAGGAACTAAACCGGATTCGCCTTTCCAGACTTGGTCGGACGCTTTTTCGCGCTCGCGGTGAGCATCCCTCCCTCACCCTCCTCGCCATGTCCAGGTCTCTTTACACCCCCAACGACGACCATGACCACCACCTCAGGAATCTCATAGACCAGCGAACAACCCGCGCAGACATTCATGGCCGCCACCCATCTGTCTCAGAGTTTTCCGACACCCCATCCATGTACAGTCGTGGTCACTTCTCGCCAACCACCTCGGACAGTAGCAGCCACTACGGTGCTCATGCTTTATCCTCACGGTTACCCCTTGCTTCCCCTCACTCGAGTGGGAACCAGCAATACGACCCACAGGCCAGCATGCTTGACCTAGAAGACGACCGGCGAACCTCGTATGCGTCTTCTGGGGTTTACGACCATGATAACGTTGAGGATGATGACAGAGAGTCTGTTGATCGTATGAGCTATCTTGGGCCCAAGATGCGTTTCCATTCCCGTGCCCCTTGGGAAACGGAGGAGGGTACTCTCGAAGAGGAGGAAGAGGACCTTGAAGACAGTCACCGCCATTTTCCAGCAGGATTTCCGTTTTCTCGTGCGAAGAGTACTACATCTAGGTCATCCAGTCCGCGGCCCAGCTACTCATCTACTCGACCTAGCGGAGAGTCGGCTCGTTCACAACTTCCCCCGAAGCGGTCTTTCGAGACCATCAATTCGCAGATGTCGTACCCACGAGGTGCACTATAGTGAGTGTTATGTTTCGCCTACTATGCTTCCGTGGCGCCATTCTCACATTTCTCCCTACAAATAGTGCATTAGCACAAGAGAGCATGTCAGCGACCTCTCTTGGGCGACCTTCTCCCCCTCCGCAGAAGGAAAGGTTGCGTACTAAATTCTCTTTCGGTCGCCTTCGCCCAGAACACCCCACAGCGCCGTTGCCACCGTCACCAATGCTCTCTTCTGCTCGCAATCCCACCCCTAGCCGTTACCAGTATATCGCCCCTGGCATGGACCCCTCAACACCTCGTTCCAGCTCCAGTAATTCTTACGAACATCCAACGCCATCGACGAAAGACGCTGTTCACCCTTATGCTAACCCCGACTTGGTTATTTCCTACGTACCAGAGCAGGTGCCTTCTTCGCCTTTCAATTCGAATTTTCTACCGTCGCGCAGTGATTCCACAATCACAGTTACCGAAACGACCTCCGCGGACTCTATGCCCAAGTCAAGCGCATGGTCCTCGCTGACGCCTGACACCTCAGTGAATTCCTTAGCGTCGAAGCACCGTACCTCTTCCCTTAGCGTCAAGACAATCTCCTCGCCAGTGTCCATCGGTTCTCCGCGACCATTGGATAGGTCGGACTGTCACGATCAGTCACCTCCTGGAGTGGCGAACCTTCCTGGATGGACAGAACGGAACACAGGGCCAACCTTTGCCCTCATATCGTTGGAAGAAGCACGGGCTCAGAGAATGCGAAGCGCTACAACCAACCCTCCCTCTCGCATGTCATCTGCGACGGCCGATTCATCGACTCCCTTCCCAGCCGGGGATGGCGAAAACTCCGATAACATAGAATCATCGTCTTCGGCCATTTTCACCTCGAGGGCGCGTGGCCGCTCGGTTAGTGCTGGCGCGAGAGCTAAGAACGCGCTTCAAACTATAGTGGGACAGCCAAAAATGGAACGCCGAGATTCAGAGCCCATGGTCGCGGCCCAAAGTCCCTCCACAGGTCCTCCCGGAGGCAGGACTATCAAACATAAGAAGAGCGGGTTCATGCGGCTCTTCAACGCAGGCAAGGAAAAAGATGGCCAGGAATATCCACCCCCCGTTCCCTCGCTGCCAGGCACCGTCAATCAGCAAACGGCACCGAAGATGTCCATTACTCGCAGACCCGTACCAAGTCTGTCCCCGTCATTGATGCAATCCGCAGGTGTTCCAAGCAACGATCCACTTCTGAGCGAGAGCAATTCTTGGGCCAGGAACTATACAGGTCCTACGAAACGCAATCTACCATCCCTGTCTATCAACACTGCGTCTCAAGCCAGCACTCGTGCCTCGACTTCTGCTGTGGCTGAAAATTACATGGGCTTGACACTAAGCAGACCATGGACAAACGATCAACCCCAAAGTGCACCGCCGAACGTGGCGGAATTCCCTGCTCTCAAATTACGGCCTGTCTCAACGCTTTTCAGTGCTCACTTTGGTGATCACATCGTTACCCCAGAATCGCGCTCTTCTGGTGAGACGACAGATGATCCCGATACACCGAGGTCTCCTAGCCCTAATGGCTTGGTCTTTCCAGTCACTCCAGGATCTTACACCCGCACAAGCAACGACCAGCCGCAGATTACCTCTGTCTCCTCCATTGATGATCAGTCCGTTGTCAAATCGCTACAGGAGCAGATGGCATCGGCGAAGAAGGCCTGGCAAAGACATATATGGGAGCTGGAGGGCCAAGTTCGTGATCTGAAAGCGGAGGTTCAGCTCCTGAAGGCGAAGGGTGACGATTTGTATTGTGACAAATGCGAACGCGGAAAGAGAGAGGCGCCTCAGTCAGCCCCTGTCACTGTAGGGGTAGTGAACAGGCCTAGAGCGCGTACTGGGACGTCATCCCGCTTTACCAACGCTCTTCCTTGAATGCGGAAACTATCTATGATTCAATCCAACAATTGTATCTTCGAAGCCGGACGTTGTACTACTACAATCATCTCCTCAACACTCTTTTCTTTCCGCTGTCTTTATTCCCTAATTACCTTTATCCTTTATTATTCGTTCCTTACTATTGATGAGCGTTATACCTCACTGGTTGTTATTTATGACCGCAAGTTGTTGTGTTATTCCACATCGTCCTGTCCTTACTTGCCTTTACCCAAACTATACTTAGATTCACTTAGTTGTTTCTGTCTTTTCGACGATTCTTGTCTAAAACTTCCACTCCTTACGTCCAACCCAAGTCCATCTTGATTTGTCTTTCGGTTCGTATTCTACCCATAGTCATCCAATAGCATTCACTGTAATACTGAACAAATATCGGGACTAAACTTCGTCATCTGCACCTATTAGCCAACCAATACCCTTGGAAAGTACACGGGATGCCTGGCTTGACACATCCTCACCATCCGTCCTCCGAGAGCTTTCACTCCTCAGCGAGTTTCTGTCGTCTGCATCCGACATATGAGACCGGCCGCGATGTCCAACAGCAAACGGGAAGTTGGCAGCAACACTTTTGAATGTTCTTGAGGCAAGTGCAGCGGCGTCAGGCGTGCTGAGAAGAGGTGGAGAGGGCATATGGAAGTCCTGTAACCGAGCACGTAGGGAAGATGCAACATTCCTAGGTGCATTTTCCATTTTACGGACACTTGTTGATGCTGCAAGCTCCCCGTTCTGCCGTTGACGAAGCCTCTCCTCTCTTAAACGGATGTCTTCCGCTTCCAACTTCCTCCAGGCCAGTAGAACATCGTGAATCTTGTCTGGTGGACAAAGCTCCACAGCGTGTCCGAGTAGCGACATCTTCTTGGGCAAGTCCGTGAACTCGGATTGCCGCCCGAGCTGAAAGCAAGCGATCCAGCACACTTCAGCCGCCTCCTTGGCATTTTCATCATCTAATTCCAGGGGACTTGCGCTTCTGAGGCTCGCTACTGTGGTTACCATGCGTTCGCTGTTTTCGTAGGCTCGCGCGAAATCCTCGGCCTGCAGTGCAGTATCTGCTAACATGGCGAGAACTTTGACTTCGGCCACAGGATCATCTCGAAAACCAAGCTTATAACAGAGTTCCAAGATGACCTCCGTGTGCTTATAGGCATCATTGTTACTGGAAAGAACCTGTGAGATGAGAGACAGCCGGTCTTTGGTTAGGCGAATCTCGATTGGGGATATTGGTGTGCCAGGTGATGAAAGAACGTTAAATGAAGAGATCCGAGAAGTGGCCTCAATGAACTCCTTTTCTTTCGCGAGTTCGCTTGAAGGCTTAGGAACATCGAGGCTACGCATTCGATTAGTCAAGCGCAGTGCAAATCTAGTACGCTAGGACTCACCACTCATATGCCAACTTCATTTCACCAAACTTATAGTTCCCAGAACTAGCGTTATCATAGAGCTCCCGCGAGCACGCAAGACAGACTTCTTCGACCTTGGCATCACTGAGTGAGATTTTGCTGCGGGTACCATAAAGCATGGTCTTCGCGACGCTGAAGTCTAGTCAAAGCATTAGAGAAAAAACCAGTCAGCAAAACAAACGGGTGAACTCACTACCGCTGCTCAACAGTCCACTGAGGAAAATCGTGGTAACCTCCTCTCGAGAAAGCAGACAGAAAGCACCGCGTGCGCCCGGGTCGCCACTCCCTGTCAATTTCACCATATCCTTAAGAAGCCCCTCCCAATCTTCAAGGTCCTTGAGCGGATCTTCTTTTCCACCAGCGTTCCTGGCCATCCTATTTGCCCGCGCACGTTGCTCGTTCACATCTCCACTGCTCTGGAGGAACCAGCGAAGAGGAGCAGGAACATTCCACCTCGCCATTATTTCTCCGGACTCCAGATGAACATCGAGAATGTCTAGCGCTTGAGACAATGAGGCGAAAGGCAGAGGCTTGAAGAAAATGAGGAGTTCCTTTGCGGTAACAGTCGGTTGTGTTGTTTTCGGAGTGACGAATGCTCCTAGAGAGATGACAGTCATGTCGGCGGTGTCTTCGTTGTTATCCTCATCCTTTGGAACCTCCCATACGGGGAGGCATTCGAAAATACTACTCATGGTGGCCCATTCATCCAAGCTAGTACTGCCATACAAGCAGGCGAGTGCGAGGCGTGCCATATCTTCGTCGTCCTTAATTACTCTCTGGGCAGATGGGAGAGTGGGCTTCGACGCTTCGAAGATTGCTGCGGCATTGTCGAGGGAAGTGGTGAGAATGTATTCATGAAGCAACCGCACAGGGAGTGAAGGGTCGGGTTGTCCAGCACGTTCTGCTCGTGATTCAAGGACATAAAGATAGGGCATAACGAGTCGGGATATATCTCGTGTCAAAGTTGTCGGAGTTGAGTACGCAAGGTATGCTTGCACTACAATCATAGGGTCCATGGAGTACCACCTTGTGAGGGTCCAGTCGTCCTTGAGGTCATTTCCTTGGGGAGCATCATAAACAAGTCGCGAAAGAAGGCTCAGTTCTTCGCCTAATTCGTCGAGTGAGGGGATTCCTTGGGCAGCTCCGTGCTGGACGAGCGCAAGAGCGACGTCAATCATACCAGTTGTCGAAATGACTGAGTTGACCCGATTCTTGTACCATGTTGATAGCTCTTCTGCAGTCAAAGGATCTGTGGCGAGTGTGAAAGCGACAGCATTCGCAGAATCTGTCGAGATTTGGATTGAGTTGTCGAAATCCTCGATGGCTTTCTGCGTCTCCTCCAGTTCCGTAAAATCAACTTCGTCTCTCCACCTTTCTCGACTAGGGATAGCTTCTACGTTCGTGGAGTTGTCGAGTGCGGGGAATAACTCTCGACAAAGCGACGGAGGTATGTATTCCGGAATGCATTGCAGGATCTTGAAGCGTGAACGCCATAAGTCATGCGAGTGCTTCTTCAAGAGGACCTGGAGGGACTCCAGGGTCTCTAGAGATGCAAGCTCACAAGCAGACCACAACAGGTCATTTTGAAGGAAGTCGGACAGGGATATTGGAGCAGGCTCCGTGCGTTTTGACTGCGGTGTTGGCTTGGATGATGATGTAGCATTTCCGTCCGCCCAAGGATCGTCTTCCCATTCCTCAATTTCCTCATCTACCTCCATAGCTATTCCTTTTGGAAAAACCCTCTCCATTTCCACATACGTGTTCAGCCTGTCCAGGCGCCTAAGCAGAACAGACCGGAGGTAGCAGAGTCGAGCATCAGCAGGTGCGTTTCCAAAATGCGAGAGAAGTATGTCATGAATAGAGGCTCCTGGCTTTTCTGAAGAGGAGGACAAAGCTATGATGTCCTGGCATCTGTCGACAACTGTTTCCGTGCGCGCCAGACCAAGGTTGAGGAGGGCATGTGCGACAGCAGTGTCGTCAACCACACGGTCTACGCATGCAGAGACTACCCAGTGGTCATCATGAACTTGTCCTAGGATGTCGTGTACGTCGTCGGTGGAGAGGTGGTCATCTTCGAGCTGAGCCCATCGTTCGGCCATGAGTGTCGTCAGTGAGTTGACCTCAACCGGTCCACGCGACATTCAGGGTACTACCATATATAGTAAACCAAAAAATTAAGCGTACAGCAGGTGTAGTCGTGTAGAGTACTTTTTTGCGCTCTATGTACTCCATCCTAAGATCAGCAATCTACCGCAGCCGAGCACTTCAGACTGGGTGAAATAATATACAGTAACGTCGGGTCCATTGCCATAATCCCCCAACCCAAAAGCATGAAGAAAGCGTAAAAATGACAGCAACATGAAGCCCTCAGAACAGTGTATCCTAAAAACGTCGTCAGAAGGTAAGTCTAAATAGTTGTAAAAAGGCTCACTTCATCCCTCAGATATTCCCCAACATCGCTATTGAAAAATCAGCTGGTGACCAGGGTAAACCGAAGACAACTTACGCTTGGTGAAAGACGATGATAGCTGTAGGATCCAGCTTTCTTGTCTCTACTGTGGAACGGGCAGTAACGCCAAAACCCTAGTGGATATGAGCAGGACATCGAGGAGTCACTTGGCCAATATAAGACGTACAAGAGGGATGTCATTCATGCTGAAAACGACCACGCCCTGATGCTCTGGCGTATCCTCCGTAATTCGTCCAAGATGAGCTTTCACGACATGATTGCCATACAGGAAAGGCATCTCGCCATTGGGTTTGATCCAAATCTGAAGAAAGCTCAGAGAGTGATGTGTTTAGGAGACAATGAAACATACCTTGTACTTAGCGTACTGTGCGACATAATCCAGTGCTGTTATATGCAGCTTGAATTTGCCACTTTTGCTGAACTTCCCAAAGCATGTGCCGAGGCTAACAAGGTTTGGTCGTGCGACCGAGATGCCTAATCGCATAGACGACTCTGATACATAAAATACGCGGTCTTTTTGGAGTCGGAAACAGTATGGTTCGTCAGGACGGTCAATAAGGTGGATTAGATTCTTTCCCTGTCGAAGCGTTAGCTTTGAATTTTCAGTGAAATGCAGATAGCATACAATGTAGTTAGCAAGTTTAGTGAACACGGCCTTAGATTCTTCTTCTGTTAGTGGACGCATGTTGAGGATCGTGTGCAAAGGACGGTGAGACGATGGCGGCAATCCGCGCATTTCCAAAAAATTAATGAGACCTGCTGACTAAGCAAGTGGTCTCAGACAGTTCCAGGTTCAAGCGCTCAAATTTGAATTTAAAGCCCCAGGTTTTAATTACTGTAAGTAGTGTATCCTAATACGACCGGGTTGCAAGAGAGTACTGTGGCTTCGTCGATGATACTATGTAGGAAGAAAAAGGCAGAATAGAGGAAACGAATCCATGCAAATAATGTCCCAAGAAGTAAAGCAAATCACCCTTGCACTTTAAGATCAGAATCGCTACTGAAGCTTTCGTCGTGATTGTCTGGAGAACGATGCCCAACATCTGGCACGAGAACGGCAGATTCATTCGTAGCGTCCGACCTAGAATCGTCTACCGCTAACGAACGCTCTTTGGCGATCATGTATGCAACACGACTCCAGAGTGCATCTGACCACTCAGAGATGCCAGCAGAGACTCCTTTTTTACGGACCAGCATAACAAGACGAGCGAAGAGATAGGTGAAGAGTGCACCGACAGTCAGGAATGCCGACGTGCAGACTGAAGCAATCATGATGGCGACAAGAACCGCGACTGCAGAGAAATTAGCATATATTCAGCCTGTTTGCGAGGAAAGAACTTACAAAGGCCAAAAACGACTGCAAAAGAAACAGACAATGCCGCGATAACAGCAATGGAGAGCAGAGATACAATCGTGAAGGCGGCAACACCACTAGCAAGAAGCAAGGGTTCAGAGTCAGTTCATGGAGCAATATTGGGATACGTACAGAAAGGAGAGAATAGGAAAGATGCTCAGCATCGAGAGGATGGCGAGAAAGGTCTATTCAATATGTCAGCACGCAATAAACCTCGTGTCAGAGGGGTGCATACCGCAGTGATAGGTCGTTCATCGAACATCTCGCCACCCAGTT
>Ga0247742_10002494_pt1 | contig 12009 bp, 13 predicted proteins | sample UWRJL208509C2_FD_180944 | JGI IMG/M metagenome (GOLD analysis project Ga0247742, IMG submission 180944) | Plant litter microbial communities from Arlington Agricultural Research Station in Wisconsin, United States - UWRJ-L208-509C-2 | ecosystem: Environmental > Terrestrial > Plant litter >... | reverse complement strand
GGTCGGGTGGCTCGTTCATCTACGTGCCCAAGGGCGTCCACGTCGACATCCCGCTGCAGGCCTACTTCCGCATCAACACCGAGAACATGGGCCAGTTCGAGCGGACGCTGATCATCGCCGACGAGGGCTCGTACGTGCACTACATCGAGGGCTGCACGGCGCCGATCTACAAGTCCGACTCGCTGCACTCCGCGGTCGTCGAGATCATCGTCAAGAAGAACGCGCGCGTTCGGTACACCACGATCCAGAACTGGTCGAACAACGTGTACAACCTCGTCACCAAGCGGGCCATCGCCCACGAGGGCGCCACCATGGAGTGGATCGATGGCAACATCGGCTCCAAGGTCACGATGAAGTACCCGTCGATCTACCTGGTGGGGGAGCACGCCAAGGGCGAGACCCTCTCCGTCGCGTTCGCCGGCCCCGGCCAGCACCAGGATGCTGGCGCGAAGATGATCCACATGGCGCCGTACACGACGTCGTCGATCGTCTCGAAGTCGATCGCCCGTGGAGGTGGCCGCGCCGGTTACCGGGGTGAGGTGCGCGTCGACGAGAAGGCGCACCACTCCGCCAACACCGTGCGTTGCGACGCCCTGCTCGTTGACACCATCTCGCGCTCCGACACCTACCCGGCCATCGACATCCGCGTCGACGACGTGCAGCTCGGCCACGAGGCGACCGTCTCGCGGGTGAGCGCCGAGCAGCTCTTCTACCTGCAGTCGCGCGGGATGCCCGAAGACGAGGCCATGGCCATGATCGTGCGCGGGTTCATCGAGCCCATCGCCCGCGAGCTGCCGATGGAGTACGCGCTCGAATTGAACAAGCTCATCGAGATGAGCATGGAAGGCAGTGTCGGCTAGATGTCGGTAGCAGTAGAGACCGCAACGCCGGGAGACCCGAAGGCGCACTCCGACGGCGGTTGGGACCGGCAGGACTATGTGCCGGTGCAAACCCGGTCGGCTCGCTTCTCCTCGGTGAAGCACGCCGACTTCCCGGCCGTCACCGGGCTCGAGGCGGAGTGGAAGCTCACCCCCGTGCGTCTCGTGCGCGATCTGATCGACGGCGACCTCGACGGCTCGGCCTACGAGTACACGGCCACTCCTGTTGACGGTGTGTCCATCGAGTGGATCGAGCGCGACGACTTCCGCGTCGGCGCCGCCGGCACCCCGGAGGAGCGCAGCTCCGCCAACGCTTGGTCGAGCTTCGACAAGGCGCTGGCCATCACCGTCTCGAGTGAGGAGCACGTCGAGCTGACTCTGCGTCGCCCGACGCTGGGGCAATCGCCCCGCGCCGCCCACACCCTGATCACGGCCACACCCAACAGCCGGGCCACGATCATCCTCCGATCCACGGGCCCGGCCAACCTCGCCGAGAACGTCGAGATCGTCGTGCAGGAGGGGGCCGACCTCACCGTCATCTCGCTGCAGGAATGGGACGACGACGCCCACCACCTCGCGAGCCACTTCGCGACCGTGGCTCGGGATGCACGCCTCAAGCACATCGTGGTCTCGCTCGGCGGGTCAGTGGTGCGGGTGAACCCGTCGGTGCATCTGGCCGGGGAGGGCTCGGACGCCGACCTGTTCGGGCTGTACTTCGCCGACGCCGGCCAGCACTTCGAGCAGCGCGTCTACCTGCATCACCTCGGCCCGAACACCAAGGGTCGCGTGAACTACAAGGGAGCGCTGCAGGGCCGGGGCGCCCGCACGGTGTGGGTGGGCGATGTGCTCATCGGGCCGCACGCCTCCGGTACCGACAGTTACGAGCAGAACCGCAACCTCGTGCTCACCGAGGGCACCCGCGCCGACTCCATCCCGAACCTCGAGATCGAGACCGGAGACATCCTGGGCGCCGGACACGCCAGCGCGACCGGCCGGTTCGACGACGAGCAGCTCTTCTACCTGCAGGCCCGCGGCATCAGCGAGGCCGAGGCGCGCCGACTGGTCGTGATCGGCTTCCTCGCCGAGATCGTGCAGAAGGTCGGCAGCCCCGAGCTCGAGGCGCACTTGCACGCCGCCATCGAGACGGAGCTGACGAAGTCGGCCCTGGCGGGAGCCGCGCAGTGACCGGCGGTCGGGTGTGCACCACCGATGAGCTCGAGGTCAACAAGGCATTCCGGGTGGTCATCGACGGGGTGGCCATCGTTGTCGTGAAAGACAGCAAGGGCGAGGTGCACGCCATCGGCGACACCTGCACGCACGGCGACATCTCGCTCGCCGAGGGGTTCGTCGAAGACGACACCATCGAGTGCTGGGCCCACGGCTCGCTGTTCTCCCTGACCACCGGCAAGCCCATGACCCTCCCGGCCTATGAGCCCGTGCCGGTCTTCGCCGTCACCGTCGACGCCGATGGCGTCGTCTCCATCGACCCGAACGAAACCGTCGCGGTCTGAGCTCGCCGCTCACCGCGTCCAGAAACGGATAATCACCATGTCAGTACTCCAGGTCACCGACCTCCACGTGAGCGTGGAAACCGATCAAGGCACCAAGCAGATCCTGAAGGGCGTGGACCTCACGCTGCCGCAGGGCGAGATCCACGCGATCATGGGCCCCAACGGGTCGGGTAAGTCGACTCTCGCGTACACCCTCGCCGGTCATCCCAAGTACCACGTCGAGAGCGGGTCCATCACTCTCGACGGAGCCGACGTGCTCGCGATGACCGTGGATGAGCGCGCTCGCGCAGGGCTCTTCCTCGCCATGCAGTATCCCGTCGAGATCCCCGGGGTGCGGATGGCTGACTTCCTGCGCACCGCGAAGACCGCGCTCGACCCCGAGCACGAGGCGCCGAAGCTGCGCCCTTGGCTCAAGGAGGTCGGCGAGACGATGAAGCTGCTGCGCATGGACAAGTCGTTCGGTGAGCGCAATGTCAACGAGGGCTTCTCCGGCGGCGAGAAGAAGCGCCACGAGATCCTCCAGCTCGAGCTGCTCAAGCCCAAGTTCGCGATTCTCGACGAGACCGACTCGGGCCTGGATGTCGACGCCCTCAAGATCGTCTCGGAGGGGGTGAACCGCGCCAAGGAGGCCAACGACCTCGGCGTGCTGCTCATCACCCACTACACGCGGATCCTGCGCTACATCAAGCCCGACTTCGTGCACGTGTTCGTTGACGGACGCGTCGCCGAGGAGGGTGGCCCCGAGCTGGCCGACCGCCTAGAGAACGAGGGCTACGACCGGTTCCTGCCCGACTCCAGCGCATCCGAGCCCGTGAGCGTAGCGTAGAGGTATGGCTACAGCACTGGCACCGGCCCTCTTCGACCAGGTCGAAGAGGCCCTCAAAGAGGTGATGGACCCCGAGCTCGGGGTCAACATCGTCGACCTCGGCCTGATCTACGACCTCAGCTGGGACCCGGAGAACACCGCGCTGCTCATCAGCATGACGCTGACCTCGGCGGGGTGCCCGCTCACCGACGTGATCGAGGAGCAGGTGGCGCAGGAACTCGATGGCATCGTCGAGGCGTTCCGCATCAATTGGGTGTGGATGCCGCCGTGGGGCCCGGAGAAGATCACGGACGACGGCCGCGACATGATGCGGGCGCTGGGCTTCTCGATCTAGGGCTTTTCGATCTAGGGCTTCTCGAACTAGGCGACGCGCCGCAGCAGCTACTGCTGCGGTTTGCGCGACGCCTCGAGACGGCGCACACCGCGCCAGGCGAGCGGGATCACCGCGGCCGCGAGGAGTGCCTTCAGGATGTCGCCGACGAGGAACGGCAGCACGCCGGTGCCGATCGTGGCTGCCAACACGCTGTCGAACCCGAGGTAGTCCTGCCACACGGCGGGGCCGAGGTTGGACAACGAGGCGTACAGCCACGGCAACCCGACGGCGTACATGACCAGGGTGCCCGCGACGAACGACACGAGCGTGCCCACGAAGCGGCGATCCCACGCCCGCTCGGCCAGGCGACCGACCAGGGCGACGGCCAGCACGAAGCCGATGAGGAACCCGCCGGAGGACAAGGCGAACACGTTGCCGGAGAGCCCCTCGGCGAACACGGGCACGCCGACGATGCCGAGCATCAGGTAGAGGGCCATCGAGAGCACCCCGCGAAGCGGGCCGAGCGTCGTGCCGACGAGCAGCACGGCGAAGGTCTGCATGGTCATCGGAATCGGCCAGAGCGGCACCACGATCTGAGCCGCCAGCGCGGTGAGGCCGGCCCCGGCGGCAACGAGCCCGAGATCGAGCGCGAGGGTGCGGTGGGTCACGCTGTCGATGAGCGTCGGTCGCAGCGCCCCGGCGGCGGTACTCGATGGGTTGCTCACACTGACTCCTCGGTTCGCGTTCGGGCATGCTTCAACGCTACGAAGTAGACTAGCTGGCTGGCGCGCTGATGGGCCGCCCCATTCCCCTCCGAAGACGCTTTCCGTAACAGGACCGCCGTTCTTTACCAGAACAGGATTTCACTGTGCTCGCTGTGCACGATCTAGAGCTGCGCGTCGGCGCACGTCTCCTGATGGACGAGGTCTCGTTCCGCGTCGATCGGGGCGACAAGATCGGCCTGGTCGGGCGCAACGGAGCCGGTAAGACCACGCTGACCAAGACCCTTGCGGGCGAACTGCAGCCGGCCGCCGGCAAGATCGACCGCACCGGCGAGATCGGCTACCTGCCGCAGGACCCGCGCTCCGGCAACCCCGAGGATCTCGCCCGCACCCGCATCCTGGACGCCCGCGGGCTCGGCACGATCGTGCTCGAGATGGCGCAGAGCATGCAGGACATGGCGAGCCCGGATGCCGCCACCAGCGAGAAGGCGATGAAGCGCTACGGCAGCCTGGAGGAGCGGTTCACCGCCCTCGGGGGATACGCGGCGGAGGCTGAGGCGGCATCGATCGCGAGCAACCTGAGCCTGCCGGACCACATCCTCGACCAGAAGCTCTCCACGCTCTCCGGTGGCCAGCGGAGGCGCATCGAGCTGGCCCGCATCCTGTTCAGCGGCGCCGACACGATGCTGCTCGACGAGCCCACCAACCACCTCGACGCCGACTCCGTCGTCTGGCTCCGCGAATTCCTCAAGGGCTTCCAGGGCGGGCTGATCGTGATCACCCACGATGTGAACCTCGTCGAGGAGACTGTCAACAAGGTCTTCTACCTCGACGCCAACCGCCAGACGATCGACCAGTACAACATGGGCTGGAAGAACTACCACCGGCAGCGCGCTGCCGACGAGGAGCGCCGCAAGAAGGAGCGCGTCAACGCCGAGAAGAAGGCGGGCGTGCTCACCACACAGGCGGCCAAGTTCGGGGCCAAGGCCTCCAAGGCTGCGGCCGCCCACCAGATGGTCGCCCGGGCCGAGAAGCTGCTGGCCGGGCTCGACGAGGTGCGCGCCGTCGACCGCGTGGCCAAGCTGCGCTTCCCCGAGCCGGCGCCGTGCGGTCGCACGCCGCTGATGGCCAGCAACCTGAGCAAGAGCTACGGGTCGCTGGAGATCTTCACCGCCGTCGACCTCGCCATCGACCGCGGCTCCAAGGTCGTCATCCTCGGCTTCAACGGAGCGGGCAAGACGACGCTGCTCCGGATGCTCGCGGGCGTCGACATCCCGGATACCGGGCAGATCGAACCCGGTCACGGCCTGCGCATCGGCTACTACGCGCAGGAGCACGAGACCATCGACGTCAAGCGCACCGTGATCCAGAACATGGTCTCGTCATCGCCCAACATCACCGAGATGGAGGCGCGCCGCGTGCTCGGCTCGTTCCTGTTCACGGGCGACGACGGCAACAAGCTCGCGGGCGTGCTCTCCGGTGGCGAGAAGACCCGTCTCGCCCTCGCGATGATCGTGGTGAGCGGCGCCAACGTGCTTCTGCTCGACGAGCCCACCAACAACCTCGACCCCGCCAGTCGCGAGGAGATCCTGGGGGCGCTGGCCACCTACACCGGGGCCGTCGTGCTCGTCTCCCACGACGAGGGCGCCGTGGAGGCGCTGAATCCCGAGCGGGTGCTGATCCTGCCGGACGGCATCGAGGATCACTGGAACAAGGACTACGCCGAGCTGATCTCGCTGGCCTGACCAAGACCTACCGGCGGTCGAGCAGCGCGTCTTCGATCTCGGCGTCGCTCGCGGGCTTGGCCGCGGCCTTCTCCCGCCGCTTGAGGGCACGCTCGCGCTCCTCGGGGTCGTCGGCGTTGCGAAAGCGGTACTCCTGCCGGATCGCCCAGCCGAGCCCGATGAATGCCATGACTCCGAACACGAGCCACTGGAAGGCGTAGGACAGGTGCGGGCCCTCGTCGGCAACCGGCTTCGACACCGCCATGGGCCGGTCGACCGCCGGCTCCTCCGAGGTCAGCAATCCATAGGCTCCGGTGTAGGTGGGCTGGCCGACCCGGTCGGCGATGTCGGGGAGGTGGATCGTCGCGATCTGTCCGGCGGGAGCCGACCGGCCGGGCACCGTCGGTTCACCCGCCTTGACGCGCGCCACGACCGTCACGGTGCCACTGGGTGGGGGAGGGACGGCATCCGGTGCATCCTGCTCGTTGCCCACCGGCAGCCACCCGCGGTCGATGACGAACACCGCCCCGCCGTCGACCTGGAACGGCACCAGCTGCTCGAAGCCCGGCCGGCCGCCGTTGGGCCGCCCCCGGGCGAGCAACTCGGAATCGGTGAGGTATCGGCCGGTGACCCGCACCGAGGTCCAGGTGTCGTCCGGGTCGAACTCGTCGAGACCGCCGAGAACCTCGTCGATTGCCACGGGCGCGCTCTCCCAGTTGTTCTCGACGCGACTGATCTCGGCCCTGGCCTCATCACGCCGGGCGAGCTGCCACATCGACAGCAGCGTGCACCCGACCGCGAAGACCACGACGAGCGCCAGATAGCCGAGCCAGCGTTTCTCGAACGCGAAGGTCCAGCCCTTCACACCCGCTCCACGGTGTGGGCCAGGGCGGTGACGACGACGGGAAAGCCGCGGGTGGCGAGATAGTCGTGGAGGTAGTCGGAGTGCTCGTCACAGGCGAGCCAGATCTTCACGCGACTCTCGTCGTGGATGCGGGGGTTTCGCCAATTGACGTTCCGCGTGGCGTCGGCCGAGCATCCCGCCCGCGAGCAGCGCACCCCGTCCGGCCCGAGGGAACCGATCATTCGTCGACCTGTGGCCGCTGCGGCCGCGAGGAGAGCACGATCGAGCCCGGGCGCTCCACCTGTCCGTCCGCGCGCGGGCCGACGTTGGCGAACACGACAGCGATGTAGGGCAGCACGATCGCGCCGACGATGGGGACGAACAGCCACCACCCCTGCACGAAGAAGCACGCGATGACGCACGCGACCCTGATGGTCATGGCGATGCCGTACTGGATCATCCGGCGCTTGCGATCATCATCGGGCGACTCGGGGAGGGTGGTGATCGACTGCGTCTGCTTCATGCGCTCACACGGCTTTTCGGAGGCTCCGGATGATGCCTCCCCTCCAGCCTACGTCGGTATTGCCGCGACTATAGGCTGGAGGCCATGAGCACCTCCAGGACCGTACTGATCACCGGCGGCAACCGAGGCATCGGCTTCGCGATCGCCCAGGAATTCCTGGCCCAGGGCCACCGCGTCGCGGTCACCGCTCGCTCGGGTTCCGGTCCGGAGGGCAGCCTCACGGTCATCGCCGATGTCACCGATGCCGCGAGCATCGACGCGGCGTTCACCGAGGTCGAGGAGAAGCTCGGCCCCGTCGAGGTGGTCGTCGCCAATGCGGGCGTCACCCGCGACATGCTGCTCATGCGGATGACCGACGACGACTTCACCGCCGTCATCGACACCAACTTGAGCGGCGCTTTCCGCGTGGTCAAGCGCGCCTCCAAGGGGATGCTCAAGGCCCGGTTCGGCCGGATCATCCTGGTCTCCAGCGTCGTCGGCCTGCTGGGTTCCGCCGGGCAGGTGAACTACGCCGCGTCCAAGAGCGGTCTGGTTGGGCTCGCGCGCTCCGTCACCCGAGAGCTGGGAGCGCGGGGCATCACTGCGAACGTGGTTGCCCCGGGCTTCATCGAGACCGATATGACGGCCGAGCTCGCCCCGGAACTGCAGCAGTCGTACATCAAGCAGATTCCCGCGGCCCGATTCGCCAGCCCGGTCGAGGTCGCCCGCGTGATCACGTGGCTCGCCGGCGACGATGCGGGCTACATCTCGGGAGCCGTCATCCCGGTCGATGGCGGCCTGGGCATGGGGCACTGACCGAACCGGTCAGCCCCGCAGGCCGAGCAGCGGCAGTACCCGCGAAAGATCGCGGTCGTCGATGAGCACGCCGGCGAGGTCGCGCACGGGCGCCTTCGCGTCGAAGCCGACCGAGAGCCCGGCAATCGCCATCATCGTGAGGTCGTTGGCGCCATCGCCCACCGCGACCGTGCGAGCGAGGGGGATGTCGCTGTCGGCCGCCCACTCGCGGAGCGTTGTCGCCTTCGCCTCGGCATCGATGACGGCGCCCGTTAGCTCGCCGCTCAGCCGCCCGTCGATGACCTCGAGCCGGTTGGCGCGCCAGTAATCCAGGCCGAGCCGCTCGGCGATCGGGTCGACCACCTCGTGGAAGCCCCCGGAGACGACCCCGACCCGGCCCCCGGCGGTCTTGACTCCGGCGATCAGCTCCGGCACGCCGCGCGTGACGGTGACCCGCGCCCCCACGGTGTCGAAGACCGAGGCGGGCAGCCCCTCGAGGGTGTGCACCCGGGCACGGAGGCTCTGCTCGAAGTCGAGTTCGCCGTTCATCGCCTGCCGGGTGATCTCGGCCACCTGCCCCAGCGAACCCGCCTCAGCGGCGAGAAGCTCGATCACCTCGTCGTCGATGAGCGTCGAATCGACATCCAGTACCACGAGGAAGCGCGCCATGACCCGAGGGGTTCCCGCCTAGCTGACGACGACTCCCTTGCCGACCACGGTGATCCCCGTGTCGGTCACGGTGAAGCCGCGTGCCCGGTCGGCCTCGTGATCGATGCCGACGGATGCGCCCTCTTCGAGCACGACATCCTTGTCGAGAATAGCGCGCTTGACCCGCGCATTCGGGCCGATGTGCACGCGGTCGAACACCACGGCGTCGACGACGGACGCCCCCGAACCCAACGTGGACCACGGACCGATCACGCTGCGCTCGATGTGGGCGCCGGAGATCACGCAGCCGAGCGACACGATCGAGTCGATCGTCTGGCCGAGGTTGCCCTTCGCGTCGCGAACGAACTTCGCGGGCGGCGAGTTCAACTGCTGGCTGAAGATCGGCCACTCCCGGTTGTACAGGTTGAAGATCGGCAGCGCCGAGATCAGGTCTTGATGGGCGTCGAAGAACGACTCGATCGTCCCGACATCCCGCCAATAGAACCGGTCGCGTTCGGTCGAACCAGGCACCTCGTTGCGGTTGAGATCGTAGACACCGGCCAGCCCCCGGGACACGAAGTCGGGAACGATATCGCCCCCCATGTCGTGGTTGGAGTCGGAACGCTCACCGTCGCGCTGCACCGCCTCCATGAGCACGTCGGCGTCGAAGATGTAGTTGCCCATCGACGCCAGGACCTCGGTGGGGGAGTCCGAGAGGCCGATGGGATTCTGCGGCTTCTCGTGGAACGCCGCGATGCGGGTCGCGTCGTCCTTGTCGACCTCGATCACGCCGAACTGGTCGGCCAGGGCGATCGGCTGGCGGATCGCGGCGACCGTGACGCCGAGGCCCGACGCGATGTGCGCGTCGATCATCTGGCTGAAGTCCATGCGGTAGACGTGGTCGGCACCGACCACGATCACGATGTCGGGGCTCTCATCGCGCAGCAAATTGAGGCTCTGCAGGATCGCGTCGGCCGACCCGCTGAACCAGCGCTTGCCGAGCCGCTGCTGCGCCGGCACCGACGCCACGTAGGAGTCGAGCAGGCCGCTCAGCCGCCAGGTCTGCGACACGTGCCGGTCGAGGCTGTGCGACTTGTACTGCGTCAGCACGACGATCTGGCGCAGCCCGGAGTTGATCAAGTTGCTGAGCGCGAAGTCCACCAGCCGGTAGCCGCCGCCGAAGGGGACGGCCGGCTTGGCGCGATCGGCGGTGAGGGGCATGAGCCGCTTGCCCTCTCCACCAGCAAGGACAATGCCGAAAATCTTCTTTGACGCCATGCTCGCAAGCGTATGCGGTCGGCGCGGGGCCGCACCACCGCCTGGCGGTACGAACACGCTGCCTGTACTAACGTCGGGGGAATGCGAGTAGATGTAATCAGCCGGGAGTACCCCCCGGAGGTGTACGGCGGAGCCGGCGTGCACGTCGCCGAACTGGTGCGAGCGCTGCGAGGCCGAGACCTCGAGGTGATCGTGCGCTGCTTCGGGCTGCCCCGCGACGAGCCCGACGTGTTCTCCTACCTGGTGCCACCCGGCCTGACGGGCGCGAACCCGTCGCTCGCGACCCTCGGCGTCGACCTGCAGATCGCCCAGGACGTGGCCGGTGCCGACATCGTGCACTCGCACACCTGGTACGCCAATGCTGCCGGACACCTGGCGTCGCTGCTGCACGGCATCCCGCATGTGGTGACCGCCCATTCGCTCGAGCCGCTGCGCCCGTGGAAGGCCGAGCAGTTGGGCGGTGGGTACCGGGTCTCCAGCTGGATCGAGAACACGGCGTTCACCGGTGCTGCAGCCGTCATCGCCGTCAGCGATGGCATGCGCCGTGACATCCTGCGGTCCTATCCCTGGCTCGACCCCGCCAAGGTCGTCACGGTGCACAACGGCATCGATCTCGATCGTTGGAAGTCGGTGGACGACCCCGACCTGGTGCGCAGCCTCGGCATCGACCCCGACCGGCCGTCGGTCGTGTTCGTGGGCCGGATCACCCGCCAGAAGGGCCTGCCCTACCTGCTGCGCGCCGCCGCCCTGCTTCCCCCGGATGTGCAACTAGTGCTGTGTGCCGGCGCGCCCGATACCCCGGAGATTCTCGCGGAGGTGGAGGCTGGCGTGGCCGCGCTCCAGCAGGAGCGCTCCGGCGTGGTGTGGCTCGACCGGCTCCTGAGTCAGCGCGAGCTATCGGCCGTGCTCACCCAGGCCACCACTTTCGTGTGTCCGTCGGTGTACGAGCCGCTCGGCATCGTCAACCTCGAGGCGATGGCGTGCTCGGCACCCGTCGTCGGCACGGCGACCGGCGGGATCCCCGAGGTCGTCATGGACGGCGTGACCGGTCGGCTCGTGCCGATCGAGCAGCTGCAGGACGGAACCGGCACCCCGGTCGATCCCGATCGGTTCGTCGCCGACCTGGCGGCCATCCTCACCGAGGTGGTGAGCGATCCCGCCGCCGCCAAGCGGATGGGCGCCGCCGGACGGCAACGGGCCGAGACCGACTTCAGCTGGAAGACCATCGCCGCCCGAACCCGGGAGATCTACGCGAGTCTCGCTTAACGGCAGGTCGCCAGCGTTTATGGTGGAGTCACCATGCCAAGCGTTCTCCAGTTCTCCGATGTGTCAGTCGTCCGCGACGGCAATACGATCCTCAAATCGCTGAACTGGACGGTGGATGCCAGCGAACGCTGGGTGATCCTGGGGCCGAACGGCGCCGGCAAGACCACCCTGCTGCAGCTCGCCGCTGCCCAGATGCACCCGAGCTCGGGGCGCGTCCAAGTGCTCGACGACACGCTCGGGCGGGCCGACGTGTTCGAGCTGCGGCCCCGCATCGGTTTCGCGTCGACCGCACTCGCCCGGAAGGTGCCGCGCGACGAGCGGGTCATCGACGTCGTGCTGACCGCGGCGTACTCCGTGACGGGGCGCTGGAACGAGACGTACGAGGAGATCGACCTGAAGCGCGCCCAACGCGTGCTCTCCGAATGGAAGCTCGGTCACCTCGAGGATCGACGGTTCGGCGACCTGAGCGACGGCGAGCAGAAGCGCGTGCAGATCGCTCGCTCGGTGATGACCGACCCCGAACTGCTGCTGCTGGATGAGCCCGCCGCGAGCCTCGACCTCGGCGCTCGTGAAGAGCTCGTCGGCCTGCTCGGTGGATTCGCGCGCAACGACTCGTCACCGGCGATCGTCATGGTCACCCACCACGTCGAGGAGATCCCCGACGGTTTCGGTCACGCCCTGTTGCTGGCTGACGGCGAGATC
>Ga0247742_10002493_pt1 | contig 12009 bp, 8 predicted proteins | sample UWRJL208509C2_FD_180944 | JGI IMG/M metagenome (GOLD analysis project Ga0247742, IMG submission 180944) | Plant litter microbial communities from Arlington Agricultural Research Station in Wisconsin, United States - UWRJ-L208-509C-2 | ecosystem: Environmental > Terrestrial > Plant litter >... | reverse complement strand
CGCCCGATGGTGCAGCTCGACGGTGGCCGCTTCGCGACCTCCGACCTCAACGACCTCTACCGTCGTGTGATCAACCGCAACAACCGCCTGCGTCGCCTGCTCGACCTCGGTGCTCCCGAGATCATCGTGAACAACGAGAAGCGCATGCTGCAGGAGGCCGTTGACGCGCTGTTCGACAACGGTCGTCGTGGACGCCCCGTCACCGGTACCGGCAACCGCGCCCTCAAGTCCCTGAGCGACATGCTCAAGGGCAAGCAGGGTCGCTTCCGCCAGAACCTGCTCGGAAAGCGCGTCGACTACTCAGGTCGTTCGGTCATCATCGTCGGCCCGCAGCTCAAGCTCCACCAGTGCGGTCTGCCCAAGCAGATGGCACTCGAGCTGTTCAAGCCGTTCGTGATCAAGCGCCTCATCGACCTCAGCCACGCTCAGAACATCAAGAGCGCCAAGCGCATGGTCGAGCGTTCGCGCCCGCAGGTGTGGGATGTGCTCGAGGAGATCATCCGCGAGCGCCCCGTGCTGCTGAACCGCGCACCCACGCTTCACCGTCTCGGCATCCAGGCGTTCGAGCCCCAGCTGGTCGAGGGCAAGGCCATCCAGCTTCACCCGCTCGTCTGCGCGGCGTTCAACGCCGACTTCGACGGTGACCAGATGGCTGTGCACCTTCCGCTGTCGGTCGAGGCCCAGGCCGAGGCCCGCGTGCTGATGCTCGCGAGCAACAACATCCTGAAGCCCTCTGACGGTCGCCCGGTGACCCTGCCCACGCAGGACATGATCATCGGTCTGCACCACCTCACCACGCTGAAGGAAGAGGGCACCGGCGAAGGCCGCGCGTTCTCCTCCATCGCCGAGGCAATCCTCGCGTTCGACCAGCACACGCTGGACCTGAACGCGAAGGTGCGCATCCGTCTCGAGGACATCCACTTCGCCGAGGGCGAGGCTCCTGAGGGCTTCACGCAGGGCGACACGGTTCTGATGAACACGACGCTGGGTCGCGCGATCTTCAACGAGACGCTGCCCGCCGACTACCCGTACATCGAGGCAGTCGCTGACAAGAGCCAGATCTCGGCGATCGTCAACGACCTCGCCGAGCGGTACCCGAAGGTCGAGGTTGCTGCGGCGCTGGACCGGATCAAGGATGCCGGTTTCCACTGGGCAACCCGCTCCGGTGTGACCGTCGCGCTCAGCGACATCGTGACCCCGCCGAACAAGCCGGAGATCATCGCCGGCTACGAGAAGCAGGCCGCGAAGGTTCAGGACCAGTTCGACAAGGGACTCACGACCGACGCCGAGCGTCGCCAGGAGCTCATCGAGATCTGGAACAAGGCAACCGCCGAGGTCGCCACCGCGATGCAGGACAACTTCAAGTCAGACAACAACATCAACCGCATGGTGTCGTCTGGTGCTCGAGGTAACTGGATGCAGGTGCGTCAGATTGCCGGTATGCGTGGACTGGTGTCGAACCCGAAGGGTGAGATCATTCCTCGCCCGATCGTGCACTCCTACAAGGAGGGCCTGACCGTGGCCGAGTACTTCATCTCGACTCACGGTGCTCGCAAGGGCCTGGCCGACACCGCACTGCGCACCGCCGACTCGGGCTACCTGACCCGTCGTCTCGTGGATGTCTCGCAGGATGTCATCATCCGCGAAGACGACTGCGGTACGTCCAAGGGTCTCGACATGCCGATCGCGGCACAGGATGCCTCGGGCAACTGGGTACTCGACAGCAACGTCGAGAACTCGGTCTACGCGCGCAGCCTCGCCGCTGACGCCGTCGACGAGAAGGGCACGGTTGTCGCTCCCGCCGGAGCCGACGTCGGTGACGTTCTGCTCGAGACGCTGCTGGCCGCTGGTGTGCACAACATCAAGGTGCGCTCGGTGCTCACGTGTGAGTCTGCTGTCGGTGTGTGCGCGGTCTGCTACGGCCGTTCGCTCGCAACCGGCCTGCTCGTCGACATCGGCGAGGCCGTCGGTATCATCGCGGCCCAGTCGATCGGTGAGCCCGGAACGCAGCTGACCATGCGTACCTTCCACACCGGTGGTGTTGCCTCTGCTGACGACATCACCCAGGGTCTGCCGCGTGTCACCGAGCTGTTCGAGGCTCGCACCCCCAAGGGTGCGTCCCCGATCGCCGAGGCCGCCGGTCGCATCACCATCGAGGACACGGATCGGGCTCGCCGCCTCATCCTGACCCCGGACAACGGTGATGAGCCCATCGCCTACCCGGTTCTGCGTCGCGCCACCCTCCTCATCGAGGATGGCCAGCACGTCGAGCTCGGCCAGCAGCTGCACGTGGGAAACCTCGACCCGAAGGAAGTTCTTCGCGTCAAGGGTGTCCGTGCTGTGCAGCTCCACCTGGTCGACGGCGTGCAGGGGGTCTACCGCTCGCAGGGCGTTCCGATCCACGACAAGCACATCGAGGTCATCGTTCGCCAGATGCTCCGCAAGGTGACGGTTGTCGACCACGGCGACACCGGGCTGCTGCCCGGCGAGCTGGTCGACCGGCTCAAGTACAACGAGCTGAACCGCGCTGCGCTCACCGACGGCAAGGCCACCGCATCGGCTCGCCAGGAGGTCATGGGTATCACCAAGGCGTCGCTGGCGACCGAGTCGTGGCTGTCGGCCGCGTCGTTCCAGGAGACCACGCGTGTTCTCACGCAGGCCGCCATGGAGGGCAAGTCCGACCCGCTGATGGGCCTCAAGGAGAACGTCATCATCGGAAAGCTCATCCCGGCCGGCACGGGTCTCCCGCGCTACCGCGATGTGTCTGTCGAGGCGACGGAAGAAGCCAAGGCCGAGCGCTACCCGAACCGCATCTTCACGGATGAGTCGGTATTCAGCGAGTCTGACCTGAGCTTCGTCGACTTCGACAGCTTCAGCTCGGATGACTTCACGCCGGGTACCTACAACTAAGGTCGCTCACCGACGAAGCCCCCCGCTACTCGCGGGGGGCTTCGTCCGTTAAGCGCGGAACGTCGTGGGCCGCGTAGTCACTGCCGTCGACCACGACGGTTGCCACGTTGTCGCGCCCGGGCGGCAGCAGGCGCGCGGTGACCCGCCCGTCCTTGGCCGCGCGCAGGGCCGCAGCCGTGACCTCCACGACCCGGTCGAGATCGTAGGGCCGCAGGGCCCCGGGGGTGCTGTCGTCGAGCAGCACCACGCCGACGCCCCGGCGGCGAGCATCCCGAACCGCCTCGACCACCGCCGGCACGCTCAGGGTGCGGGCGCGCAGCCCGTCGCGCAACTGGGCTTCCGCGAGGGCGAACTCGAGCCGGTCGGCCTCGGTGAGCACCGATCCGTCGATGAGCCGGGTCAGCAGGGGGGTGGCCACCTCGTCGAGCACCGCGAGCCGATGGCCGCGTTCGAGTGCGGTCGCCTGGGCGACGGCCTGGGCGGTGGCGCGGCTGGATGTCTCGAGGGTGAGCTTCTCGATGGCGTCGCCGCTGCGCCGCAGGCCGGTGGCGAACAGGGTGCCTGCCGCGAGCACGGGCACCTGCCGGCCGATGAGCCCGGCCGTGTCGAAGACCCCCACGCCCGTGGTGATGCCCCACACCGCGATCACCGCGGAGAGCAGGATGAATCCGACCCAGGCCAGCAGGCGGCGCCCGCGTAGGCTCACGAAGAACAGGGCGACGGTGCTGGCCCCGAAGTACCACTGGCTGAAGACGCCGTAGTCGATCTGCCACGAGATCAGCAGGGCGTTGATCACGCCGACCGCGAGCACGAACAGGGTGACGGGCAGCGAGAGGCGGTCGCCTCGGTCGAGGGTCAGTGCGGCGCAGACGCCGGCGAAGAGCACGAGCCCGGCGACGGTCGGCCACGGGGAGCGCACGTCGCCGATCGTCCAGATCGCGAGCACCAGGATCGTGGCGAAGTACGCCCAGATGAAGAACCGGGCGCCCGCGCCCGTGAGCTGCACCATCGACAGGCGGCGCCCCGGTGCCACGCTCATCGCGGCCGCCATTCGAGTTCGACACGGGTGCCGGTGCCGGGCTTGGAGTGGATCCAGGCGCTGCCGCCGGGCACGCTGTCGAGGCGCCCCCGGATGCTCACCGCGATGCCCAGCCGGTGGGAGGGCACGCCGCCCGGGTCGAAGCCCTGCCCGTCGTCGGTGATGATGACCCTGATCCGCTGCTCCGACAGGGTGAGCGTGGCCGACCGCCGGATGTCACGGCCTTCGCCCCGCTCGTCCCCGGCATGCTCGAGGCTGTTGCGCACAGCCTCCGCGGTCGCCTCAACGATCGCATCCGCGACCGCCGACGGCAGCGGGCTGGTCCGGGCTCCGCGGGTGTCGAACTGGAACCGGGTCGACCGTTCGAAGACGACCGATCGCATGCGGCTGACGAAGTCGTCGACGGCGATGGGGGAGGGGTCGGCAGGCTCCGGGTTCCGCAGCCGGGCGAGATGGTCGATCGCGGCGCGGGCCTGTCGACGCACCGGCTCCGCGAGCGCGCTGTCGCCGAGCGACGCGTAGTAGAGGGTGGAGATGACCTCGTCGTGCACGAGCGCGTCGAGGCGCGCCTGCTCCTGCTCGCGGGCGACCGCCGCCGCCGCACCAGCCGCGGTCACCCGGGCCGCGGCAGCGGCAGCATCCAACGCCCGGCCGCTGCTCAACGCGATGATCGTCAGCCCACTGAACATCCCCGCGAAGGTGATGGTGAAGAAGGCGTACTGCAGCGGCTCGACCCAGTCCACGGCACCCGACGCGAGGTATCGCACCGGGGCGATGAGCACCGAATTGACGATCACCAGCAGCCAGGCGTACACGGGCGGCCACGACAGGGCGGCCGGAACCGTGCCGATTGCCGTGATCAGCACCGGCCACGGCGAGAGGGCGACGGGGATCGGCCCGTCGGTGATGGCGAGCGGGAACGTCGCCACTGCGAGAGTGAAGTAGATCGCGAACAGACCGAGCGCCCAGCGCAGGGCGCGGCGGCTGAGCCGGAATGCCACCGCGGCCAGCGCGATCGGGAACCCGAACACCGTGGCGCCTGCCACCCCCTGCCAGACCGGGTCGAGGTAGGGGCTCTCGGCGACCATCGAGCTCCAGGTGAGGGGCAGCAGCACGAGGGTGGAGAGGCCCAGCACGACGGTGACGGAGCGGATGACCTGCGTCTCGGCCTGCGGTCCGTCGCTCGTGTGGGCGGCGCTCACTCGGGCACCGGGAGGATGCCGTCCTCAACCGCACGCTTGTACAAGTCGATCTTGGTATGCGCGGGCCGGCCCACGATGGCGTACTTGGTGCGGATGCGGCGCACGTACTCGGCCACCGTGTTGGTCGACAGCCCCGCGCGGTGGGCAACCGTGACCGACTTCTCACCGGAGGCGTAGAGGGCGAGCACCTCCCGTTCCTTCGGGGAGAGCATCGCTGAGGGCAGCTGCGGGTCGGAATCCAGCGCCGCGGCCCACTCGGTGGTGACGACGGAGTGCCCGGCTGCGGCCTGCCGCACGGCATCCAGAATCACCTCGCGCGCCTCCGACTTACGAACGATGCCGAGCACGCCGGCACGCGACGCCGTGCGTAGGTCGGGCAGGTTGTCGGCGCCGGTGAACGCCAGCACGCGCGCCTCGACCTCCTGCAGCGACTGCAGGTTGTGGGTGAGCGTCGACCCGTCGGAAAGGCGGAGGTCGAGCACCACGAGGTCGAAATCGCGGGCGCGGGGGAGCACGTCGCTGACGCTCGTCGTCGACAGCACGAGCTCCAGATCGGGCTCGCCGAGCAGCATCGAGGCGAATCCGAGGCGCACGGTTTCGTGATCGTCGATGTGGGCGATCCGTGCTGCGCGCATAGCTGCCCCTCCGCTCGCCGGTCCGACGATATATCTGAGGATGGCACGGCTATCCGCAATAGCAAAACAGAGCGGTCGACCCCCCGAACGGGTGCCACGGAAAGCGACGACTGACGCCCGGGTGTTCGCGCGTGGGAGATTGCTCACGAGCACCTAGCGAAGTGAACCCGGAGACACCCTGCATGAACCAGACCTCGGTCGATGACTTCACCGCGACCATTCTGTCTACCTGGTACGCGGTCGCCTCGCAGTGGATGCCGCCGGGCGACACCAACCCGCTCTGCGTGACCTGCTTCCGCTCGCCGGTGATGGATGTCGTCGACGTCAGTGACTACCCCCACGACGTGATCCACGAGCTGGTGGTGCCGATCGGAATCGCGGTCGAGCACGTGCGGATCTCGCTCGCCGAGGAGCACCCGAGCGACGCTGCTCCGGCCCTCGTGGGAGTCACCGCACGCCAGATGGTCTCGACCAGCCTGCTGGGTCGCTCGGACGAGCTGCACGACGTGCTGGAGAACTGCATCCGTTACCGGATGGACGACTTCATCACCCTCGAACTCGAGCACAACCTCCTCAAATACGGCTGAGCACAGCCCTCGCGAGCTTGTCCCCCGACTGCGGGGCCCTCTATTGCGGGACTGTACCCCGCTTGCCCTCCCGGGCTAGGTTCGCAACAGAGGGCGTCGATCCACGGCTGCCCGCGCGCGCACCCGGGGAGGACGAGCCGTGATATCGCTTGCCGAAATCCTGGTGCTCCGCGGGCTGATGCCCATCGAGAGCCTCGACACTCTGGGTACTTCCACGGCGAGCGACGAGTTCCTGATCAGCGAGCTCACCGCGGGCGGCAAGGTCACCGAGGCGCAGGTCGCCTCCGCGCGAGCCGCTCAGCTGGGCATCCCCTTCGTCGAGCTCGCCGATTATGCGGTCGAGCGGGCCGCCGTCGAGATGGTGCCCACGTCGCTGATGCGCCGGCACGAAGTGCTCCCCATCGCGATCGAGGGCAACCGGCTGATCGTCGCCATGGCCGATCCCGGTGACGTCATCGCCCTCGACGACGTGCGCGCGAGCGTGCAGCTCATGGTGCGCCCCGTGCTGGCCGAGCAGTCCGACCTCCGTGCGGCGCTGGCGCGATTCGTCCGGTCCGACGGCGAACTCAACGACCTGACCACGGCGATCGTCGACGAGGCGGAGGCGATCGACGCCTCGGCCACCGCCGTCGCGGAGGCGTCTGACGAAGACGCGCCGGTCGTGCGCTTCGTGAACCTGCTCATCAGCCAGGGCATCCAGGACCACGCTTCCGACATCCACATCGAGCCGGGCGAGCACGAGCTCATGGTGCGGTACCGCATCGACGGCGTGCTGCACGTGATGCAGCGCGCCCCGAAGAACATCCAGAACGGCGTCATCTCCCGCCTGAAGATCATGTCTGACATCGACATCGCCGAGCGACGCCGCCCCCAGGACGGCCGCATGTCGGTGCGGCACGGCGAACGACAGATCGACCTCCGCGTCGCGACACTGCCCACCGTGTGGGGCGAGAAGGTCGTCATGCGAATTCTCGACAACACCAACACCGCGATGTCGATCGACCAGCTGAACCTGCTGCCGCGCAACGCGGAGGTTTTCAAGACCTCGTATACGAAGCCGAACGGGATGATCCTGGTGACGGGCCCCACCGGTTCCGGCAAGTCGACCACCCTGTACACGACCCTGCTGACCGTCGCGCGCCCTGAGATCAACGTGATCACGGTCGAGGACCCGGTCGAGTACCGCATGCCCGGCATCAACCAGGTGCAGGTCAACCCGAAGGCGGGGCTGACTTTCGCGAGCGCCCTCCGGGCCATCCTGCGATCCGACCCCGACGTCGTGCTGCTCGGTGAGATCCGTGACCACGAGACCGCGCAGATCGCCATCGAAGCGTCGCTCACCGGCCACCTCGTGCTCTCCACGTTGCACACCAACGACGCCCCGAGCGCCATCACCCGACTCATCGAGATGGACATCGAGCCCTTCCTGGTCGGCTCCGCACTCGACTCCGTGATGGCACAGCGCCTCGCCCGTCGGCTCTGCGACCGTTGCAAATCGCCGTACACGCCCGAGGCGACAGATCTCATCCACCTCGACCTCGGCTACGACGAGTCGCAGCCGCCGCCCACCCTGTTCCGGCCGGTGGGATGCTCCAGCTGCTCCAACACCGGATACCGAGGGCGAGTCGCCCTCCACGAGATCATGCCGATCACCGAGGAGATCGAGCGTCTCGCCGTCTCCCGGGCGTCGGCCCACGAGATCAAGCAGACGGCCGTTGCGCAGGGGATGTCGACGCTGAAGGTCGACGGCTGGGATAAAGCGCGCCTGGGCCTCACGTCGATCGACGAAATTCTGAGAGTGGTGGCGTGATGAGCGACACACAAGGGGGATACATGGACGAGCCGAGCTACCCATTCCCGGTGGTCGACGCCAGCGGGGCGCCGTTGCCGGCCGCGCCGCAGCCCGCCACCCGGGGTCGCCGTCGCGACCCGGAGGCGCCGTCGATCCCGAGCGCTCGCCGCGCGGACGGCTCCGTCTTCGCGCCGCCCGAGCCGTTCTCCATGACGACGCCGGTGGCACCCCCGGTGCCGGTGGCACCTCAAGTGCCAGTGGCAGCTGCCGTGCCTGCGGCGGCTCCGCCCGTCGTCGACAACTGGCAGGCGCCCCTCACTGTCCCGACGGTCGCGCCCACGTACGAACTCCCTGCCGACGTCCTGCCTGACGAGCCGGCGCGCGCGAACGCAGCGCCCCAGGTGTACGACCTGTCGTCTGACGCCACTCGACCGGCTATACCCACGTCCGCGCCCCTCCTACCGCAGGAGCCGCCCAAGCCCGCGCCGTTCCCGGCACCCCAGGATGAGTCGTTCGCGGCGGTAGGTGAACCCGGGCCGAAGGGTGACCTGCTCGGCGCCCTTCGCGAGGTGCTGTTCCGCGGAGCATCCGATCTCCACATCAGCGCGGGCGCACCGCCCATGCTTCGCGTCGACGGCGCACTCGGCCCGCTCGGCGACGGCAAGCCGTGGAGCCGCGAGACCGTGCGCTCCACGCTGCTGGCGCTGCTCTCGCCGCTCGAACGCGAGCGTTTCGAGTCGACGCTCGAACTCGACTTCGCCTACACGCTGACCGCTAACGCGCGCTTCAGGGTGAACTACTACCAGGATCGCGGCGCGATGAGCGCGGCGTTCCGGATCATCCCGAACGAGGTGAAGCAGCTCGCCGAGCTCGGGATTCCCGAGGCCGTCGCATCCTTCGCCACCCTGCCGCGCGGACTGGTGCTCGTCACGGGCCCCACCGGTTCCGGCAAGTCGACCACGCTCGCGGCTCTCATCGACATCGTCAACTCGACGCGCACCGACCACATCATGACGGTGGAAGACCCGATCGAGTTCTTGCACCACAACAAGAAGTCGCTCGTGCACCAGCGTGAGGTCGGGCGCGACACCCACAGCTTCAGCTCGGCCCTCAAGCACGTGCTGCGGCAAGACCCGGATGTGATCCTCATCGGCGAGCTGCGCGACCTCGAGACCATCTCGACCGCGCTCACCGCCGCCGAGACCGGTCACCTCGTCTTCGCCACCCTGCATACCCAGGATGCCGCCCAGACGATCGACCGCATCATCGACGTCTACCCGCCGCACCAGCAGATGCAGATCCGCTCGCAGCTGGCCTCGACGCTGCAGGGGGTCGTTTGCCAGACGCTCGTGAAGCGCGCCGGTGGCGCCGGCCGCGTGGTTGCGGCCGAGGTACTGATGATGACGCCGGCGATCGGCAACCTGATCCGCGAGGGCAAGACTTTCCAGATCGGTTCGGCCATGCAGGCCGGCCGTGCGCTCGGCATGAGCACGCTCGACCAGCACCTCGCCGATCTCGTGAACGCCGGTGCCATCTCGCGGCAGTCGGCGATCGACAAGGCCCGCGACATCGCCTCCATGACCCGCATGATCACCCGCGTCGACGTCGCCGAGCAGGCCGACGGCGCCTTCGGCAGCTTCGCCACAACCCCGACCACCCCGAGAGGTGCGCACTGATGTCCACCACGTCGCTCAAGTCGTTCGAATACAGCACCCGAAACCCTGCCGGCAAGATCGTCAAGGGCAAGCTCGAGGCCCCGACCGAGGGCGCGGCCGTGGCCAAGCTCGGCGGGATGGGGCTCACCCCCGTCACGATCAAGGAGAGCGCGGCGGGCACCGGCCTGAACCGCGACATCAACTTGGGCTCGTTCAGCAAGGGTGTCGGGCTAAAAGACCTGGCGGTCATGACCCGGCAGCTCTCGACGATGATCAGCGCGGGGCTCAGCCTCCTCCGCGCACTCTCTATCCTCTCTGAGCAAACAGAGAACAAAAAGCTGGCCGAGGTGCTCGGCAAAGTCAGCCACGACGTCGAGGTCGGCAGCGCTTTGTCGGACGCGATGGCGAAGTACCCGGTCGAATTCCCGCCCCTCATGGTGAACATGGTCAGGGCTGGCGAGATCGGCGGCTTCCTCGACAGTGCGCTCGACTCGGTCGCGCAGAACTTCGAGAAGGAGGCCAAGCTCCGATCCACGATCAAGTCGGCGATGGCTTATCCGGTGATGGTGCTCGCGCTCTCGGGCGTTGCTGTCATTCTCATGCTCACGTTCATCGTGCCCGTCTTTAAGACCATGTTCGAAGGACTCGGGAGTGAGCTGCCGATTCCAACTCAAATCCTCGTCACGATGTCCGAGGGCATGGTGTGGTTCATTCCGCTGGCTCTTGTTGTGGGTATCGTCTTCTCGTTCTGGTGGCGGAAGAACAAGAACACCGAAGCGGTAGTCCGGGTGCTCGACCCCATCAAGCTGAAGCTCCCGGTTTTCGGCGGGTTGATGAAGAAGATCGCTGTTGCCCGGTTCACCCGCAACCTCTCCAACATGATCGGTGCCGGTGTGCCCATCCTTCAGGCTCTCGCCATTGTGGGGGAGACGTCGGGCAACTGGGTGATCTCTCAAGCTGCCAAACGGGTCGCAGACTCGGTGCGGCAGGGCAAGTCGATCGCGGGACCCCTGGCAGATGAGCCGGTGTTCCCGGCGATGGTCGTGCAGATGATCGCAGTGGGCGAGGACTCCGGTTCGCTGGAGATCATGCTGAGCAAGGTCTCTGACTTCTACGACGACGAGGTGCAGGCGACCACAGAAGCCCTCACCTCGCTCATCGAACCTCTGTTGATCGCCTTCCTGGGCGTTGTGGTGGGTGGCATGATCGTCGCGCTCTACCTGCCGATTTTCGGCATAGCCACCGCCGTTCAGTAGCCGTTTCTCCACGTCTGCCCCCGTTCGGGTGCGCCACGGACTGGGGCCGCAAAACCGCGTAAAACCCCCCATCTGCGGGATTTCCGGTCTTGCCATCGGGGGACAACATTAGATCTATCGCGGGTCATCGCCGGTTTGGGGGGACGGCTCGTAATCACATCTCTCACCTAGAAAAAGGAATCATCATGACCCGCTTCATCAACGCGCTCAACAAGAAGCGCGCCACGCTCAACAGCAACGACAAGGGCTTCACTCTCATCGAGCTGCTCGTCGTCGTGATCATCATCGGCATCCTCGCCGCGATCGCGATCCCGATCTACATCGGTGTGCAGAACAACGCGAAGGACAGCGCCGCAAAGGCAGACCTCTCCAACGCGAAGACCGCTGTGGTGGCCTCGTACACCGCGAACAACTCGACCTTCCCCACCGCGCTCACCACCCTTGGTGACTACGGCTACAGCGGAACCTCGGTGACGCTGAGCACGACAGGCACTCAGTCGATCACCAACTTCTGCCTGAAGGCAACAAACGGCAACGTCACCTGGTACCAGAACCAGGACAGTGAGCCCAAGGTCCTCGCCAGCAAGCCGACCAACTGCACCGCCTAGATCCTGCACCATCGGGTGGGGCGCCGTGAACTCTGGCGCCCCACCCTTCTCATTTCCACACTTTGCATCGAGAGGAGGAGCCAGTGATCGAGATCCGCACGTCACGCAATCAAACGCAGTCAGATGCTGGCGTCTCCCTCATCGAGGTACTCGTCGCGATGGTTGTCTTCTCGATCATTGCCCTTGGTGTCGGCGCGTCCCTCCTCACCCTTGTGCGCATGACCGAGGACACGCGTTCCCGCTTGGTGGCTAGCAACCTGGCAACCAGTGAGATCGACCTCGTCCGCGGGCTCAACGATCCATTCGCGGCGGTCAACACCACCAA
>Ga0247742_10002491_pt1 | contig 12017 bp, 13 predicted proteins | sample UWRJL208509C2_FD_180944 | JGI IMG/M metagenome (GOLD analysis project Ga0247742, IMG submission 180944) | Plant litter microbial communities from Arlington Agricultural Research Station in Wisconsin, United States - UWRJ-L208-509C-2 | ecosystem: Environmental > Terrestrial > Plant litter >... | reverse complement strand
AAGTAGGGAAGCGCGACTGGAAATGCATCAAGGACCTCTTGGCCAGGAAGGTCCAAGTTTTTCTGTGAACACACGCGTAGCTGCATCTTACTTGGTTACGATTGTTAACTTTCTCCTTTTATCCGCCTCTTCTATTATATCTCTACACGTTGAATGATGAGAATACATCATTTTTATTATTCTTATGTTCTGAAACGGAATATGTACCACATTCACCGGTTGCTCGGAGACATTTGAAGTCCCTCAAGAATAAGTCTTCAAAATTCAGGGGTAATTTAAATAATACACCACAAATTAGCGCTCTTATGGAAGAGCGAGGAAAGAATTTGTTTAAGTGCCCCAGACGAAGCAAGGCCGCGCCGAATGCAAGGCGCTTATGTGTATCTGGTAAGCGCCTAAAACGCTTGAGGGCACGTGATTGGATATCAGCAAGCGGTTCGCCTTCCAAAAATAAACTTAGTCTTAGCTACGCCAGCGTACATCGTTTTCCTAGAACGTAAAATCATATTTAGTTGCGCTAGTGATGAGGGAATCTGTGGCATTCGGAATGCAAAAGTGCATTGCAGTTTCGGTCCATGTCTCTGAGAAAGATTGCGATAGTGTTTGCCATGTTATCATGTGTTATTCCACAGGACTGGATAGACTGAAACTAAATTCCCGCAAACACTAATGTTCCAGTCTTGAGCGGGAGAGTCATCGCATGATCGGACCCATTGTTCAGCTGCCTACTCTTTGGAACGCACAAGATATCTCTTAGTGCTCGCAACACTGATTTCCAGTATTGTTTATTCTGCGAGAAATCGGATTACTCGAGTTCAGGAAGAACTGTCCTCAAAAATTTGACGTCGAACTTGCAGTAAAAAGGACCGGGGGTTTCAGCCAATTCTCGAATACTATTTTTAGAATAATGTATATATTCCAGGCCAGCCCGATCGTCTGAATCAAGACTGCATAAGAGGACGAAGCCCGAACGTCAGCCCCATTCTTGCTTCTTGAACTTGCCTCCCTCGAACTCCTACCATCGGTTGCCCGCAACGATGAGTACCAGCGGCAGCGAGTACGACACACGAGAAGGGATTGGCCAGCCTACGGCCGCTCCACCTGAAAGCGTCCATCCCGCACCAGCTTCTGAGACAGAGAAGATTGTCACGGTCTCTAACGACGACGGTATGACTGCAAATGGCAGCACTGGTAACGGTGAAATCTTATTGCCAGAGAATAAGAAGCGAGAGTACAAGGATATGGACGAAGGGCATGAAGGACCTCAGTGTACGTTGTCCGTTTCATGATATTCTTTGCTTTAATGCTGACCTGGTTGACACTTTCAGACGCCAAGGTCGATATGTCAAAGGTCAGTGCCTTCGTGCATGCGGTGTACATTGCAGTACTGACAATATAACCACAGATCCAGTTGACCGCCGAGGACCTCTACGACAAGGAGAAGGTTGACCTAGAGACGATAGAGGTCGACGATGTCTTCAAGCTGCTTCAGTCTTCCGAGGAGGGTCTCAACGCGGAAGAAGCACAGCGGCGTCTTGAGCTTTTTGGGCCCAACAAGCTCGAGAGCAAGGACCAGAACCCGTTCCTCCAGGTGAAGTCGCACGTATAGCCGTCCAAACAACCATCTAACAGCCACATAGTTTCTCAGCTTCATGTGGAACCCTCTTTCGTGGGTCATGGAAGCCGCTGCTATCGTCGCCATCGTTCTTTCTAATGGTCAAGGCCAGCCCCCCGACTGGGAAGATTTCCTCGGTATTGTTTGTCTCTTGATCATCAACTCGGCCATTGGATTCTATGAGGAGCGCAATGCTGGCAATGCAGTCAAGGCTCTCATGGATTCCCTCGCCCCCAAGGCCAAAGTCAAGCGAGACGGCCAGTGGTCTGAAATTGAATCCTCGATCCTCGTCCCTGGCGATATGGTGTCATTCAAGATTGGCGACATCGTTCCTGCAGACTGTCGACTAACCGAGGCGATCAACGTCTCCATTGATCAAGCAGCGTTGACGGGCGAGTCTCTCCCGCAGAACAAGAGGGTCGGCGATGAGTGTTTCTCGTGAGTGAATGCCTTTACCTTTAGCAATTGCGATCTAATTACGTGAGCAGCGGGTCCACGTGCAAGCAGGGTGAAGCTGAGGCGGTCGTGATTTCAACAGGCCCAAACACTTTCTTTGGACGCGCCGCCTCCCTCGTTGGCCAGGACGATGATACGACAGGGCATTTGCAGAAGATACTTGCTCATATTGGCACTTTTTGCCTCGTCACTATCGGCATCTTCGTTATTGCAGAAATCTTCGTCCTCTATGCTGGCTTCCGTTACCAATACCGCCGTGGATTGAACGACATCCTGGTGCTCTTGATTGGTGGAATCCCAATTGCTATGCCCACTGTCTTGTCGGTCACTCTTGCAGTTGGAGCCACACAGCTTGCGAAGTACAAGGCCATTGTCACCCGCATTACCGCCATCGAAGAGTTGGCTGGTGTAACCATTCTTTGTTCCGACAAGACTGGAACGCTCACCACCAACAAGCTCACTATCGACCGCAATACCATCAAGACGTATGGCGACTTCTCGCCCGAAGAAGTCATACTACTCGCTGCCTATGCTTCTCGTACTGAAAACCAGGACGCGATTGATGCGTCTGTTGTTCAGGCTCTCGGGGACCCCGCCAAAGCTCGACAGGGAATCAAGCTCCTCGACTTCAAACCTTTTAACCCAGTTGACAAGCGTACTGAAATTACATATCGCGAGGAATCTACCGGAAAGCTCAAACGTGTCACCAAGGGCATGACTGGCATCATCATCGAGCTTTGCACCAAGAACAAGACCGAGGAACTCGAGAACCGTCTTGAGAAGGATGTTGAGGAATACGCCGCTCGGGGTCTTCGCGCTCTCGCTGTTGCCTTTGAGGAAGTTTCTGGTGAAGACCACAACGCTGAAGGCGAGGGCTTCGAGCTTATTGGACTTCTTGCCATTTTCGACCCTCCCCGTGACGATACCAAGAAGACCATTGAAGATGCTCTTTCACTCGGTGTACGCGTCAAAATGGTTACTGGAGATCAACTTGCCATCGCGAAGGAAACTGGACGTCGACTTGGACTCGGAGACCACATGTACCCCGCCAAGGTGTTGAAAGACGGTCCAGCACCTGGAGCGAAGCACGCCAATCTGGACGAGATGATCCTTGACGCTGATGGGTTTGCTGGTGTATTCCCGGAGCATAAGTATGAGATTGTGAAGAGACTTCAGGCGCTGGGACATCTCGTGGCGATGACTGGTGATGGAGCGAACGACGCACCTGCTTTGTCTCGCGCCAATGTTGGTATTGCTGTTGAAGGCGCCACTGACGCTGCCCGCGGTGCCGCTGACATCGTCCTCACCGAACCTGGTCTCTCGACTATCGTCCATGCCATCCGCCAGTCGCGCATTATTTTCCAGAGGATGCGAAACTATTCGATCTATGCCTGCGCTGTCACGATCCGTATCGTCGTCTGCTTCTCTGTGCTGGCCTTCACCTACAAGTTCGATTTCCCACCATTCATGGTGCTGGTCATTGCCTTACTGAACGATGGAACAATCATGACACTCTCAGTTGATCGTGTTCTGCCTTCAAGCACGCCTGACGCATGGGATTTGGCAGAGATCTTCTCCTTCGCTATCGCGTACGGGATCTGGCTCACTGCGTCCACGTAAGTTTTGTATCCTTTTATCTATGAGTTCGTACTCATATCGCTTCGCAGAGTCGCTTTGGTTGTCGTCATCGTTGAAACTACATTCTTCCAAGACAAGTTTGGCGTTCAGCTGAGCCAGGGTGGTACGATCAATATAAACGACGAGCAGCTACACATGATTGTTTACCTCCAAGTTGCGATCATCTCTCAGGCCTTGATTTTCATAACTCGCGCCCATAGTTTCTTTTTCATGGAGCGTCCGTCATTCGCCCTCATGGCTGCATTTGTCGTCGCCCAGATGGTCTCTTCAATCATTGCTGCCTATGGTAATTGGGGCTTCACTAGGGTTCATGCGATCTCTGGAGGCTGGATAGGTATAATTTGGATATGGGTGCGTCCAACTCATGCTCATTCCTCATTTATTCTAAATATGTTGTCTGCAGAACATCATCTGGTTCATCCCTCTCGACTGGATCAAATTCGCCATGAATGCCACCGTCATCAAGCATCTCCGCAATCGTCGCCTGGAGAAAGTCAAGCAGGACGCTGCAGTAGGTGGACTCACAGGCGACGTCCCGCTCGCGCGCACTCAATCCCGAGTTGCCTCTATCAACGAATCGTTATACCGAAACCGCACCAACTTCTTGACGAGGACGATGAAGAAGGTCGGATTTGGCCACAAGGTCAAGGTTAAGCCCGAGGAGATGACGAGGTTTAACAGCATGCAGGCGCAGAGATCTGGAATGACGTTGCAGAGGAATCCGAGTAGGATGCCTTCTGCTGTTGGTGCTCCTCCTGGTACCACCTCTGGAAATACGGTGTAATCTTCATTTAGCGTCAGGTGACATGTTCACCGACATTTCTCTTCACTTCCGTGGACATGCAATTATTAGGACTTTACTAAAATCTCAATTATTTATTTACTGTTCTTGTGTCGCATCCGACTCCAATGTCAGAGGAAGACGCTATTGATGAACCAAACCCTTTAGAAAGTTCACCACGCGGATGGAACTGTAACACCCTCTCCAGGTGGTTGTGCTTACAAATACCCATCAACACAAGTATAATTCAGCAGTTACCAGCAGAGAAAACAGCAATTTACGAAAACGACATAACTAGGACGACAACAAGCAAGTAACTATGAAAGCGATTCGAGAACTAATGCAGTAGAGGAGTGCAGCAAAATATGAGCAGGTTGTAGGAGATCGTAACAGTAGAAAATATGACAGCAATGAAAGCGATGAGATAACAATGAAAACAATGAGAGGACTGAAAACATGCGTGTTATCAAGAACACGTCAGGAGAGGTTGAACCCTCTTAAATTCGTGAATCGTACACCGGTGAACAGGCCTTGGTTTGAGCTAGCTATCCAACACGACAGCCGGAACAACATGAGCAAGTCGAGGAGTGAACGCCGCTTGAATCTTCCGCTGCCGAACGAGAGTCCTGAATGGGGTAATCTCACTGGATGATTCACAGAAGAATACTCAATAAAACGGACCTGTTTCCTTCGGTTTGTGGGTGGGGCATCATCACCATCTGTCGCTGAGTACAGCTTTGCGCCTTGTAGCTCAATCAACCCCAATGGAGGGGGACTCCTTTTTCTCTTTGGGTTTGTGGCATTGCCAAAGCGCAACTTCTCCCTATCGGTATAATGGTGGGAATTTATGGCAGGCTACAGAATGAATATTGTATCAGACATGCTGTCGGAAACTCAGGGTTTTAAGGTTGGTACTCACTGCATCTTGATTCGACTCTGCACTCCTTGAGCTAAGACTCCCAGAACGAGGCTGGTATAGAACTTCAGCAGATCCTGGCTCCGTAGGGAATGCAGGCAAATCCCCAACTGCTGCGACGCTCTGAGATCTGGAGGGCTGAGGAGCATTCGTTGGAAAAGCCGTTCACCGAAAATAAGGGAAGTTCCTTACCGGAAGCCCAGCATCGCTGCCGTGGTTGGAGCCAGGAGTGGTAACCTGGCGATCGACGGGTCCTAGAATGTCAAGCGTTCCATTTCCTTCACGTATCTCAAAGTCTAGAGAAAATCTCTTCAACTCCCGAGCCGCATCTTTCTCGAATGGGATATTCGATTCCCATTGGAAAGGATCTTCGGCGTCTTCAACGGCGTTGAGATCTATGTGGTCTCTAATGAAATGACCCACTTCGCGAATAAACGAGGAACGTGGTAGCACGCGTGAGAGATAGTACATGACTAGCTCATATGCCGCTCGTCGCTGAGGGGTCATCTGCCGGTATAAAGCGATCAAGTGGGGTAGAGAGCAGAAGAGGAAACGAGGCGAGCCTGCAGCCAATGTCCTGAAGGCTTATCAGTTACTTGCATTATATTAAGTATGGGATGGCAACTTACCAGACAGCGGTGAGATACTGTAGACATTGAAGTGATGCAAAGCTGAATTCCTCCGGGGTAACTATTACCGAATCAGGAAAAACTTGGAGAAATCCGACTTTCTTATCCTTGGGAACCGCTTCCGGGGTGAAAGAGCTGAGGAGACCCAAAGGGTCCACCAGTGCCTCTTGGCGAGCATGGCCCACAATCGCTACTTTGGCGGAAGTGTAGTTCACTAAAGCAGATGACCTCAATGCAGTCGCAACGTATTTGATCATATCCAAGTCGCATGCAGTGAGAGCAAGGAGAGCACTTTCGTGCTGATAATCGCGAGCCACGACAACCTTGATGTGATCTTGCAATTGCGAGATATAATGGTCTTTTTTAGCAGGGAACTACGAGAATTAGAATAAAAATCAGCAAAGGCGCGTTTAACCATTGACACATACTGACCCGACGACAGATCGTATTTATGAAAGATGGTACAAGGGAAAAGTACAGCTCTTGAGGTTTAAGGTAACCCAGGCGGAATACATTTGATAAATCAAATTCATCAATTGCCTCCTGCAGACCCTGGCTATTAGAAGCGATGTCAAAATGGAGGAAGAAAAAAGTGGAATGGTATGGGTTCTCAGAAGTGAAACCTAGGGCTGTGATCAGAACGATTCAAGGATTCAGAGAACAGCGTGAAACAACACATACCACCCCTGGAGAGCATTGAAAGACTTGCAACAGCAATATCTGCATGAGCTTCACCATTCCAGTGCTGCCAGTCACTGGCTATCGTGGCAGGGAGATACTCGCGAAGGTCAATCATGGCACTACGGTTGACAAATTCAATTTGGCCACCCCCGAGATTTACAAGAAGAGGGTGTAGTATCTCGACGTGTGACTGGAGAACAGCTCCGGAGATCCCGAGAGCACGTTCGAAGAACTCCGTGCTTGTCAAAGGATTCTTGCGGACACGGGATTTCTCATTGAGGTGAAGACGTAGATAATTCAGCGACTTGACTGATGCAGGGTCGGCGTAAGCGGCATCGGTTAAGATCACCCCATACAGTGGGTGGATTAAACGATTGAAGAGCGTGGCATCGGTGTTCAAAGGAAAGGGAGTTGATGCTAAAGCAGTCAACCGTAGTGCAGGTGAGAACCCTGAGTTCTTGAGGTACTCTATAGCCGTTGATCCATATAGAGGGTTTTGTGAGGACCTCTCCGTCAGAGTCTGTAGCTGTGTGGCAGGCGGCCAGTCGGCGGGAATTTGACTTTTTAGTGGATGGGAACCTTTGATCGACATCAACGAGGCTCGAACTAGAGGTGGAAGTGCATCGTCCAAACGCAACATGGATAAATGAATATCATGCTGCAGGCCAGGTGAACTGGGGTCGAGAACCGCCCCTTCAGTGGATGTAAGAAAAACAGATATAGACAGTCCTCCATCACGAGAAGATGCCAGGGCTTCAATAATGCTCTTCGTGATGTTCCATACTTGAGGTTGGACACCATCAAGAACGACAACTGGAGGACGTCCACCTTGTGCCTTCAGAAGGCTTAGGGGACCAACAAGATTGCGGACAGAGGCCACACTATTGGCATCCCAGATATCGTTATAACCAGGGATATTTGAACAAAACTGTTTCCTGATTGTAGATACAATTGAATCTTGCTGCAACTCTCCGGTCGCAGGGAAAAGATATGCAGCGGCAAGATGGTTCTGGCTATGCAGCATGCGCATGAATCTCTGCGACATGGCTGTCTTCCCTGTTCGGTGGCCACCTGTCATCCATACAACCTTCATAGCCTCTCCATTGAACTTCGCTAGGATATCATCCAGAATTGGCTGACGGGTGCTCAAGAGGTTGTCGAAGGGATATGGATGTGGATCCCTCACAGCGAGAATATCGACTATTTCTTTAAGAGCAGGATCTCCGCCTGTTGGGATCTGAGGGCCAGCGACGGCCGACATGTCGTCCTGCGAAACCACCCCGACGAGATGATGGGTGGAGAGAGGTGAAAGTGGTCCTTGGAAATCGCACACGGCACAAGCAAAATTGAGCTCATGTCGAACCAGAATTCGCACGATCAACCACACCGTACACGACTCTAAATCGCTTCCTTTTTAGGCTTCGGCTAAAGAGTCCATCACCGGAATCAAACTTATAGATGCTTCGATCAAGAGAATGATATCAGGTCTGGAATATGAACGGACTAAAAATCAACGATTCAGTGTCTATCCTCTCGCCAATATCACTTTGGGAAGAACCCTTGGTTCAGCAACCTCAGCACACGGCATTAGGTGGAAGTTTGACGCATCTGTGGTAAAGAGACATGTGTGGTTTGCATAAAGAATTGAGTAGAGCAGATTATCTTGGGCTTACTTGGGGAACGGAATAGCTTTGCAGCATTGCAAGCCATAGTTGCCTGGAGTTGAAGAAAAAGTGAGATAATGGACAGGAATCATTCATTAAAAAGATTACAATCCTAGTAGCGAAATATCAGAATCAAATCCAGTTGAGATAATAAAAGCCACTCACAGTATCGCTACCACCTATATTACACAAATGGGCGACAGTTAGCGCCACTAATGCAAAAAAGTAGTTAACACATACACTGCGCTCCGACATCGCCACCGGGGGTGGCATTGACGCAGGCAACGGAGAGAACCATAAACAAGGCGGCGATGTTGAAGAACTTGGACATGTTGTAATGCTTGAACAGGGCTATTCGAAGATTTGAACTCTGCAGTGTTCAGGTCGGGTTGTTGAAATTGTAGAAGCAAGACGGCCTTGCTTTTATAGCATCTGCAGACCACGTACGTGAATGAACGCCCGAGTTGAAACCTTTGATCGGTAGCTGCGCAATGGCAGTAGAATGGACGGCTACATGACGTATCTCTAGAAAGGAATGCACCAGACCAAGTCCATTACCTGACTCTCGGAGCGGGGGGCCGTTGGCAGTACGTTATTTTAGCGCCCAGAGCGGGATTTTTAGACAAATTCGTGAGCACCATCAATGAATTGCAAGATTTGATGTGCCGGAAACCCCGAAGGGTCGCGCATATGCTGGTAGGAAATCTCTGTCAAATGATTTTGAATGCACGGGGACCAGAGTTGGAGTCGAAATTGATGATTATTATCAAGCAATGGGAAGCGATCAGAGCGAATTTCATCATTTAAGTTTCCTTGCACTACCTGAGGAAATATAGCGAAGATTCAGCGCTCAGCATCGACTTTTGTACTTCCCCAAAGGTAAAATAACGGAACGAACCAAAAGCTAGGCTATTCACTCGAACCTTGTAAACCTCTTCCCCGCCTCTACATTCCGAATCAAAATCTCCTTCCATTTTTGCTGAATCCGTAACGGACTGAGATCCCGCAGCGAACCAAAGGGCACAATTTGCATAGCCAGAGGTTCGCATTCGAGGGCAACAGCCGCCACCGTACCCCTACGCAAGGCTTCACTTTCGTCACGTAACCTGATAACCTGATCAATACTCGGAGGCCACACTCCCCCTTTTGCTCTTGCTGAGTCAAAATCGATGAGAAATGCATCGACCACTCGAAAGAATTTCGCCGTGGAGCCGCCATTATCGGGTCTCCAGTCGACCTTGACACGGAGCATATATCGGTGGGACTGTTTTAAGTCCTTTGGGAGACCCAATGCGTGAATGGTGGCAGCCATGAGAAGACTGTTTTGGAATTTGACCCATTTCTCGAGTTTCTGATCGAGTTCGACTAGGGTCATGCCGGATGGTAGACCACCTTTGAAGCCGAGCGCGTCGGCTTGGGCTAGTTCAGCGATGTGGTCGATGTTGTTCTGACACCACGGTTTATGAGCCTGGAAGCAGTTAGTTGGCATGTCCTCAGGTCGTAATGCATGGCGCGTCGCGTACCGGCCAGTGGGCTGCCTGGCATTCTCTGGAACAGTATCTACAGCAATCAGGTCGTGAATCATTCAGGTACACAAAAATCGAAGTGCAAGATGGCACTCACCTCATAGACTTGCATCGGGAACAGTTCTTCAACGGCTGTTCAGTTGCTCGAATATGACATTGGATGTTGCCGCATTTGGAGTTTATCGTTGTTTTCCCCGGTGGTCGTGTAATGACCTCTCTAGTTAGCTCCTCTTTATCGTCCCCTGTACTCTTCTTCCTGCCCTTTGTGGATGATTTCGGCGTCTCAGAGGTTATCATTGTAGTGGGTGTTCACAAGACGCCTGCCCAAACATCCCGAGACACTTCCGCGGAGTTGCCTATTCCCACGCTATATGAACAGCGAACCTATTGTTAGCATCCTACTCGTTACACTGACTAAAGAACATCTCTGACTTGTTTTATTATTCACATCCACTCGCGCAACCATCCACTATCAGGATGTCCTGGGGTTACTCTGATGTTGCACCCAGTGGTAGCACATCCGCTGAACTGACTCAGGCCAATCATAGCTACTACGGTGGACAATCAGGTGCGCGCTATCTACCTATATGTTCTGTTTTCTGACCACTGGTATGGGGTTTTCTAGTATCGCTTTTCAGTAACGCCAACAACCCGACTTTCACCAATAGTCAAATCAACGCCCACATTACGAATGTCCAAGGTCGTACAGGTATGTACGGTGCCTTGATTCTTGGGCCTTCTGCTGATGAGTAACCTTCCATGAAGGACTTCAGACACTCGGCGCAAACTCCGCGATTGGCGCTACTTACAATTCTCTGGAGCGCCAGCGACTTGATGCCCCCAAGTGTCATCCTAACACCCGTATAGCCGTCATAAACAGGTTAATCAGCTGGATTAAAGGCGAGATCGACTTCGACGCCTTGATTCTCTGGCTCTACGGTGCCGCGGGAGCTGGAAAGTCGGCGATTGCGCATACCCTCTCTGAGATATGCGATGGGCATGGGTGTCTTTTGGCTACGTTCTTCTTCTGGAAGACAGCTGTTGAACGCAGTGATGTATCACGATTTGTCGCCACGATCGCTTATCAAGTGGCTCGTGCGATTCCAGCCTCACGCCCGCTCATCGAAGCCGCCGTTGAGGCAGATCCCATGGTTTTCTTCCAATCTATCGACACCCAGCTGGCAAAGCTCATTCTTGAGCCTCTCCAGCTGCTTCATTCCAGCGGGTTTGACTTAGGAAACTGTCCATTTGTTATCATAGTTGACGGCTTGGACGAGTGTCAAGGCAACGACATTCAATCAGGCCTTGTTAAATCTCTAGCCGCCGCATTCGTTCATTCCCCACTCCGTATTCGCGTTCTCATCGCCAGCCGTCCGGAAGTCTACCTTCAAAGTACATTTAATTCATCCTCAATCCAACCTCAGCTGTCAAGACTCGCTCTATCCGGCGAATATTCCCCAAAGGAGGATATCTACCGATACCTGGAAGACTCGTTCCAAAAGATCAGACGTGAACACCCCCTTTCCTCATATATCCCATCTTCCTGGCCGTCTGACGACGTCCTTCACGAACTCACCGGGAAGTCGTCGGGCCAGTTTATTTTTGCATCCACGACAGTCAAGTATACCGGCGGAGACCCTTACGAGCTTCCGACGCGTCGTCTGGATGTCATTCGTCAACTTCAGCCTCCCAGAGGCGAGGAGGATCTTCCCTATGCGGAGCTGAACTCGCTCTACAACCATGTCCTCAGTAACGTCCGTGACATCAAGAAGGTCAAAGATGTCCTTGGAGTCTTTTTAATTGTGAACGTAGCGGGTGGTTTCACGCACTTCCCATCAACGACGTCAATAGATGTCTTTTTCTTCTGGCAACCTGGCGAAACAGCAGCTTGCCTAAGCAAACTTGCATCCGTCATTGAATGTGGGCGTGACGGCAGGATCTCTCTTTTGCACGCCTCACTGTCAGACTTTCTCTTTGATCCAGCTCGATCTCATCAGTTATATTTATGTCGTGAAACTGTCCTAAGCGACTGTGCAGCCCTCGGACTGCGCCATGTGCGCCCAGAGGTGCTTTTCACAAAAGGTATGTGGTTTGCACACTCTGAGATGTTT
>Ga0247742_10002490_pt1 | contig 12017 bp, 10 predicted proteins | sample UWRJL208509C2_FD_180944 | JGI IMG/M metagenome (GOLD analysis project Ga0247742, IMG submission 180944) | Plant litter microbial communities from Arlington Agricultural Research Station in Wisconsin, United States - UWRJ-L208-509C-2 | ecosystem: Environmental > Terrestrial > Plant litter >... | reverse complement strand
TTTCCTTTGTAACTTCAACCACTTGCGCTTCCGATCTCTCGTTAGCGGGAGGCGAATTCTACAGCGTTACACGCTGCTGTCAACACCTCTTTTTCTCCGCTTTCGACCGAGAAGATCGAAACGTTAACAAGGCCAAACAACACTGCCTTACTAACTCCTTCTGGGCTTCGATGATCTGAAGCAACTCGCTGTCGAAACCTACATAACTCTTTGTTTACCAAGGAGTTTTCCGTTTCGACTGCGCCGGAAGTGGGGCGAATTATAGACTTCCAGAATCTGCCGTCAACACCTTTTTTCACAATACTGTCATATCGGTCAAAAAAGCCCTGAAAAGCAAAGGCCGGCCCCAAGGGGCCGGCCTTCTACTTACCGAACCTACAAGCTAGGAAAGGCAAACTGCGACGCCTCATGACTGGCCCGTTGCGGCCAGCGCTGGGTAATCGCCTTGCGACGCGTATAGAACCGCACCCCATCCGGCCCATAGGCATGCAAGTCGCCAAACAGCGAGCGCTTCCAGCCACCAAAGCTGTGATAAGCCACCGGCACCGGCAACGGCACGTTGACGCCAACCATACCCACTTCAATCTCGTCACAGAACAACCGCGCCGCCTCACCGTCACGGGTGAAGATACAGGTGCCGTTGCCGTACTCGTGATCGTTGATCAACTGCATGGCCGCTTCCAGGCTGTTCACCCGAACCACACACAGCACCGGCCCGAAGATCTCTTCTTTATAGATGCGCATCTGCGGGGTCACGCGGTCGAACAAACTGCCCCCCAGGAAGAAGCCATCTTCATTACCGGCAATACTCAGGCCACGACCATCGACGACCAACTCAGCACCCGAAGAAACGCCGTCCTCTATATAGCCACTGACTTTATCGCGCGCCTGGCCAGTGACCAGCGGCCCCATGTCCAATCCACACGTGGTGCCCGCACCAATCTTCAGCGCCTTGATCTGCGGCACCAGCTTGGCGACCAATGCGTCAGCCACCTGGTCGCCGACACACACGGCAACAGAGATCGCCATGCAACGCTCACCGCAAGAACCATACGCCGCGCCCATCAAGGCACTGACAGCGTTATCGAGATCCGCATCCGGCATCAGCACCGCATGGTTCTTCGCCCCGCCCAACGCCTGTACACGCTTGCCGCGCTTGGTGGCTTCGGAATAGATGTACTCGGCGATCGGCGTCGAGCCGACAAAGCTCAACGCCTTGACTTCCGGCGCTTCGATCAACGCATCCACCGCCCCTTTATCGCCATGCACCACACTCAGCACGCCTTTAGGCAAGCCAGCTTCCTGCAACAGTTGTGCAATCAGCAGCGTCGAGCTTGGATCACGCTCCGACGGCTTGAGGATGAAGCAGTTACCGCAGACGATCGCCAGCGGATACATCCACAACGGCACCATCGCCGGGAAGTTGAACGGCGTAATACCGGCCACCACACCCAACGGCTGGAAGTCAGACCAGGCATCGATATTCGGGCCAACGTTACGGCTGTACTCGCCCTTGAGGATTTCCGGCGCCGAGCACGCGTACTCCACGTTCTCGATCCCGCGCTTGAGTTCACCAGCCGCATCTTCCAGGGTCTTGCCATGCTCTTCGCTGATCAGCTGGGAGATACGCGCTTCGTTCTGCTCAAGCAATTGCTTGAAACGAAACATCACCTGGGCACGCTTGGCCGGTGGCGTGTTACGCCAGGCCGGGAAAGCTGCCTTGGCCGAATCGATGGCGCTTTGAATGGTTTCACGGCTGGCCAACGGCACCTGGTGAATCACCTGGCCAGTCGACGGGTTGTACACGTCGGCAGTGCGACCGTTTTCGGTGACCAATTGGCCGTTGATCAAATGCTGGATGAGGCTCATGCAGGGCTCCTGAAAAGTTGTTCTATATAGAAGGAGAAATCAGTCGATCTTGTTCAGCACTTCGCCGACCGCATCGAACAAGCGATCCAGGTCCTGCGGTTTGCTGTTGAAGGTTGGGCCGAACTGCAGGGTGTCGCCGCCAAAGCGCACGTAGAAGCCGGCTTTCCACAAGGCCATGCCCGCTTCGAACGGACGCACGATGGCATCACCATCACGCGGGGCAATCTGGATCGCACCGGCCAGGCCATAGTTACGAATGTCGATCACGTTCTTGCTGCCCTTCAGGCCGTGCAGCGCATTCTCGAAATGCGGTGCGACTTCGGCCACGCTCTGCACCAGGTTTTCCTTCTGCAGCAGGTCGAGTGCCGCCAAGCCAGCCGCGCAGGCAACCGGGTGGGCCGAGTAGGTGTAGCCGTGCGGGAACTCCACCGCGTACTCTGGCGTCGCCTGATTCATGAACGTCTGATAAATCTCGGTGCTGGCAATCACCGCGCCCATCGGGATCGCGCCGTTGGTGACTTGCTTGGCAATGCACATCAGGTCCGGGGTCACGCCGAAGCTGTCAGCACCAAACATCGAACCGGTACGACCGAAGCCGGTGATCACTTCGTCGAACACCAACAGGATGTTGTGCTGATCGCAGATCTCACGCAGACGCTTCAGGTAACCCTGCGGCGGAACCAGCACGCCGGCAGAGCCCGCCATCGGCTCAACAAACACCGCGGCGATGTTCGACGCATCGTGCAACTCGATCAGCTTGAGCAGCTCGTCCGCCAAGGCAATCCCGCCCAGCTCCGGCATGCCACGGGAGAACGCATTGCTCGCCAGCAGGGTGTGAGGCAGATGGTCAACATCCATCAGCCCCTGACCAAAAATCTTACGGTTACCGTTCACGCCGCCCAGGCTGGTACCGGCGATGTTCACGCCGTGATAACCACGGGCACGCCCGATCATCTTGGTCTTGGTCGCCTGGCCTTTCAGGCGCCAGTACGCACGCACCATCTTCACCGCGGTATCGGCACACTCGGAGCCGGAGTCGGTGAAGAACACATGGTTCAGGTTACCCGGGGTCAGGTCGGTAATCTTTTCTGCCAGCTGGAACGACAACGGATGACCGTATTGGAAGCCCGGCGAGTAGTCCAACGTACCCAACTGCTTGGAGACCGCTTCCTGGATTTCCTTGCGAGTGTGCCCGGCGCCGCAGGTCCACAGACCCGACAGCGAGTCATACACCTTGCGCCCCTTGTCATCGGTCAACCAGCTGCCTTCGGCTGCCACGATCAGGCGTGGGTCACGATGAAAGTTGCGGTTGGCGGTGTACGGCATCCAGTGCGCGTCCAGCTTCAGTTGGCTGGCCAGGGTGGACGGAGCGTTTTCGGGCATGTTCATGAGCAAAACCTCGCAAGGCAAAAGGCAGCGTCGGGATTGAAAAGCGTTGTTGCAGCTAAATTGCCACGGGGATAAAGTCGGTGAAATCCAACTCTTCTAACCTTCAGTCAGGCCTTCACTAAACTATGAGCAGCCGTCGACCCGACCCTCTGGCCCAAGTCAGCGACTTCGATATCCGCCTGTTGCGCATCTTTCGCAGCGTGGTGGAGTGCGGTGGCTTCTCGGCGGCGGAAACCGTACTGGGGATTGGCCGCTCGGCCATCAGCCAGCAAATGAGTGATCTTGAACAGCGCCTTGGCCTGCGCCTGTGCCAACGCGGGCGGGCGGGGTTTTCCCTGACCGAGGAGGGACGCGAGGTGTACCAGTCGGCGTTGCAGCTGCTCAGCGCCCTGGAAAGTTTTCGCACCGAGGTCAACGGCCTGCACCAACACTTGCGCGGCGAGCTGATCATCGGCCTGACCGACAATCTGGTCACCCTGCCCCACATGCGCATCACCCACGCCCTGGCACAGTTGAAGGAACGCGGCCCGGATGTACAGATCCAGATCCGCATGATCGCCCCCAATGAAGTCGAACAAGGGGTGCTCGACGGCCGCCTGCATGTCGGCGTAGTCCCCCAGGCCAGCGCCTTGTCGGGACTTGAATACCAGCCGCTGTACAGCGAACGCTCGCTGCTCTATTGCGCAGTGGGCCACCCGCTGTTTTACGCCGACGACAAGCAACTGGACGACGACCGCGTCAACAGCCAGGACGCCATCGCCCCAACCTTCCGCCTGCCCGCGGATATCCAGGCGCACTACCAGGCACTCAATTGCACCGCCAGTGCCTCGGACCGCGAGGGCATGGCCTTCCTGATCCTGACCGGCCGCTACATCGGCTACCTGCCCGACCACTACGCCAGCCTGTGGGTACAACAAGGCCGACTGCGCGCGCTGAAACCGGCTACACGTTTTTACGATTTGAGCCTCGCTTCGGTCACGCGCAAGGGCCGTCGCCCTCATTTGGTGCTGGAAAGTTTTCTCGAAAGTCTGGCCGCAACGCGCTAACACGGGCCTTACAGAAAAACCTGAGCAACTGGACAGCTTTTTGCAAGACAAGGGGATCTCGAACCGTCAGCCATGAGTTCCCCGCCATGCCGCCAGAATCCAACACCTCCAGCGACCTGATCTACGGCCTCAACGATCGGCCCAAACCTTTGCCTGCATTGCTTGCCGCGTTGCAGCATGTGTTGGCTGCCTTCGTCGGCATCATCACCCCGCCGCTGATCATCGGCTCTACCCTGGGCCTGACCGCCCACCTGCCCTACCTGATCAGCATGGCATTGATGGTTTCCGGTGTGGGCACCTTCATCCAGGCGCGCAGGCCGTTTGGCATTGGCGCCGGGATGATCTGCCTGCAAGGCACCAGCTTCGCGTTTCTCGGCGCCGTATTGTCGGCCGGGTTTCTGGTCAAGCAACGCGGCGGCAGCCCGGAAGACATCCTGGCGATGATTTTCGGTATCTGCTTCTTCGGCGCCGCAGTGCAGGTCGTGTTGAGCCGTTTCATCGGTCAGCTCAAAAGGGTAATCACGCCGCTGGTGACCGGCATCGTCATCACACTGATCGGCATCAGCCTGATCAAGGTCGGCATCACTGACCTTGGAGGCGGCTTCAATGCCCCGGACTTCGGCGCGCCAACCAACCTGGCACTCGGCCTGTTCGTGGTACTGACCATCATCCTGCTGAACCGCTCGAACACGCCATGGGTACGGCTCTCCGCCATCATCATCGGCCTCGCACTGGGCAGCCTCGCCGCCTGGTTCAGCGGCAAGTTGGTGCCCCAAGCCTTGCCTGATTTGCCATTGATCAGCCTGCCTACACCGTTCCACTTCGGTTTCAACTTCGATTGGAGCGCTTTCCTGCCGGTAGCACTGATTTATCTGATCAGCACCATCGAAACCGTCGGCGACCTCACTGCCAATTGCATGATCGCCCGCCAGCCCATCAGCGGCCCTTCCTATATAAGCCGACTCAAGGGTGGCGTACTGGGAGATGGCATCAGTTGCATGATCGCAGCCACCTTCAGTGCCTTTCCCAACACCACATTCGCCCAGAACAACGGCGTGATCCAGCTGACCGGCGTGGCCAGCCGTTACGTCGGCTTGTACATCGGCGCGGTACTGTTTTGCCTCGGGCTGTTTCCGTTGATTGGTGCGGTGCTGCAGCAAATCCCCAAGCCGGTGCTGGGCGGCGCAACCCTGGTGATGTTCGGCAGCGTAGCGGCGGCCGGCGTGCGCATTCTCGCCCAGGCCCCGCTGGATCGGCGCAGTATGCTGATCATCGCCACCTCGTTCGGCGTCGGCCTGGGGATCGCGGCGCAACCGAACCTGCTGCACCTGATGCCAACCCTGGTGCAGAACCTGTTCGACTCGGCCATCACCAGCGGCGGCCTGACCGCCATCGTATTGTGCCTGCTGCTACCTGAAGCCAAGGCTCCCGTGGATGCCGCAAACCGGACCCTGGAAAGCGACACTCTGGAGCCGCTTTAAGGGTTTTATCGTATCGGGACTTGTCTGGGGCTTGAGGGTGGGTTATCTGTGCACACGTCGCCTTCATCGATCTGCACGGAAACCTCCATGAGCCTCGAAGTTCCTGCCCACAGCAACCACGCCGGAAAACCTGCAAGCCGCATTCGCCAAAAGAACGAACAAGCGATTTTGCAGGCCGCCGAAGACGAGTTCGCCCGTCATGGCTACAAAGGCACCAGCATGAACACCATCGCGGCGAGTGCCGGGTTGCCGAAAGCCAACTTGCACTACTACTTCACCAACAAGCTGGGCCTGTACATCGCGGTGCTCAGCAACATCCTCGAATTGTGGGACAGCACCTTCAACACCCTGACCGCCGAGGATGACCCGGCGGCCGCCCTGACCCGCTATATCCGCACCAAGATGGAATTCTCCCGGCGCCAGCCACAAGCCTCGCGGATCTTCGCGATGGAGATCATCAGCGGCGGTGAGTGCCTGACCGAATATTTCAGCCAGGACTACCGCGCCTGGTTCAGCGGCCGTGCGGCGGTATTCCAGGCCTGGATCGACGCCGGCAAGATGGACCCTATCGACCCGGTGCACCTGATCTTCCTGCTGTGGGGCAGCACCCAGCATTACGCCGACTTTGCCACCCAGATCTGCCGCGTGACCGGGCGCACCAAGCTGACCAAGCAGGACATGGAAGACGCCGGCACCAACCTGATCCACATCATTCTCAAAGGCTGTGGCATCAAGCCGGCCCTCTAAACGAAGTTACCCATGCCTTTCACGCTTACCGGCCTTTGCGAGTTTCGCGAAGAAATTCGCAAAAGCCGCTTCATTACCCTCGCCGCCCCGATCAGCAGCCCCCAGGACGCCCAGGCCTTCATCGACCAGCACAGCGACCTGAACGCCACGCACAACTGCTGGGCCTGGAAACTCGGCGATCAATACCGCAGCAACGACGACGGCGAACCCGGCGGGACGGCCGGGCGCCCGATCCTGGCCGCGATCGAAGCGCAGGATTGCGACCAGGTCGTGGTGCTGGTGATCCGCTGGTACGGCGGCATCCAACTGGGCACCGGCGGCCTGGCCCGTGCCTATGGCGGCGGCGCGAACAAATGCCTGCAAGCTGCCGAACGCGTCGAGCTGATCAAACGGGTGCCGCTGAGCTGCTCCTGTGGTTTTGCCGAGCTGCAGTTGGTGAAGCTGCGAGTGGCTGAACTGGGTGGGCTGGTGATGGAAGAAACCTTCACCGCCAATGGCGTCGACCTGCAGTTGGCCCTCGGCGAGGCACATATCGACACCCTGCAAGCGCAGCTCGCCGACCTGAGTCGCGGGCGCATTCTGCTGGAGCGCTGAAACTGCCCACATCTACTGTGCACCTGCCTGTGGATAACCTGAGCACACTCGCCTGTAACCCTTCTGTCACAAGGGTTTCAGACGGTTGTACAGTTTTTGTTCAAGGCACTGCACGAAAGTATTAATCCAGCTCAAAAACAGTCAGTTAGGCGGGTTATGTCCTTTAGAACAAAGGGCCACAGCGCTTATATCCACCGGTCACGCTTGCGCACAATTACTGTGGAGCAACCTGTGGATAACCCGTGCAAGAGTCACCCCGCAGCAGAGCCTGCAACGTTCCGGCACAACTGAGCATTTTTTGATCAACTTGCTGCTCGGCGCACCGGTATCAACTGAGCCACCGCCCACAGCACTTCAAACACCACGACAATCACCAATACAGTACTGGCACCATGGGCCAGCGCGTAGATCTGCCAGGTGGCAAACAGCACTCGGCCGGCGGCGTCGTAGCGGCCAAAGATCGCTTGTGGGTCGCGGATTCGCAGCACCGACCACACGCAGACAATCGAGCCCATCAGGTTCGCCATCAACATATGCACAGGCGCGAACGGCGGCAGCTCGCCGGGCAGGTTCAACGCCACCAGGGCGTTATGCAGCAGGACAAACGTCCAGGGTGTGACCAGTGCGGCGGTGACGATCAGGTCGTACCAACCGCTGGCCCGAACCAGTCGACGGTATTGGTGTGCGGTCCACATAGCCGTAAGCTCCTTAAATTCAAGAAGCCAGCAGGCTAAAGCCTGGAGTATGCTCCAGGGTCAAGCCCCCTTGAGCCCTCTACATGCGTATCGGCGAATTAGCCCAGGCCAGCCAGGTCAGTCGCGACACCCTGCGTTTCTACGAGCAACGCGGGCTGATTGCCGCGCAACGCAGTGCCAACGGTTACCGTGACTACCCCGCCGACATGGTGCAACTGGTGCTGTACATCAAGACCGCCCAGCGCCTGGGCTTCAGCCTGGGTGAGATCGGCAACAGCGTCGGCGCATTATGGCAAGCTCCAGACCCCGACAGCGCCGTGACCCAGCTCCTGCAAGACAAGCTCAACCTGATCGAAACCCGCATCGCCGAACTCGACCAACTGCGCCAGGAGTTGCAGCAAAGGCTCGGCCAGCGTTGTCCACTGAACCCGTGAACCTCCACCGTCAAAGGAAGCCATTCATGTCCACTTCAAAAACCGCACTGATTATCGGCGCCTCCCGGGGCCTGGGCCTTGGCCTGGCCAAGCAACTGCTGGCGGACGGCTGGGACGTGACCGCCACCGTGCGCGACCCGCAAAAGGCCGATGCCTTGAAGGCCTTGGGCGATGTGCAGATCGAAAAGCTCGACATGGATGACCAGCAGGCGGTAATCGCCCTCAGCCAGCGCCTCAAGGAAAAAACCTTCGACCTGCTGTTCGTCAACGCCGGTGTCAAAGGCCCGGCCAACCAGGAACCGGGCCACGCCACCCTGGCTGAAGTCGGCCAACTGTTTTTCACCAACGCCGTGGCGCCGATCAACCTGGCCCAGCGTTTTGTCGGGCAGATCCGCCCAGGCACCGGCGTGCTGGCCTTCATGAGTTCGATCCTGGGCAGTGTCACCATTCCCGACGGCTCGGATCTGGCGCTGTACAAGGCCAGCAAGGCCGCCCTCAACTCCATGACCAACAGCTTCGTCACCCAATTGGGCGATCAGAAACTGACCGTTCTGTCGTTGCACCCGGGCTGGGTGAAAACCGACATGGGTGGCGAAAACGCCCACATCGACGTGCCCACCAGCGTGCGCGGCCTGGTTGACCAGGTGAATGCCTACACCGGCAAGGGCGGCCATCACTTTGTGGACTACAAGGGCGACACCATCGCCTGGTAAAAAAACCGGGATCGTTATCGGCCGATTGCCGTCGATAACGATCCACACGTAAACTGCGCACCTCGCCCTCCCCGGCGACCCTGGATCAGCAGACAGGGCAACACTGAGCTGGCAAACCTGAACCCATCATTCAGAGGAGCCGGCCAATGCCTGCGACCCGTATCTGGTTAAAAAACCCCCTCGCGATTTTCACTGCCAATGGCCTCGACGCCCGTGGCGGCCTGGTGCTGCAAGACGGTGTGATCACCGAAGTGCTGGGCTGGGGCCAAGAACCCTCCGTGCCCTGTGGGCAAGTCTTTGATGCCCGCGAGCATGTGGTGCTTCCGGGGCTGATCAACACCCACCATCACTTCTATCAAACCCTGACCCGCGCCTGGGCGCCGGTGGTCAACCAGCCGCTGTTTCCCTGGCTGAAAACCCTGTATCCGGTCTGGGCCCGACTCACCCCGGAAAAACTCGCGCTGGCGAGCAAAGTGGCCCTGGCCGAACTGCTGCTCTCGGGCTGCACCACGGCGGCAGACCACCACTACCTGTTCCCGGACGGCCTGGAACAGGCGATCGACGTGCAGGTCGACAGCGTGCGCGAACTGGGAATGCGCGCCATACTCACCCGCGGCTCCATGAGCCTGGGCGAGGCCGACGGCGGGCTGCCACCGCAACAAACCGTGCAGCAAGGCGAAGTGATTCTGGAAGACAGCCGCCGCCTGATCCGCCAGTACCACGAGCGCGGTGACGGCGCACAAATCCAGATCGCCCTGGCGCCCTGCTCGCCGTTTTCCGTCACCCCGGAAATCATGGAAGCCAGCGCCGAGCTGGCCAACCACCTCGACGTGCGCCTGCATACCCACCTGGCGGAAACCCTCGACGAAGAAGACTTCTGCCTGCAGCGTTTCGGCCTGCGCACCGTGGATTACCTCGACAGCGTCGGCTGGCTAGGCCCGCGCACGTGGCTGGCCCACGGGATTCACTTCAACCCTGAAGAAATCGCACGCCTCGGAGCTGCCGGTACCGGCATCTGCCATTGCCCGAGCTCGAACATGCGCCTGGCTTCCGGGATATGCCCAACGCTGGACCTGCTGGCCGCCGGCGCACCGATTGGCCTGGGGGTGGACGGTTCGGCGTCCAATGATGCATCGAACATGATCCTCGAAACGCGCCAGGCCCTGTACATCCAGCGCCTGCGTTACGGGGCAGAGAAGATCACCCCGGAACGGGTGTTGGGTTGGGCGACAAAAGGTTCGGCGCAGTTACTCGGTCGCGCCGATATCGGCGAACTGGCCGTAGGCAAACAGGCCGACCTGGCGTTGTTCAAGCTCGATGAACTGCGCTTCTCCGGCAGCCATGACCCGATCTCTGCGCTGCTGCTGTGTGGCGCCGACCGAGCGGACCGGGTGATGGTCGGCGGCAAATGGCGGGTGATCGACGGGCAGGTCGAAGGATTGGACCTGAAAGGCTTGATTGCCGATCACAGCCAGGCGGCGCGGGAACTGATCAACCAGACTTAACTGAAGAAACACTTTTCAAATGTGGGAGCGGGCTTGCTCGCGAATGCGTTGGGTCAGTCAACATATCTGGCGACTGACACTCCGTATTCGCGAGCAAGCCCGCTCCCACACAAGCCCGGTTTCCACAATTATTTCTGCGGTGTTTTCAGGATTGGTTACAGTCCAAGCAGCGACAGCATGATAAACGTCGCAAACAACACAAAATGGGTCATCCCTTCGATGGCGTTGGTTTCGCCATCGTTGAGGTTGATCGCACTGACAATCAGCGTGATAAACACCATCACGGTCTGCACCGGCGTCATCGCCATCTGAAACGGCTGGCCGGTGTACAAGGCCATGGCTTCCATCACCGGCACGGTCAAAATCACCGTCGACAGTGACGCCCCCAGCGCGATGTTCACCACCGACTGCATGCGGTTGGCCAGCGCTGCGCGCAACGCGGTCAAAATCTCCGGGGCGGCGGAAATCGCGGCCACGATGATCGCCGTGATTACCGGTGGAGCCCCCGTGCCTTCCAGGCCCAGGTCGAGGGTCTTGGACATCACCTCGGCCAACGCGCCAATCACGATCACGCCAAACACCAACGTCCCGATGGAAAACGCCAGGTTGATCGGCGGCGACTCTTCTTCCGGCTGTTTCTTGCGGCGTTTTTCCGGGTAGCTGTAGCTGAAGAAATAACTGTGGGGCCCCACCTGCATCCGCAGGAACAACGTGTAGAGCACTACCATCGCGCCGATGGTGAAGGCCGAGTAAATTTTCCAGTCGGCCTCGGGGATAAATTCCGGCACCACCATCGACACACCCATGGCGGTAAGGATCATCACGCTGTAGGTGCGCGCCGAATCGTCGTTGTAGGACTGTTCGCCATGCTTGATCCCGCCCATCAGTGCAGCCAGGCCGAGGATGCCGTTGATATCGAGCATCACCGCCGAATAAATGGTGTCGCGCACCAGGGTCGGCGAGGGCTCGTTGCTCATCATGATCGCCAGGATCACCACTTCCACCAGCACGGCGGCGAGGGTCAGGATCATGGTGCCGTAGGGGTCGCCGACCTTTTCCGCCAGTTGCTCGGCGTGATGGGCCACGCGCATCGAGGCCACGACGATAAAGCCGATCAGCGCTATGCCAGCCAACAGCGCCACCATCTGCCCGCTGTGCAGCATCCAGTGCTCCAGCGGGTAGGCAGCGATGGCGGCAATCAGCGCCAGCAGCATGAATTTTTCTTGCTTGATAGATGTGAGCATTGCAGGCCTTTTGAACGCGGCGAATCCGTCATTGATGGGGTACAGACTGCACCGCGCCGCTAACGTTTCGTTACACCTTAGTTCATGCACTGCTTGCACGGTGCCTGTGGATGCTCACCGCTTGGTCAGGTTTTGCCGATTATTTCGGCGTGCGCCTGTAGAATGCCGCCATTGCACCTGATGAGAATTTATAAATGTACGATTGGCTCAACGCCCTGCCCAAGGCTGAATTGCACCTGCACCTGGAAGGCTCGCTGGAGCCTGAACTGCTGTTCGCCCTGGCCGAGCGCAACAAGATCG
>Ga0247742_10002486_pt1 | contig 12029 bp, 13 predicted proteins | sample UWRJL208509C2_FD_180944 | JGI IMG/M metagenome (GOLD analysis project Ga0247742, IMG submission 180944) | Plant litter microbial communities from Arlington Agricultural Research Station in Wisconsin, United States - UWRJ-L208-509C-2 | ecosystem: Environmental > Terrestrial > Plant litter >... | reverse complement strand
CAGGATGCGGAAAAAGGCGCTTGCTGTGAACGGACTGCCGTGATTCCATGCCTGAGTGATTGGTCGGCGGGAGCAGGACATGCGCGGCAGTGATATCCAGACGGCGGGTTTGTTTTCCTATGTGAGCTTCGAAGCGCGGGTTCCGACAAGCCATCCGCTGCGGGCGATCCGCGCCATTGTAGACGAGGCGCTGGAAGTTTTGTCGCCGGATTTCGAGGCGATGTATTCAGCGATCGGCCGCCCGTCAATCCCGCCGGAGAAGCTACTGCGCGCTCTGTTGTTGCAGGCCTTTTACACGATCCGCTCGGAGCGTCAGCTCATGGAGCAGATGGACTACAATCTGCTGTTCCGCTGGTTCGTCGGCTTGTCTATGGATGCGCCGATCTGGGACGTCACCGTGTTCACCAAGAACCGCGAGCGTCTCTTGGCGGGCGACATCGCCGCCAAGTTTCTGGCCGCCTTGCTGGGCCAGCCGCGGGTGAAAGCACTGCTGTCGGACGAGCACTTCTCGGTGGACGGTACCTTGATCGAAGCCTGGGCCAGCATGAAGAGCTTCAGGCCCAAGGATGGCAGCGATGGTGGCGACATAGACGGCAGCGGCTCTGGCGCTGAAGGGAAACAGTCACCGAAGGCCGCAGGACGCAACCTCGAACGCGATTTCCACGGCGAGAAGCGCAGCAACGCAACTCACGCCTCGACCACCGACCCGGATGCCAGGCTTTACAAGAAGGCCCGTGGTCAGGCGGCCAGGCTTTGCCATATGGGCCACGTCATCATGGAAAACCGCAACGGCCTGGTTGTCGACGCCACGCTGACCCATGCGACCGGAACCGCGGAGCGCGAGGCAGCGCTGGATATGGTGGGGCGCATGGACGGTCGTCATCGCATCACATTGGCTGCAGACAAAGCCTACGATACGGCCGACTTCGTGGCCGACTTGCGGGACGCAAAGGTGACGCCACACGTCGCCCAGAACACGACGAACCGACGCTCGGCCATAGATGGTCGGACCACCCATCACCCCGGCTACGGTATCAGTCAGCGCATTCGCAAGCGCATCGAAGAAGTGTTCGGCTGGGCCAAGACCAGCGGCGGAATGCGCAAGACCCGCCATCGCGGAAAGGACCGCGTCGGCTGGATGTTCACCCTGACAGCCACCGCTTATAATCTGGTGAGGCTTCCAAAGCTGCTGACGACGGCATAATCGCGCCCGGAATCCGCCGAGACAGGGCGGATGACGACAAAATGGCCGAAAAGGCCGGCGAAAAGCCTTATCACGGCCCGTCTTCGGAGCCGTCTAGCCAAGGATCGGCGGAAAAATCGGCGCTATTTCCGCGACCTGTTAAAGCCAACGCGGACAAGCACGCCTGAACGGCGAAGGAGAAGCACATGCTTACCCAGGTTTCTGACCCGATCATTGTCGGCGAGAACGCACATTTCCTGGCGACAAACGAGGAGTTCGTCTGGACCGTCGTAGTGACGCCGGAAGCCTTGCGAGCACTTGCACGCGATCACGCCATGCCGATTACCTCCGCCCTCCTGTATGCAGACGTGCTGACGAGGATCGCAGATGACAACCTATCGAAGCTGGACGCGATACTGGACGAGCGGGTTTGGGTGATGAAGGCGGACGTCGAGCGCTGGTTGGGCAGCCAGGCAACCCGTTGGAAAGCGCGACGGGCACGCGATAGATTGGTTGGAGCCGGTGTGGGTACGGCCAGCCGCCAGGCTGACGTTCCGTTCCACTGACGTTTTAGATGACTCCTTCACTTGACCCCGAAATGTCGGACCGCTTCCATTCGGAAGGTGCCTGCTATGAAATCGAAAAGGTCAATCAGGATTTCCTGCAGGCGATTTTAGATTTCGCTAAGTGATCCCGTAGTATGTCATCCTAACGGGGTGGGAAAATACTGTGAACACAAAGCTTGATTGGGTAGATAACGAACTCGAAGATCTGGTGCGACAGCTTGGTGTAGCGCTGGAGGCATCTGGTCTTGGTATCTGGCAGCACAATCTGCGGAAAGTTCAAACGAAATGGGACGAGCAACTTCAGAAAATTTACGGTGTCGTAAAAAACCCGTTGGACGTGGTTTGGCTCGATAGCATTCATCCAGATGACCTCCAAAAAGCAGACGCCATATTTCAAAGGGCAATCGTAGACCGGCAGGACTATGCGTCGGAGTTCAGGATCATCCGCCCAGACGGGTCAATCCGGCACATTCGCTCACGCGCAAAGTTTTTCGTCGATCGGAACGGTGACCCGTGTTTCATCGGCGCCGAGCTGGACGTGACCGAGGATGCGCTTCGTAATGAACAACTCGCATTGGAGCGGGAAGCGGCGGAGCAGAGCCGAATTGAGGCGCGGTACGCAGCCGACCACGACTATCTAACCGGTTTGCTTAATCGAAGGGCATTTGATGCAGCGTTGTATTGCACTGCAGATCACAATGCTGACGCCATGGTTGGTCTATGCCTGATTGACGTCGACCATTTCAAGGAGGTCAACGATCGTTTCGGTCATGATGTCGGGGATCTAGTGCTACGACATGTTGGATCAATCTTGAAAGCTGTCGTTGGCGAAAAGGAAATCGCCGTAAGGCTCGGAGGAGACGAGTTCGCGATCCTCACCCGAGCTGGGGACCCTGGCCGGACATTGATCCTGGCGACGGGTGTTCAGGACAGGCTTCGCGTTCCAATGATGGCAAACGGCCGCGAACTGGTCGTCGAATGCTCCATGGGCACCGCTGTTTCCCCCGCCAATAACATCGAAGGTCTTCTGCATTCGTCCGACACCGCACTGTACCTGGCAAAAAAGAATGGCCGGAATTGTATCGAACAGTTTTCAATCGCGCTGGCAGCGCAGATGATTGCCGAAAAACATCGGCTGGCGGAATTGAAGGACGCAATCTTTGCCGGTCGAATAATTCCCTATTATCAGATTCAGGTCGATGCTCAGAACCGCTCGATCGTCGGCATGGAGGCACTTGCTCGGTGGGATCACCCGGATGGCATCAAGTTCCCGAATGACTTCATACCGCTGGCAACCGAACACAACCTCGTCGGCGCGATCGACGATGTGATTTTGAGGCATGTGATCGCCGATATCAGTCGATGGAGTGACAAAGGCGTCGACATCCCTCGCGTCTCGGTAAACCTTTCGGCGGCGCGATTAACCGACCCGAAACTAATCGACAAGCTTGACGAGGTTCGAATTCCGGCCGGCTTGCTTGCGTTCGAACTCGTGGAAACGATATTCCTAGACACTTTGAACCCGCAGACCGAAGCCAATCTCGCTCACATACGGAGCCGAGGGATCGACGTCGAAATCGACGATCTCGGATCAGGCCATGCATCTTTGCTAGGCTTGATCCAGCTGAGACCTAATCGCGTTAAGATCGACCGACAACTCGTCATCCCGATCCTTCAAAATGTCGCTCAAAGACAACTGATTACAGCGCTGGTCGATATCGCCCGCGCCCTTAAGATCGAAGTCGTCGCGGAGGGCGTCGAAACACTTGAACATGCTGATCTTTTACGCGATCTCGGTGTGGATGTTTTGCAAGGCTATGTGTTCAATCGACCTGAGTCTTGGAGCGTCGTAACCAGCAGACTGTTGCCGCCAGATACCGGCAAAACTCGGCAACCGGCCAGGACTTTAGCGTAATTCACTTTGGCCTTGACGAAGCGGCATCCGACTCTAGATCGCCGTCATCACCTTACCCTCGGTGATAAGGAGCAAGGCGTCAAAAGCTGCCAAGCACGGCGCCTTGCCCCTGTTGGACGGTCGTTTGCATTTTATTAAATATGAATCCAATGATTTCCGGCGGCGGCCGCTCGTTTGCCGATTTTGAACGTTACCGTCTCGTCAAACGGAGACGCTCCATGAACGTAGAAATTCGCACTGTCCTGGTCGTCGAAGACGAACCGCTCATTAGAATGACGCTTGCCGACAATCTGATCGATGCCGGATACATAGTGGTGGAGGCCGGAAACGTCCTCGAAGCTGTCGCCGCTTTGTCGCGGTATGATGAAATCTCGGCTGTGGTCACCGATGTGGACATGCCCGGCATGCTGAATGGACTTGCTTTGGTCAATCTACTCCGAAATTGTTATTCCCACATCGATATAGCGGTCGTCTCGGGGCGACCTGACATTGCCGACTGGTTGCCAGATGGTGCGGTTTTCTTCTCGAAACCGTACCGTCCGATAGACATCGCAGGTCACCTGGGACGGAATTTGGGTGAGATGGATGCGGCGCCGGTCTCGTTGGTGGGCTGACAGCTACGCCTGTTCCAATTTCAGCGAAGCATGTCCCTATCGAAAAATAGCCAGAAGTGCATCGATGACCGATGCTCCACAGATTGGCGCGATGAATAGAAAGAAGAGCTCGAACAGTACCGCATATATGAGGATTTTCTGCTGTCGCCAAGTCAACGAGACTTGAGTTTTCCGGGGAGATGGCTCTCGCCTGGCTCGATATTCATTCAAGTCTCTGAACATTTCCCGGACCTTCCCTGAGCGGACGCCTCGTACGCTCATGTGCGTTGTTACTGAAATGTCCCCCTATCTTCCCATTTCCAGATCCCATCCAACAATTGAAAAATGTAATTGTTGGGAAACGTAGCTCCGAAGTGCCATGTTACAGCGGCCCTTAAGCCGGGAACCCAGGCGTTCGACGGCCGTTCTGTGTCCGAAATGGAGGACAACATGAACGAAAGAACCTTTAGGCGCTCTAATCAGCCAAGGGGTGTCGCCTACTCCCTCGGCGAATTTGCCAGGAAATACGATCTGGATGACGAGCGGGCAGCGGATCTATTTTATCGGTTCGGCCCGTCTTCGGTCGAACTTGACCTCCTAATGGCGGCCAAGCAAGCCAGGCGGCAAGAGCTTCCGTTCGTGGGCGAGTAGCTACCACTTCGTCGGCTCGAAACGGCTTGCCCTCGTATTCGCGGTCGACAAAGAACTCGGCCCTCTCCTCGCAACCAAATTCGATCCCCGGCGTTTTTGCTGCAGTGCAAAAACCGGGGAACCAACATGAGTGACGCCAAGGCGACTTCCAGTATATTGGAAAATGATGCGAGACGGGAGATGCATGATGAGGACGTCTCCCCATCCAACATCTCGATTGGTGTAATCATCGGGCGAACGGCGGAATTCTTTGACTTTTTCGTATACGGGATTGCTTCTGTCCTGGTATTTCCCCAGCTGATCTTCTCGTTTGTGTCTGGCACGACCAATCAGATCCTCTGCTCGTTCGGCATCTTCTCCCTTGCCTTTGTCGCCCGCCCATTTGGGTCGCTTATCTTCTTGTGGGTCGACCGAAACCATGGTCGTGGGACCAAACTGACAATCGCCCTTTTCCTGTTGGGCGGGTCAACAGCCGGTGTCGCGTTTTTACCTTCTTACGCCGATTGGGGAGTTGCGGTCGTTATCCTCTTGGCGATATTTCGCATTCTGCAGGGAGCGGCACTGGGTGGGGTCTGGGATGGGTTGGCTTCCCTCTCCGCTCTGAACGCTCCCAAGGACCAGCGCGGTTGGTATGCGATGGTGCCGCAGCTCGGTGCACCAATCGGTTTTGCGATCGCAAGCGGATTGTTCTCCTACTTCGTCGGCAGCCTCTCCAACGACGACTTTATGAGCTGGGGTTGGCGCTATCCGCTGTTCGTGGCGTTCGCCATCAATGTGGTTGCTCTTTTCGCGCGGCTCCGTATCGTCGCAACTCCAGCGTTCGAACAAGCACTTGAGCGCCAAGAGCTAGAACCGCAACCTGCCGGAGCGACGCTGCGTCTTCAGGGTCGCGACATCCTGGTTGCTGCATTCGTACCTCTGGCTGCTTTTGCCACCTTTTACCTGGTCACCATCTTTCCGCTGAGCTGGAGTGTCGTGTCCGACCAGCGCGGGGCGGCTGACATGCTTCTTTGGCAGACCGGAGCAGCCGTCTTTGCAGCGCTCGGGATTGTCTTGTCGGGGCTGTTGGCTGACCGGATTGGGCGGCGACGGGAGCTACTCGGTGGAGCGATCCTTATAGCGATCTTTGCGTTTGCAGCGCCATTTCTGCTGCAGATGGGGTCCGTAGGTCAGAACATCTTTCTCCTCGTTGGCTTCTTCGTCCTTGGGATATCGTTTGGGCAGTCGTCTGGCGCCGTGGCGACACGCTTCTCACCGGTTTACCGGTATACGGCGTCGGCGTTCACATCCGATCTGGCATGGCTGCTTGGTGCAGGCTTTGCACCGTTAATCGTGCTTGCGCTGGTGACACACGTCGGAGTTTGGACGATTGGGGCTTATCTACTGTCGGGAGCAGTTTGCACCGTCCTTGCTCTGACCCTATCACCCGACCGTACGCCCTTCACAAAGGTTGCAGCTTAGAGACATCGTTTCGGCATCAAAACGAATGGAAGGAAATGGCGTGTCCATCAAACTCATCCATGAACCGATAATCGTCGGCGAGAACGGCCATCTCTTGGCTATTGGAGGAGGTCTCGACTGGATAGTCGTGGTCACCCGCGAAGCCTTGGACGTCGTCACGCTTCAGCATGACGCCACAGTTGCGTTACTTAGGCGACATTCGGATATGTTCTTGGAAATTGCCGAGTTGCAGCTCGCAGCCAGAGATTTCTCGCGCGACCGGATATGGATCAATGAGGAAGATGTCGAACTGTGGCTTGCTTCATCGTCTGTGAGGGCCTCGTCAGACTTTCCGGCCCTGCCTGAAAATTGGCGGCGGACCGGAGGGCACAAACAACAGGCGGGGACACCAAACAACGCTCACAGCCGATTATCCTGATTGGGTCTTATGCAAACCTGGAATCTTGGCCAATCCTTTGGGCCGGAGAAGGTAGAGGCCGTACAGCAAGTTCGGCAGTACAAACAAGGGGGCAAGGTAAGCCATCGCAGGTAACGGTTGGCCAGCCGTGGGCGGAGCAACATGGGTTGCGATCAGGAGCGGCAAACAGTCCCACACAGCATGCAAGACGATCACCGGAAACAACGATCCGGTTCGCATCCGCAGCGCCAGGAACAATGTCCCCGTCATGAACGCGGCAACCGCCTGGAGCATTGCAGCCTCGATCATTCCCGTCTGGAAAGCGTTCAGGACGTGGATCGCCCCAAACAGGATACAGCAGATCCATATCGAGCTTTGCAGACCCAGCCGAGACCGAAGCCCGCTGAATAAGATTCCGCGAAACATTAACTCTTCGGAGAGCCCGACGAAACCGGTGTTGAGCATGATAAGCGCCAGGTTTCTGCCAGCTGGGAGACCCAATGCGATCGCAATACCGGCGAAGGCGGCGATATAGATCATCGGCAGCCACATCAACTTTAAGGTCGGCAGGACTTTGAATCGGTGGAAGCCGATATTGCTCCAACCCGTCACACAGACCACTAAGAGCAGGAAGGCCGCCGCGAGCACGATCGGCCAAGCTATCCCATTGCTCACGAATTCGACGACCGACGTCTGCGGCCCGGCCGTCCAGCGGGCCGCAAGCCCAACAACCACAGTCCAGATAACGAGAACGACCAGTGATATCGGAAGCCGGTATTGTTGACTTCTCAACCCACTGGAAACAGATGCCGTTGAGATTGGGGTATCCTCCAGTTGCCGTGAAGTTCAGCGTTCTCTTCCGTTTTCCCTACGTGAAGCAGGTCCGGCGACGATCCGCAAGCGTACTTAGTGGACATCTGCCGCCCTTCATCAGAAAGCAAAAAATGGATGTCGAGTTGAAGTCTTTTGGGTCCCAATATCGAGCGCTCGTGCTGGGAGCAAGTGGCGGTATCGGCCGTGCCATCGCCGCTACCCTAAGCCGTGATGATCAATGCGAGAAAACTGTCTCGCTTTCCCGATCTATCGATGGCTTGGATTTGCTCGATGTGACCAGCATCTCCGATCAAGCCCGACGATTGCAAGGCAAGACCTTCAATCTCATCATATGCGCGACTGGAGCGTTGACGATTGACGGCGTCGGCCCCGAAAAGTCTATCCGCCAAATTTCACCGGATGCGATGGCAAAGCAGTTCGCAATAAACGCAATCGGACCGGCCCTCGTCTTGAAGCACTTTGCCGCCTTGCTTCCCAAATCAGAGAGGTCGGTTTTCGCTTTCTTGTCTGCCAGGGTCGGCTCGATCGGTGATAATAAGCTTGGAGGCTGGGTTTCCTATCGAGCGTCAAAGGCAGCCCTGAACCAGATCGTCCGGACGGCATCGATCGAAATAGCCCGGAGTCATCCTCTTTCCGCTGTTGTCGCGATCCACCCCGGAACGGTTGCGACAGAATTGTCGGACCCTTATGCCGCTAACCGCACAAGAAGCGAACCAGATGTGGCGGCGGGAGCGATACTCACGACACTCGACGGTGTTGAACCGGAGCAAACCGGCAGCTTTTTCGCCTATGATGGCAGCCGTATTGAGTGGTAAGCACCCTTTGGCGCGGCCGAATTGGATGAGACTTTGACGGATTGTAGATTCACGGTGCCAAAACCATGATCTTTTTCACCGCCGACACCCATTTCGGCGACCGGAGGGTACTCAACATTGACCATCGCCCGTTCTCGGACTTGGCGACGCATGATGCATCTCTGATCGAAAACTGGAACAACCAGGTCGGGCGCGACGACGAAATCTGGCATCTAGGAGACTTCATGTCTTCCAAGGGCGGTGACTGCGGCCAGATACTTGCAAGGCTAAATGGCCCCCCACATCTGCCAGAAGTGTGAGGAGTTCGTTCATATCGATCGTCGGCGCCATCTGCAATTCAGATCTCGCGCGCCAGCCAACGGACCATGTTGGCCATCAGCACGTCATAACCGTCCCATCGCATGAACTCGTCGGAAAGCCAGTGAGGCCCTATATCGGTCATCCACGCGAGTGATCGACCCGCGCCATATTCGCGGACAGATAGGAGTGGCAGATCCTTCTCCCGGTTCGAGCATTGCACGAGTGTAGTCGCCTTGGCGTCAAGCCGTGTGGCAACGCGGTTCATACCAAGGACGAACGGGATTGGTGTTGTCAGGCCGGCCAACACGGGATGCCCTGCATTCAAGACGAAGGGATCGAGCCCTTCCGGTGCTTCGAGCCCGTCTGGGTTGGGACTAATCTGCACAGGGAGACATTCCTCGACGGCGGTTCCGTGGAACATGGCCGATCCGTCCATTCCCTGGAAACAGGTGTAGCCTCCTGCCATCATCAATGCTCCGCCCTTCTCCACCCATTGGCGAAGAAGTTCGAGCCGATTGACCGAGCGCTGTCCGATCCGGGTTTCTGGAGTGTAGAGAAGCGACAGCGCGCCGACGTCCGACAGAACGACTGCGGAATACTCGGCGAGCGCTTCCAGTGATCGCGGAAACTCGGCTTCGCAGCGCTCACCGCCGATCTGGACAACGTCGATCCCTTGGGCCGCCAATGCCTTGATCCATCTCGTCGCACCATTCGAAAATCTGGACGACGCGCCGACTTCCAGACCCTTGGAAGCAAACGACGTCACGTGGAAAGTCTCGCCCGCAAGCAACACTGGCTTCATGATAGATCCCTCGATGGAAGAAAGGGCAACGCTGAAACAGCGTTGCCCAGTGGCTGTCAGAACTTGAATTCTTCGATGTTTGCTGGTGTCACAATCTTGGCTGGCCCCAGCAGGACTTCGCCCTTGGTCCCCACCTTGTAAGGCCCGAGTCGACCCGCCGTGAAGGTTTCGCCTTCCTTGCCAGTGAGCTTGCACGAAGCCACGGCTTGGGCCGCGTAGTAGGTCAGATAGCCGAGATCCTTGACGTTCCACCAAATGTCTTGCACTGAGCCGTTCTGGATGTACTTCTTGATCAGCGTCGCAGGTGCCAGACCTGTCAGCTTGATCTTGCCTAGAAGGCCAGCCTGATCCATGGCGCGAGCGGCGGCAGGCAGACCGATGCCCGCCGGAATGATGATACCCTTCAGGTTGGGGAATGCCTGAGCCAGGCCGAGGGCCTGCTGTTGGTTGACCTGTTCGCTTTCCTGGCCGTAGGCGACCTGAACCAGCTTCATTTTCGAATACTTCTGGTCGGCAGCCATCTTCTTCTTCATGAAGTCGATCCAGGCGTTCTGGTTGGCAGCCGTGGGGGTGGACGAGAGGATTGCGAAGTCTCCCTCGTAGTTGATGAGCTGTCCCATCGACTCCAGCATCATCTCTGCCAGACTGTCGCCTGCCGCCTGGTTGAGGAAGACCGTGCGGGCGTTCGTTGCGACGTCCGAGTCGTAGGATACGATTTTGACGCCCTGCTTTTCCGCACGGCGAAGGGCCGGGGCGACAGCGTTTGCATCATTGGCGGAAATCGCGATGACGCCCACCTTCTGCGACACCAGATTGTTGATGAAGTCGATCTGGGCTTCGGCAGTCGCCTGCGACGGAGCCTGCTTGATTGCCTTGCCGCCAATTTCGGCCGCCGCTTCCTCAGCACCTGTCTGGGCGACCTGGAAATAGGGGTCGGTGTCGAGTTTCGGCAGGAAGCCGACGGTGACCGGTGCCTTTGCGCAGACTTCAGCAGCACTTGCCGTTGCAACGCTGGCAATCAACGTGCTGGCGAGCAGCAGCGATGTCAAAACTTTCGAATTCATTTGGTTTCCTCCTCCAAGAGTCCGGCATGAATGAACAGGCGAGCCGCCGGATGCTACTCGCTTGCTTTTGGTTTGAAGTAACGGGTTCTGACGCCGGCAAAGATCCGCTCCGCCGCGTTGCTGGCGAGCAGCGAAACGATCAAAAGCAGACCGATGACGGTGCCCTGTGCGTCTCCACCGATCTGCAGAAGGCCGAGCACGTTTCGGATGGTGGCAAACAGCAGGAGTGCCCAAAGCACGCCCGTCAGTTTGCCCTTGCCGCCGAAGACACTGATGCCGCCCAGAAGTGCGATGGTGATGACGTCAAGCTCGATGCCAACCGCATTGTTGGCGCGGGCGTTGGCCAGTCTTGCAGCGTAGACCATTCCGGCTGCCGCACAGACCACACCTGACGTGATGAACAGACCGAGCACGGTGCGCGCCAGACGGATGCCGGAATAGCGAGCCGCTTCGGGGCTGCCACCAATGGCGTAGATCCGGCGTCCAAGCGGCATCTTCTGGAGAGCGATGGCAAACAAAGGCGCGAGAACGATGAAGGGTACGATCGTCCACGGCACCGGCGTATCGCCGACCGTGTTGATGCCGAAATCAAGAAAGCTGTCCGGAAAGTCGTTGATCGAGTCTGAGCCGAGCAGGATGTATCCGATACCGCGAAACAGAGCCATCGTTCCAAGGGTGACGACGAGTGACGGCAGGCCCAGCTTTGTGACGAGCACGCCGTTGAACGCGCCGCAGGCCGCACCTGCAAGAAGCGTCAGGGGGATCGCCAGGTAAAGCGAAAACTCGGCCTGGGTCAGCAGACCGAACACCACGCTGGTCAACGCCAGAATGCTTCCGACTGATAGGTCGATCTCGCGGGCGATGATCAGGAACACCATGGGCAGCGCAATCAGGGCCCGCTCCGAGATACCCGCTACGGCCTGGGAGATATTGAACGTCGAGGCAAAGTTGGGGACCTCGAAGATGGCGTAGATGATGACAACGATGGTGATGGCGGCCAGGAAATTGTCCCAGTTGCCGATGCGGACAATGAAATCCGTCTTGTCCTTCGATCTGTCGGTCATGGGTGTGCTCCTCCACGGGACGCTCGTCGGGCAACATAGGCGTCAATGCCGATGGCAACGAGGATGACGAGGCCGTAGACGCCCTGGAGCCAGAGCGGGTCCACGCGTACCAGCGTCAGGCCGTTATTGATGACCAGCAGAAGCAAAGCTCCGGCAGCAACGCCGAGCACCGTCCCGGATCCACCCCGCACCGCGACGCCGCCGACAACGACAGCCGCGATAACAGTCAGTTCGAACCCGTAGGCAACGCGGGCGTCGACCGTGGCATAACGGGAAGCCCAAAGCGCGCCGTCGAAACCTGCCAAGAGTCCGGCGGCAGCGAAGGCCAGGAGGATTCGTGGACGCGCCGGGATGCCGATCAGCCGCGCACCCTCCGGGTTGGAT
>Ga0247742_10002485_pt1 | contig 12031 bp, 11 predicted proteins | sample UWRJL208509C2_FD_180944 | JGI IMG/M metagenome (GOLD analysis project Ga0247742, IMG submission 180944) | Plant litter microbial communities from Arlington Agricultural Research Station in Wisconsin, United States - UWRJ-L208-509C-2 | ecosystem: Environmental > Terrestrial > Plant litter >... | reverse complement strand
AGTTAAGAACACTTTAAACGGTATGCAGGACTGCCGTAATAAGGAGGAAATGGAGAAATCTTATAAGCGCCTTATTTTTGCTCACAACAAGATGATATGGTATATGAAACCGGTTCATCGTGGATCGAATGTAGCCCAAGAAAAACTTGAACTTCAATATCCGGATACAAGGGAGAGTATGGCCAAGATTCAAAAGAAACAGTCTGGAAATTCAGAGGATGAAATTGAATTTGAATTTGAGGCTATTGGTTCTACGATTGAGTATTATGTTTCAGCCCCAAGTGCTACTGATGGTAAGCGTCATGGACGTTACTACTGTGATGAATTTGGAAAACCAAAAACGCTAGACCCTATTGCTGGATGGAAGTATACCAAAAAAACTGTAGTTGACGAGATTTATGAAGAGTTAATTGGTAAATGCCTTTATACGTCCACTATTGAAGAAGAAGAAGGCGTTAAAGCAAAAGACAGTTCAAGATATCTCGCTATTGCAAGGGAAATGTGGGATGATGCCAATCCGGAGAATCTGAATGAGAACGGAGAAACTACAAGCGGAATGATTCGTATTGTACGTGGGGCATTGGAACGTGCCAGACCAGACAGATTTGGTAAAACGGATAAAGAAGCTATTCGTAAAAAGATAAAGCTTGAGCAGGACCACTTAATAAAAAATAAGAAGTGGAAGAAGTTAATCGAACACCGCAGACAGAATTGTATTGACATTAACGATGTGTTTGCTACAATGGCTGGTGATTCAAGCTTTAATGTTGATAACCTATCTAACAGAGAGAATAGGCTTATTTATGAAGAAGGGCTAAATAAAGCTGTCAGAGGTAACTTTGAATGGATAGACGGTAAAAAGTACGGAGACGTATATTGGAATCCTACAGAGAACGGAAGATACCTTGTTTCAGGTCATCCTTCAGATTGGCGGCTAAAGTCGAATGCTAAAAGTGAATTTGCATTACATCCTAAGCCAAAAAACATACATGCATTTTGTGCCGGAATTGACCCTGTATCTCAGAAAGATGTTTTAGATACTCAACCATCAAAAGGTGCATTGGTTATCAAAAGGAAATTTGATCCGATGATTGATGGTGATAAATTCGATGAAAAAGGATTGCCATTAGAAGGAGGTGAACACTTTAAAACCAATCGTATTGTATGTACGCTATTGTGGAGACATGAAGAGCCTACAGATAACTACGAGGATTGGTTAAAGGCCTTGATTTATTATGGTTCAGATTTCCTTATTGAGAAGAACCATAGTGCCGGCTTCCAAACTTACATGGAGTTGAATAATTTCGATGGATACTACATGGAAAATAGGCTTGGAATTAAAAATGCAAGTGGACAGGCTGAAAGTTGGGGTATATCCGCAAATGAAAAGTCAATTGAATACTACTTCGGGTTAATTCTAACCATCACGAACCTTTGGTGCAACACAATAGATCACGTAGATGTAATCGATCAATTGAAGAGTATGAACTACGAAAACAGAGGTAAGCGAGATTTAGGTGTGGCTATGGGTATCTGCGAAGTTGCCGCACAAAGAGAGCTTGCGGCACCAAGAGATAGAGAGAAAGAAGCTCAGGTTACACATTGGGAAGAGTACACGGTTTAGATGCTCAAAATTGAATTATTCAGAGTTATAGTTACATTTGATAAAAAAATCGGCAATGGACGTTAAAAAAATATCCGACTACAAGGAAAAAGGCAAGTATAATTACCCCGCTGAAAATATTGATCCAAAAATCAAAGCAACGAAAGAGTGGTATTTACAGCAGGTAAAAGCGATGACCCACATGTATTGCACTAATCAGTGCGATATTCCTTTTAGGGTAGATATGAACCATGCTAGTAATGCTGATTACGTTTCTATCGATACCCTACGTGCTTACGCTACAGGTAGACAGGGTAGTCAGATGATTAAGAAGAAACTCCTGAAAGAAGCGAAGGACGGAAGTGGTAAGTTCGTTACTAAGATGAAGAACATCTTCCAGACTTACGACGTGCTTCCGGAAATGTTTGACGTTATCAGAGCTATAAACCAGCGTCAGGAATTTGATTTAACATGCAGTTCCGTAGATTATGACAGCATCACTGAGAAGGGCCTAGAAAAGGCTATGATGAAGTTTATGATTAAGTCTGAGACAAAACAGCTACTTGACCGGTCCGGATATAAGACAAGAGGCATGTTCACACCGGAGGAAATTCAATCGATGACAGAAGCCGACATTGATATGATTTTTGACAGTGGAGGTTTCATGCTGCAGAAAGAGTTAGCAGCTCTTGCATGCTGCGAGGTTAGTAAAAACGAAAGCGGGCACAAAGGGATAGAGAATCTTGTTAATGACGACATTATCACAATTGGTAAAGCGGGGGTTAAAACTTACGTTGATCGTGCTACGGAAACAATTAAATACCGATATGTAAATCCTAAAAATGCTTTTCTTCCTTACTCACAATATTTAGACTACAGAGATATTACCCGTTGCGGTGAATACAGAAAGATGACGATTGCTGAGGTCATAGAAATAAATCCAAATCTTAAACCGGACCAACTTCAGGAACTTGTTGAAGGGTATTCTTATTTGAATCCAGACTACAAAGCTTTCCTTTCCGAGAATGGAAGCTACCAAGATCCGGACTACGTGCAAGGTATTGAAAAATGTGTTGTATGGGCTTTTGATGCTCAATGGTTAAGTGCTGAGACGAAAACAATGATGATGGCCAAGCATCCTTACGGTAATGATATTGCCAGGGACGTATCTTATGACTACGAACTTAACAGACAGGAGCAGAACAAAGGAAATTCATTAAAACGAACCAAAGTAATTAAGAAGCACCAAGCAATATGGATTGTAGGTACAGAAATTCTTCTTGAATACGGACAAGCTCAGGATACAGCTTACTATGGTAAATCTGGCAATAAAACACCTAAGCTGGATTATTTTTGGGTTAAAACAGGGAATATGTCGCTTATTCAACGTTGTATGCCACACGTTGACGATATAAACTTAAACACTGTTAAACTTAGAAACGCAGTTGCTACGCTTCCACCGGCACCTCGTATGGTTATCCAGCAACAACTTTTGGATAACGTATTCTTGAATAACATTAAGCAGTCACCGGAAAGCTTAATACAAACACTTACAGAAGTCGGATACTTGGTTGTAAATGGAGTTGACGATCATGGTCGGCCTATCTATCAAAATGGTAAAGCAATTGATTTTATAGCGACCGGACTTGCAGAAGATGTAAATCTATTCAATGGCTTAATCAACGATAGCATCAACCGAATCAGACAGGTACTTGGTTTACCAGAAGGTTTAGATGGAACAGCAGGAAATCCTTATCAAGGTAAAGGCACAAGTGAATTAGCCGCAGCCGCCTCAAGCAATGCTCTTTACCCATCTCTAAGCAAAACCACTGAAATATTTAATCCTGTACTTAATGATGTGGTTAAGAAATGGCAGGTGTATTCTAAGAATCGTGATCTAAAAGTTAAGTATAGCCCACTTGGTTCCCAAACAAAAGAGATACTTACGCTCAGTACTGAATTTACCAAATCAGATATCGAGGTAAACGTTAAACTCTCGCTGAACCAAGAACAAAAACAATTCTTGCTTGCACAGCTCAATGAAATGTCTCTTCAATATACTCAATCGGGCGGATCTATTGGCACCAGTAAATCTGAATACATCATGCTTTACGATATGATTATGGCCGGACGTATTAAGCTGGCTATGTTCAAAATTGCACAGATTGAAAAACGTAGAGAGCAACTTGCTGCAATGGCTAAAGAGAAGGACCAACAATTCAATATCCAATCTCAAACTCAATCTGCGGTTACTACAGCACAAGAGCTTCGAAAAACTGTTACTCTGGAAGAGCTTGAAAAAAGAAAAACTGCAGTTACGGTTGAGGCGCAGAAACGAAAAACAGCCGCTACTACAGCTTACATGAAAACTTTCGATATGGAAGGACAGCCAATGCCACCACAGATTTACGAGCAGATCATGGCCGATGCTGATGCGGAGATTGCATCTGCATTTGCAGACCCTGTACAGCAAGATAATATGCAGGGTGAACAAATGGGTCAGCCACAAGAAATGATGCCTGAAATGCAAGCATAAATAGCTTGATTTGGATTTTAAAATTAAAACACACTATCTTTACACTTAATAACTAAAAAATGAATTTTCAAGAACAATTAGAAAAGTTTGAAAACAACCAAGGGACTACCGCAGTAGAAGAGCTGGTAATGGAACAACCGACAGAAAGTGTCGTTGGTGCAGAGCCAGTGATTCCAGCAGTAACCGAGGAAAAACCGACAGCGGAAGTAATTACTCCGGAAGTCAAAAATACACCAGAAGTTCCGTCATTTGACCCGAACAAGTTTTTGGAAGAAAGTTCCGAAGGATTGTTTAAGACAGTGGATGAATTTAAAAGTAACCTTACAAAGGTAAAAGAGTACGACACTCTGAAGCAGGAGAGAGACGAACTTGCGCTAAAAGCCCAAGAGAATCCATTTGCGAATGATTATGTCAAAAAGTACAATGACCTTGTAAAATCAGGTAAGTCAAAGGATCAAATCGAATCTTTTGTTCGCATTAACCAGTTAGGCGATCTTTCAGAATTAACCCCTATGCAGATTAAAGTTGAAGCTTTAGTACAAGAGGGGTATAAGAGGGATGTTGCAGAGCGGAAAATAACTCGTGATTTCGGGTTGAACATCGAGACCGAAGGCGATCACCTTACCGAAGATCAGATTGAAGAGAACAAAGCTCTTCTTGAAGACAAAATGGAGGAATTAAGAATTTCCTCAAATCACGACCTTGCCAAACTTGAAGAGCTTAAAGTAAAGTTGGGAGATACTACAGATAATGAAGCGGATAACAAAGCATTAGCTCATGCTTCTCAGATGAAAGAATATCAGGAGAAGCTAAAACCAACCATTGCACAGATAGCCAGCGCCTATACAGGACTAGGTGAATTAAATGTAAATGGTAAAACCGGTGCTGAAGCAAAGCTAATGTCCTTTGATGCTGATCCTGAATATAAGAAAGAAGTTGAAACAAAGCTTTTTGATTACTTTAAGGACGGAAGTATCCCTGTAAACGCTGAAACAGTCGCTGACGCAAAAAATTATGTTGATGCTGAGTATTTCATACGTAACAAGGAGAAAGTGCTTCAGACAGCTTATAATCAAGGTGTGGCCGATACCAAAGTTGAATCGGTACAAGAATTTGAGAATAAGAGTGGTATACCTATTAGCGGACTGGCTCCTACAACAGTGAGCGCAGAAGCTACTTTAAGACAACAACAGAAGGCAGCAGCCCGTGGTGAAGACGATTAAGTTTAACCTTTTTAAAACCACTTAAAATAAGATGCCTAATACTATTCCATTAACCCAGCCGCAGACTATCCAAACCGGATTAGCTGATGTGTTGCTTACTCAGGCAGATTTCTTGCGTAACAACACCCACATTTTAAACCAGTTCTTCAATACTTATGGAGGCTATACTACTTTTGCTACCAAGATGCGTGCATTTGGTTGGGCTAAAGGTCGTATGGATTTGGCTGTACAAAGCCCGATCACCGAGCATTACTTCCAAGGCCGTGAGAAACGTTCATTTACAGTAGGTGCGATCACTACAGCCTCAACAGGTGTAGCCGGACAAATTGTAATTGCTCTTTCTGCTGCCGATATGCGTACCATAGTAGGTGATGATGGAGTTACCCGTAACTTCTCTCGTCCTCGTAAAGGTGAGACTATCCAGTTTGGCGATAAGAACAACTACAAAATTATCGCAAAAAACCAGACAGTTAATCCTCACCAGTTGACGATTAAACCAAAGAATTCTGCAATCAATCCTGGAACTGCGATCATCGTAAATGCGAAAGCAATGATCTTAGCGCCTACATCTGCTGAAGGTGCAGGACAGCCTAAATCAGTTGAAAATACTTATGCTAAGTATCAAAACAGGTTTGCAATTGTGAAAGAGGAAGCTTTAACCTCCGGTACAGCTAAAACCACTAAATCACCATTGCGTGCTATTAGCGGACAGCAAAACTACTGGTACATCAAAGATGTTGAAGAAGCAACTGTACGTCACGAGATCAACAAGTCTAAAATCTTGTTACATGACGAACTTGGTAACAACATCCAAGAGTATGTTCCTGATTTCGATGATAACTTCCCAGACAGAGGTACTGAAGGTTTCATTAAATATGCAACCACTACTGGCCAGATCAATGAGTTCACTGACTTGGATTCTTACGATCTTGATGAATTTGACGAGGTTGCGGCTTATTACCGTTCTCTGATGATTTCTACCAACACTGCGGTAGTATGGCAGGGTAACGACATTGGTGCCCGTACTGAGAACGTTTTAATTGACTATTTAGCTGGTAACTCGTTTACTGACTACATTTCAAAAACGTTCATGAAGGATGCGTTGAAATCATTCCAAGACGATGATGATAATAACTTCAGTGCGGATGACATGTTCGTATCCCTTGGATTCAATGGTGTACGTAAAAACAAATTCAACTTCTTGTTCTCAATTCTAAATGAATTGAACGACAGTGAAGGTGGAGGTATTTTCGACTATCCATCTTGGCAGTTCTTTATGCCTTTCGGTACAATGAAAGATGCTAAATCTAAAGCATCCGTTCCGTATCTTGGTTACGAATACCGTGGTCAAGAAGGAAATGGTTATTCACGTGAGGATATCCTTTACAGACATGGTGGTGCGGCTATTACTAACCGTGACCAATTCGATGTAGAGAGGACTTCATTTGTATCTGAGATTGCACTGCATGCTGCAAATGGTGAATTAATTGTAGTTAACCGCCCTGTAGCAGCTTAACATTTTCTTTTCTATTTGTTTCCTTAAAACCAGAGCTTGTCACTCTGGTTTTTTTATGCCATAAATTATCTACATTTGGATATTATTAACCATAAAATAAAAACACGATGGCAAAAAAAGAATCTTCAGATTTCTTTCACAGAAAGGCTATGGCTTTAAGAAGCCTTGGTATTGAAGCACAACCGGTAACAGAACAAGTGGTTGTTTCATTGGATTTCAATGAGAATCAGGTAAAGGCCCTTGCGGAGTCTAAAGGACAGTCGCTAGAAGACTTCATGGCAGAGATCGATAAGGTCGCTCATGGAGACGAGGATGCGGTTATGCCTGGCACTACAAAATTAAGTACTCGTGAGCAACGTGCAGCTTATAAGGATCAAGCTAAGCCAGCTACAGAGGAGGTAGTTGAAGCGCCAAAAGCTAAGGCTCCGAGAAAGAAAGGTGCTCCTAAAAAAGCTTCGGCTAAGTCAGAGCCGGTAAAAGAGGTTGAGCCAGTAAAAGTAACAGAGGAAGTTGACCCTAAAGAATCAAGCAATGATTAGAACAGGAAATCGTTTCAGGATTAGGTTCCAGAAAAAGGTAGCGAAGAACGCTACAGCAACATTAACTGCTGCGGAGCTTGGAAAGGGGGTAATTACCAGCACTTCCGCAGCCGCTACTAACTTAACTTTACCTACCGCAGTACAGGTTATAGGAAACTTAAAAGCCGAACGTGGCGATAAGTATGACTTTACTGTAGATAATTCAGCAGGAGCTTCATTAGTCACTTTGGTTTTGAGTACAGGTATTGTCGTTCCTTCCACTGTTGTAATTACAGGATCAAACGTTTTAACGATTGCAGCAGGTCAAGTAGGTTTATTCCAATTGTACTTTAAATCACCAACAACCGCTACGTTGTTTAGAAAGTCTTAGATTTAAAGTTTTAGATGTGCGTTTAGGAGGGAGTCGAAAGGCTCCCTTTTTTTGTTTGTTTGGAATTGTGGATAATAAAAATGACCTTTATATCCATAAACAGTGAAAATGGCAAAAGAGAAACTAGTAGAAGTGCATATTAAGATTCCGGAAGAGGATTATGAGTTCATGGTAAATTTCAAGAAGGAGTTTGGTGTATCTCTACAGAATTTCACTATTAAAGCGATTAAGGAAAAAATTTCAAACATTAAAACTAACATGTAATGACAGACGATCAAAAAAATGATTCTAAAAGACTAGCTTTTCAATTAGCTTGTCAAACTAAAGAGGAAAATGAACATAGCCAACATTTACCTCATACAGCTACTACGCTGGTTAAGGCGGCAGAATTAATTTATAACTCTTTAATATCGAATAATGATCCTAATTAACGAAATACAGAAATCTACAGAAGAAGTAGCAAAGTTGTTCAACGTAGATTTGAATAAATTAAGGAAAGAACCGGTTTTCAAAATTAACGAAGACCTGAAGGGTTACGACTTAGGATCTCGCAAGAAAAGAGAAACACAACCGAATCCATTTCCGGCATTCTTCTTCGGTGAAGATAGCAGAGGTATGAACCTAGAGATTAGATATGCAGCGAGCAAATCGAATATGCGTGATAAGGATACTAAAAAACTTATTGCGATATATAGCCCAAGGAAAGTAAGGACTGAAGGCGACTTGACGCTGGCCACTAAGTTGGATTTAGCATTTTACATGTATATCCACCCTAAGAACCGTCAATCTCCATTCAGGAAGCCTAATTCAGTTTGGACTTATGAGTTCGTTGATAACGATACGGTTGCGCAGACAGACCTTAACAGAGGTGCTGACATGCTTGAGGCTTTAAACCATGCAAACAAAGCGCCTTGGTTTAACTTACCGCTTATCGCTAAAGGTATGGGTATAGCGAATGTAGACAATATGAAAGAGCTTCAGATCAGGGCTGCTTTATCAAACTTGGCGTTAAACAATCCTGCTGCATACCTTTTAAAGGTAAACAAGAATGTAACCGTTATGGATGGACGTATTTTGGATGCGGTAGATAAAAACATCTTTGTTCTGGATCAGACTTACGGAACGCCAAGATGGTTATGGAATGCCGGTAAGAATAAAGGCCAAATGGTTTGTGAGGTTACGAATCAATCAGTAGGTGCCAGTGAGTTTTTAATTGCTCATATCAAGGATAACCTGCCAACCTTCTATGTTCCATTGATGACTATTCAGGATGAACAGAATGTTAATGATAAAGCTGAAGAATTTTTGATTGCAAATAAAAAGGTTGAAGAGGTTTATGTTGACGAGCCAAAGATTAACTTTACCAAAGCACCTGAACCACAGCCTGAGGAAACAGAGATTGACGATGATGATGAAGACCTTGAGTTAGAATCTAAAGAAGATTTTACGGAAGAGTCAACTGTAGATGACGAGGAAGATTTTGAATTTGAAAACAAATCTGAAGGTGAACCTAATCCAGACTTCCCTACAGATTTCAAATCAGCAATGAATTACTTAGCTGCTTTCAAAGGTTCTAATCCTGCTAACGTAGCTGGAAAGAAATTATTAGAAGCGATTGCTGAAGAAGATTTACAACCATCAACTATCCGCTTATGGGTTAAATTAAACATGGGTTACTAAATTTTAAACTTTAAATATCTACCAGCCATATACCTGTAAAAGGGTATGTGGCTTTTTTATTTGGATTTATAGCTACATTTGGATATGATTTCAACAGCAAAAGTATATCAACGAGTTAACCAGATGCTTAAAAGTGGCACTAGTGGTTATCAGTCGAGTGACGAGTTTAATAGTGATATGTATTCTACGTTTTTGGACATACTCAATACATTATGTAATAATTACGAGAAGAATGGTAATGTTACTGATCTGATGAATAAAGAGGGGCTTATTGTTTCATTACCTATAACTACTGAGATAGATGGTACATTTGAGTTCAATGAAGATCACTATAGAACATTTCCTATAATGGTGCCATCATCACCTATAAACATACCTGTAAGAAAGATTAACACTAATAGTGTAGGTATGTCTGAAACTAGCCCTATACGAGGCTTTGATGCTTCTAAAAAGAGATATGGGTATTATTTGACCAACGGCAAGTTTCAGTTGCTTCCAAGGGCTGAAACAGATATTATATTTACGTACTGCATACGTCCTGAAATTCCGGTTTTGGTGTTGACTGTAGATGATGACGATTACGAGGTTGTTGATGCTGCAACAACGGACATTAAATTGCCAGAGAACTTGTTTAATCTATTTTGTTATGAAATGATGGTACGTGCGGGCCAGGAAATGAAAGAACAAGCTTCCCAACAATATGCATTAATGGGAATTAACAAAGAGAAAGTATGAAAAAAAACGTTCTAATAGACCTCGTCCTTTTGGATCTTAATGGAGGTGAATTAAATGATGAATCAGCAATTCTACGACAAGATATAGAGGCATATCTACCAGCAGCAGTAAATTATGCTATGAATAAATCCTACAATATCAACATTCAAGTTGAAGGTAATCGGGATATGTCGGCTTTGTTTTACGGTAGTTTCTTTGATTTACCTATTGTGAGGGAATTAGGTAGAGTGCCAAAAATATTTCTTCCAAAAGGAACGGTTGCGCTTCCAAGGAATCAGGGAATAAGATATGTAAGTGATGGTTGTGGCGGTACTTTTGCGCCGCTTATGGATGCTGATTTGCATACCATAGTACATTACAGTAAGATCCTACCGGATAATAAGTTTTATAGGCTTAAACAAGGTTATATTGAGCTTTGGAATATTTCCCCGATTGCTGAGACGTTAAACATGGAAATGATCGTTTCTGTAGAAGATTTAGATGATGATGATGAACTGCCATTGCAAGCGGGTGTTGAAGAAGATGCGATAAATTTGTGTTTACAGCATTTTGATCCTCAAAGAAAAACACCAGCAGATAAAATTAACAATACTGTAGACCTTAACGCACAACAACAATGAGAGCATTAACATCTTTATCAATTATAGCGAGCGATATATGCTCAGGAATGGGTGACAGTGTAGGTTCTTATAAATACACCGTATTACGTCATTTATTAGCCGTTTACAAAGAGTTTCACTTGTTTGTGGACCATGACTTTGAAGTCAAGACAGCTATCCTTAAACCGGATCATGTTATTGAAATGCCTTGTGATTTTGTTTACGAAACAAAAGTTGGATTAATGAGAAATGGCCGGTGTGCCATTCTTCGTTTAGACAGAAATATGCCACAGGCTAAGCTTAACCAGACTGAGACTCAGGAGTACCTAGAATCTATATGGGGTGGAGACGACTATGTTGGTGGACTTTATTATCCTTTTTACAATTCTGATATTCCGGATTTGTGCGGGTATGGTTGTAATTTAAACATTGGCGGCTTATACAATATCAACAAGAAAAATGGAACTATAGAGATAGGATCATTAATCCCAAAAGATGCTGAGATTGTGATTGAGTACAAGTCGGACGGCGTATCCGATGGTGGATTGAAGTTGGTTCCATCTGAAACCGTAGACGTTCTTTCTTATGGCGCTAAGGAAAGGTTCTATGAAGAACGCAGGGACTTCACTGCAGCTACATGGAATGGGAACAAACACAAAGAGAAGTGGTATATGACCAAAAGGCTTCTAAACTTTATTTCGGCCCTATATATTGCGGAAACTGCTTATAATTCAACTTCAGAAATTTAACTATGCCAAGTCCAGAAAAACAGGTATCTACCCATAATTTCATAGATGGGATCGACAGCAGCACCGCACGAGAGTTGAAAAGACCTTCAACAGCCGAATACATATTGAATTGCCACATTCTTTCACAGGGTGCTGGCAGTGTCGGTATAGTGACCAACGTAAAAGGAAATAAACAAATTGAGTTTGATCTACCCGAAGGAGAGAACACTTGTATAGGAACAGCTAAGAATGAGGAAACGAATAATTTCTACTATCTGGTCCAAAACTCAAATGGATACGATGGTATCTATAAATTCAATGGCCTGACAAAATCTATAACACGACTTCTTTTAGATATAACCGATACAGGTGGGGTCAGGATATTAAATTTTAGCAAGGAATATTTAATCTTACATGCGGATGTGTATGACAAGAATAAATTAGCTTGGGTAGACGGTCTAAATAACGCCCGTAAAACGAACTTAGATAAGTTAGTAGATAA
>Ga0247742_10002484_pt1 | contig 12031 bp, 10 predicted proteins | sample UWRJL208509C2_FD_180944 | JGI IMG/M metagenome (GOLD analysis project Ga0247742, IMG submission 180944) | Plant litter microbial communities from Arlington Agricultural Research Station in Wisconsin, United States - UWRJ-L208-509C-2 | ecosystem: Environmental > Terrestrial > Plant litter >... | reverse complement strand
AAGTTCCTCTACACCGTCCCGACCTTCAGTAATCCCGCTGGCGTCACCCTGACCTGGGAGCGTCGTCTCGAGATTCTCGAGATCGCCCGCGCCAACGACATCCTTGTGCTCGAGGACAACCCGTACGGTCTGCTCTACTTCGATGGAGCGCCTCCCCACGCGATGCGCTCGGTCGAGGAGGACGGTGTGATCTACCTGGGCACCTTCTCAAAAACGCTTGCCCCTGGCTTCCGCGTCGGCTGGGCGCTGGCACCGCACGCGATCCGCGAGAAGCTCATTCTGGCGAACGAGGCGGCGGTACTCTCGCCGAGTTCCTTCACGCAGATGGTCATCTCCGAGTATCTGGCGTCGGCCGACTGGAAGGGTCAGATCGACACCTTCCGCGGCGTTTACCGGGAGCGACGCGACGCCATGCTGCAGGCGCTCGACGACTACCTTCCCGACCTCAGCTGGACGAATCCCACCGGAGGGTTCTACGTCTGGGTGACTCTGCCTCCGAATCTCGACAGCAAGTCCATGCTGCCGCGAGCGGTGAAAGAGCTCGTCGCCTACACCCCTGGAACCGCCTTTTATGCTGATGGGAGCGGACGTAACAAGATGCGGCTCGCTTTCTGTTACCCCACCGCGGACTTTATCCGGGAGGGCGTGCGTCGACTGTCTACCGTCATCAACGGCGAACTCGAACTCCTGAACACCTTCTCTCAGACGGCACCGCTGACCACGGTCCGAGCGGAGAAGAACGCAATCAACCCGCCAGCAAACCTGGGCTAGGACAATCATGACCACCACCAAGCCGTCCGTTGTTGTGCTCGCCGGAGGCATCTCGCACGAGAGGGACATTTCCCTCCGGTCCGGACGTCGTGTGGCCGACAGCCTCGCCGAACACGGTATTCCGGTCACTCTCCGCGACCCCGATGCCTCGCTCCTCGAGTTCCTTCAGGAGCTTCACCCTGACGTCGTGTGGCCCGCCCTGCACGGAGCCAGTGGAGAAGACGGCGCACTCCGCGCACTCCTCGAACTGCTCTCGATCCCGTTCGTTGGGTCCCGCTCAGACGCCGCTCGTCTCGCCTGGGACAAGCCGACAGCCAAGGTAATTGCCGGTCGAGCGGGAGTTTCCACCCCGCGTTCGATCACCCTGTCACGGGATGCGTTCCGCGAGCTCGGCGCCAGCAGTGTGCTGGCCGTCATCGCAGCCGAGTTCACCTTCCCGCTGGTGGTCAAGCCCGCTCAGGGAGGATCCGCTCAGGGTGTAACTATTGTCGACGACGCAGCGGACCTTCCGCGCGCCATGGTGGACGCTTACACCTACTCCGACGTCGCCCTCGTGGAACAGAAGGTGACGGGGACCGAGATCGCGATCGGTATCATCGACACCGGCGACGGTCCCGTTGCGCTCCCAGCAGTGGAAATCGAACCTCTGTCGGGCGTGTACTCGTTCGAAGCCCGGTACAACGCGGGGGAGACCCGCTTCTTCACCCCAGCCCGCCTCAGCGACGAGATCACCGCCCGAGCCGCAGAGGCGGCCATCGCCGCGCACGTCGCCCTCGGGCTTCGCCATCTCTCCCGCGTTGACATCATCGTCGACGAAAACGGTACTCCGTGGTTTCTCGAGGCTAATGTGTTGCCGGGACTCACGGAGACCTCACTGCTCCCGCAGGCGCTTGAAGCGGCCGGTCATGATCTTGGGTGGGTGTACTCCGCTTTGGCCGATGCTGCGATTCGCGAGTCCCGGCCGACCGACTCCTGATCCGCAACACATCAAAAGCAGTGGCGATCGTCGCAGTGTTTCACGTGAAACACTGCACCGCGAGTTCTGCCGTGCGGGCTAACGTCGTTCCGGTGCGACACCACGGGTGAAAAGCACCAAAAATGGGCCCGTCAGGAAGGATTCTGGGGGACAGAAGCGCTCTGTTGGTCGACGAGCTCGTTAGTTCTCGCGCTTAGGATGGCTCTCACAGAGCTCAAATCTGGCCCGAATCGGCCAAATTCATCGTTTACAGCGAGCCGCTCTCGACACCGAGCTCAGTAAGAATTCGGTTGAGGTCGCCGACCGTGGCGAAATCGATGACGATTGTTCCCTTGGTTGCACCAAGGGTCACCTTCACCCTCGTGTCCAATCGATCGCCCAAACGTTCAGCCACTTCGTTGAGGTGGTCCTGCTTGCTGCCCGCAGACGGTTTCGCGCGCTTGATGCGTGTCGACGTTTCGCTGGCAGCAGCTTCGGCCGCGCGAACGGAGAGGTCCTCGTTGACGATCTTGTCCGAGAGTCGTTCCATCGATGGAACGTCTCCCGCGGCGAGAATAGCGCGGGCGTGACCAGCGGTGAGAACTCCAGCGGCGACGCGCTTCTGCACCGTCGGCGGCAGTTTGAGCAAACGAAGGGTGTTGGTGATCTGCGGACGAGACCGACCGATCTTGTCGGCGAGCTGATCCTGCGTGATTCCAAAGTCGCTCAGCAGCTGCTGGTACGCCGACGCTTCTTCGAGCGCGTTGAGGTTAGCCCGGTGGAGGTTTTCCAGCAGCGCATCACGCAGCATGTCTTCATCGGCGGTGTTCTTGATGACTGCCGGGATGCTGTCCAGCCCGAGCTGTTTGGTGGCACGCAGACGGCGCTCGCCCATAATCAGCTCGTACTGCGGGCCGCCGGCGACCGCCCCAACGAGTGGACGCACAACAATGGGCTGAAGTACGCCGATTTCACGGATCGAAATCACCAGCTCCGCCAGTTCTTCGTCACGGAACTCAGTTCGGGGCTGCTGGGCGTTGGGAACGATGTCGAGCGGGGACAGGTTCGCCAGACGAGCGCCCGGGACGGCGACGAGCTCCTCTTGAGCTACCCGATTGTCCGGGAAAAACACATCAACGGGACGCGCGGCAGTGGCGTCGTCGACCGTGGGGATGAGTGCGCCGATTCCTCGGCCAAGTCCGGTGCGTCTGGGTGTTGCCATTACTGTGGTGCTCCTCGACGGGCGATTTCGGCGGCTGCTTCCAGGTAGGAGAGCGAGCCGGGGGAGTTGGAGTCGTAGCTGATAACCGATTGGCCGTAACTCGGCGCCTCAGAGATGCGTACCGAGCGGGGAATCAGGGTTTTCAACACCTGGGCGGGAAAATGATCGCGGACGTCCTGCGCGACCTGGTTCGCCAGGTTCGTGCGGCCGTCATACATGGTGAGGAGGATCGTCGACACGGTCAGCGACGGATTCAAATGGCGTTCAATCAGCTGGATGTTCTTGAGAAGCTGGCTCAGGCCCTCAAGCGCGTAGTACTCGCACTGAATCGGGATCAATACTTCCCGTGCAGCAACAAACGCGTTGATGGTCAGGAGCCCGAGAGACGGCGGGCAATCGATGAAAACGTAGTGGTAGGGCTCCGGAGCCTCAGCGAGGAACTTGTCCAGCGCCGTGCGGAGACGCTGTTCACGCGCGACCATCGACACCAGCTCGATTTCGGCGCCGGCTAGGTGAATCGTGGCGGGAATGGCGTACAACGCCGCGAACTCGGGGCTTTTCTGCAGAACCGTCGACATGTCGTCATCGTTAATGATGACGTCGTATACGCTCGGCGTCTCCGAACGGTGCTCCACACCGAGCGCCGTTGACGCGTTTCCCTGCGGATCAAGGTCAATGACCAGCACGCGTGCGCCGGACCGCGCCAGAGCGGCCGCCAGATTGACGGTTGTTGTGGTCTTGCCCACACCGCCCTTTTGATTGGCCACGGTAAACACCCGGGTGTGCGGGGGGAGGGGGAGCCTCTCCGCCGCCAGCGCCTGCCGGCGCCGTGTTATCTCGGACAGCTCACGCGCCAGTGGGGTGGAATCGTCGAAGGCAGCGGATGCCGCGGGCGGGGGAGTCACAACGGGCGCAACCTCCTGGGCGACAGCTTCTGCGACCACCTCTAGGTCTTCCGCCTCCGACACGAGCTCGGCAGCATCGTCTGCTGCAACCTCAGCCGATGCTATTTCTTCGATAGCGTCGTTGTCGTCCGCAGGTTCGGTCGCCGGCACGGTCTCAGGCGCGGCCGGAGCCCACGTGGTCCAGTCATCATTCTCAGAAATAGTGGTGTCCTCCGGGGAGATATCCCCATCAATGGGCGGAATTGACGTGATTTCCGACGGAACGTCGGCGCTGTCGCCCGTGGGATGTTTCACGTGAAACCTTCTTGAGGGAAAAGAAACCGGTTCCGGCAATCAGTCCACTGTAGCCCGAAAGACGCGCGTGATTTCGGGAACGAGGCCTTCGCCAAGCTCCAAGACCTCAATCTCACTCAATCGGGCACGGCGAATCTGCTTCGCGGCTGCGGTGATCTCGTCCTGCACGCGTGCACCCTTGAGGAATACCATCTGACCACCCGCCTTCACCAGGGGAGCGGTAATGGGGATCAGCTTGGAGAGTGCGGTCACGGCACGGGCGGTCACCTGGTCCAGCGGCCAGTCAAGGAGGGGTTTGGTGTCTTCGGCACGCGCTCGAATCACGCGGACATTGTCCAGACCGAGTTCCGCAGCCTCATGGGTCAGCCACTCAACGCGGCGTTCCATGGGTTCGATAAGCACCATGGTCACATCGGGCCGGGCGATAGCCAGGACGAGGCCAGGCAGGCCGGCCCCGGAGCCGATGTCGCCCGTCACCCCGGGAATCAACAGCGGGGCGACGAGTCCAGAATTCAGAATGTGCCGAGTCCACAGCCGGGGGAGTTCGAGCGGACCAATCAGTCCGAGCTCTTCCCCGCGGCGGGCAAGGTCATTTGTGAATACCCGCGCCTTGTCGAGGGTGTCACCAAAGACCACCGCTGCTGACGCCGGCTCTACCTCAAGTTCTGGATCACTCAATGTTTCACGTGAAACTAGGCGCGGGTGATGACGGTGTGACGGTCGCGCGCTTCGCCCTCAGACTCAGAGGAGTAACCACGCTCGCTAACGATGTCATGCACGAGCTTGCGCTCGTACGACGACATGGCGGGAAGCGCCGCTGAGGATGCTCCTGCTTCCAACCGCTCAATCGCCTTATCGACAAGGGCGCCCAGCTCAGCGGCGCGAGCCTCACGCGAGCCGCCGACGTCGAGGATCAGGCGAGAAAAGGCGCCCGTCTTCGTCTGAACAGCAATACGCGTCAATTCCTGAAGAGCATTTACCGTCTCGGGCTTAGCCAGAAGACGAAGGTTGCTGGGGCCATCCGCGGAGTTCACGGACAGGTACGCCCGCCCGCCGCGGGCATCGATGTCAATGTCACCATCAAGATCGGTGATATCGAGGAGCTCTTCGATATAGTCGGCGGCGATGTCGCCCTCTTCTTCAAGCTGGCTGGGGGTGGGAGCATCCGTGGTATCCACGGCTGGAGCCTCGAGGGGCTCCGCGGTTTCGATGTCGCTCACGTCACTCAATTCTTCTTGCCGGTCTGCTTCTTGGCACGGTTCTTGTTCACGGGCTGAACGCGCTGGGTCGTGACGGGCTTCTTCGCCTCTTCGGGCGTTTCGCCCTTCGCGTTCGTCTCAACGATAGTGATTCCGCGGCGCTGGTTTTTACGAGCGACGCGAGCCTCACGGGCCAGAGCGGCCTCAGAGCCGGGGGTTGGCATGTTCCGGATGACCAGGAACTGCTGCACCATCGTCCAGATGTTCGAGGTGAGCCAGTAGAACATCACGCCGAGGGGGAACGTAAAGCCGGAGAACGCGAAGACCAGAGGGAGGATGTAGAGCAGAATGCGCTGCTGCTTGAAGGTCGGGCTGGCCTTCATCTCGGGCGACTGGTTCTTCGACATGATCTGCAGCTGGGTAATGAACTGCGACGCGGTCATCAGAATCACCATGGTCACCGCAATAACGATCACCAGGACGTCACCGTTAGCCGTGCTGATTGCGAGGTGGAGAGGAGCACCGAACAACTTAGCGCTACCGAATGACTCCGACAGCTGCTTGTTGAGCAGACCGATACCCACGAGATTGGTCTGCGCGTTGTGCAGCACGGAGAAAAGGCTGAAGAAGATGGGCATCTGGATCAGGAGAGGGAGACAGGATGCCAGGGGGTTGGTACCCGTGCGCTTGTACAGCTCCATGGTCTCGCGGGACATTGCCTCGCGGGAGAACTGATCCTTCTTGCCCTTGTACTTGTCCTGGATCTTCTTGATCTGAGGGGCAACCTCCATCATTCGCCGCTGGCTCTTAATCTGGCGAACGAAGATGGGGATCAGCGCGGCGCGGACAACGAGCACCAGTCCGACAATGGAGAGGACCCAGGTGAGGCCATCGTCCGGGTCAAGCCCGATAGACGTCCACAGGGTGTGGAACGCAACGAGGATCGCCTCAACAGCCCACTTGATGGGCCAGAGGATGGTGCCAAAAATATCCGGCATAAGTCTTGGGTCAGCCCTTTCCGTGGCTACTTGCTATAACAAAACCAAAGGGAGTGACGCTGTACCGCTGGCGCTTGCGCACGGGTACATCGTCAACACCTCCCGCAGCCCAGGGATGACACCGCGCGATACGAAGTGAACCCATCCAGATACCCCGGATGACTCCGTACTGCTGGATTGCCTGCAAAGCGTACGACGAGCAGCTGGGATAGTACCGGCAGACATCGCCATATAGAGGAGAGATCACCGCGCGGTAGAAGCGGAGAATGAGGACACACACGTTGCGGGGGAGCAGCGCCACGAACGCCAGCGTCCGTTTCATCGCTTACTCACGCCCCTGTCAACTCCGTCGGAGATTTCTCTCTGCAGGGTAGTCCAAGAAACTTCGGGAGATCCTGGCAAAGCCCTGATCACGATGTCACGCCCGGTGGCATGACGCAGAAGCAGGTCACGGCCTACTGACCGCAACCTGCGTCGCATTAGATTTCGCGTGACCGAGTTGCCTACGGTCTTCGCGACGATGAAACCAAAGCGAGTGGGCTCATCAGACATACGACTGGCGAGGTAAACGACTGCGTGGGGCGTACCCACGCGTTTACCTTTCCGCACCGTGGTGCGAAAGTCGTCTGCCCGAACCACCCGGTTCGCTCTGGCGAGCACCGGGTCGAACTATGCAGAAAGCTCGGTACGACCCTTACGACGACGAGCACCGAGGATGGCGCGGCCGGCGCGAGTGCGCATACGGAGGCGGAAGCCGTGCACCTTGGCGCGACGACGGTTGTTTGGCTGGAAGGTTCTCTTGCTCATAGTGGTATCTCCAAAGCCCAGCTTCGAAGGCCGGAAAGAAGTAAGTAGCCCGAAGGCTAGAAGTCAACTGATTAAAACTACGGCCTCGAAGGCCTTTGGTCAAACTTTACGGCCCTCGGGTGCGCATTATCCACAGGGAACACCCAGAGGGTTGGTAACGACACCCTGTGGAGAACTAAGGTGAAGGTCAGCCATTCTGCGGGGGCAGAACGGGCAAAGTCGTCGAAATTCGGTTACACAGGCAGTGGATAAGCCTGTGAGTAACTGTTGAAAACCAGGGATCTAATAAATATGGCAGAAGTAGCGGACACAACCGGAGAAATCTGGAACGCGGTGCTATCGCAACTCACCACCGACGCCAGGATCACACCTCAGCTCCATGGTTTTATCTCTCTGGTTGAACCAAAGGGTGTCATGGCCGGCACCCTGTACCTCGAAGTTCCCAACGAACTGACGCGCGGAATGCTCGAGCAGCGCATCCGTGTCCCACTCCTCAACGCCATCGCATCGCTCGGCGACAATTCGCACGTCTCCACGTTCGCCATAGTTGTAAACCCCGAGATCCAGCCGGACGCGCTCGAGATGGTGGACGACACCGAGGAGCAGCCCTACATCGAAACCGCGGTTGTCTCCGCACCGTTCGAGCAGGGCACACCCACGTCCAGCCGCTCCGATTCACGACTCAATCCCAAGTACAGCTTCGACAACTTCGTCATCGGTGGATCCAACCGATTTGCCCACGCGGCGGCGGTCGCCGTGGCCGAGGCACCAGCGAAGGCTTACAACCCCCTCTTTATCTACGGTTCGTCGGGACTGGGCAAGACGCACCTTCTCCATGCGATTGGCCACTATGCCCAGAGCCTGTACCCGGGCATTCGCGTGCGTTACGTCAGTAGCGAGGAATTCACAAACGACTTCATCAATTCGATCGCCAACAACCGGTCATCGGTCTTCCAGTCGCGGTACCGCGAGATCGACATCCTTCTTATTGACGACATCCAGTTCCTCCAGGGGAAGGACTCCACACAGGAGGCCTTCTTCCACACCTTCAATACGCTGCACGACCACAACAAGCAGGTGGTTATCACCAGCGACCTGCCGCCAAAGGCCCTTACCGGTTTCGAGGACCGGATGCGCAGCCGGTTCGAGTGGGGCCTCATCACCGATGTCCAGGCACCCGACCTCGAGACACGCATCGCGATCCTCCGGAAGAAGGCCCAGAGCGAGAAGCTCCAGGTCGGCAACGACATTCTGGAATACATGGCCTCAAAGGTCTCCTCCAACATCCGCGAGCTTGAGGGAACTCTCATCCGCGTCACGGCGTTCGCCAACCTCAACCGGACGCCGGTGGACATGGCGCTTGTTCAGACCGTGCTGAAGGACCTCATCACGCTTGATGAGGACAACATCATCGCGCCGGTCGACATCATCAATCACACCGCGGACTACTTCAAGCTCACCGTCGACGACCTGTATGGCTCGTCGCGGTCGCAGGCCGTGGCAACCGCCCGCCAGATTGCTATGTATCTGTGCCGGGAGATGACGAACCTGTCGCTCCCCAAGATCGGCCAGCTGTTTGGAAATCGCGACCACACCACGGTGATGTACGCGAACAAGAAGATCACTGAGCTCATGAAGGAACGTCGCTCGATTTACAACCAGGTGACGGAACTCACCAGCAGAATCAAGCAAAACCACCGCTACAACAAGGCATAGCAACGAAATATGGCCCCCGAACTGGGCGTTTCCCACATTGTGCATAACCTGTGTATAAATCGTGGAACTCGCCGGACGGTGCTGTTGATCAATTACAGGAAGTTGTGGAAACCGGTTGGGGACGCCGGGGGAAGTTGTCATTCCCACCACAGGAGTTCCCACAGTGCGTCCACAACTTCCACGCTTGTAGTTCCCAGTGAATGACCGGGTTAAACCGACTTACCAACAGTTCGCACAACGGTTAATGCTTTTAACCCTTTTAAGAATTAAATGAAATCCCAGGAGATAACCTTTGCGAACGACGGGCTTTCTCGCTTACCCAGCTGTGCCAGTATTAATCGCCCACCAGGCCCGTTTCCATTGATAGGGGTGAACCAGTGAAATTCCAGGTCAACAGAGACGTGTTCAGCGAAGCAGTGTCCTTCGCCGTAAAACTTCTTCCGCAACGCACCACTTTGCCGATCCTCAGCGGAGTGCTCATCGAGGCAACAGAAACCGGACTGACACTGTCGTCGTTCGACTATGAAGTGTCTGCACAGACACAGATCGCCGCGGAGGTCGAAATCCCGGGGAAGATCCTCGTCTCCGGCCGGCTTCTCGCCGACATCGCCAGCCGACTGCCAAACGCCCCCGTGCGTTTCAGTACCGACGAAGGCAAGATCGTTGTTTCCTGCGGAACTGCCAACTTCACCCTCCTGAGCATGCCTGTCGAGGAGTACCCCACCCTGCCGCAGGTTTCTGCGTCATCAGGCATGCTTCCCGCTGAGTCCTTCGCCGCGGCTGTCGCACAGGTTGCCGTTGCCGCTTCGCGGGACGATGTAACGCCCGTGATCACCGGAGTGCAGCTCGAGGTATCGAAGACGAGCCTGTCGCTGGTGGCAACCGACCGTTACCGCGTCGCGGTGCGCGAGATCGAGTGGGACGCCGGCGACGCGATCACCGACACCGTCACAGCGCTGGTTCCGGCACGAACCCTCACCGAGATCGGTAAAACGTTCGGCCACAGTGGGACGATCTCCGTCGCCATCACGAGCACCGACGAGCGTGAACTGATCGCTTTCCAGGCGGGAAGCCGGACGGTCACCTCACTGCTGATCAAGGGCAACTTCCCACCCGTTAAGCGTCTTTTCCCCGAAACGGTCGAAAACTACGCGGTTCTGAACACCGCTGAGCTGATCGAGGCAACCCGTCGGGTCTCGCTGGTGCTCGAGCGCGAAGCCGCGCTGCGCTTCAGCTTCTCCGTCGATGGACTCACCCTCGAAGCGATCGGTTCCGAACAGGCACAGGCCTCCGAAACGATCGACGCATTCCTTACCGGCACAGACACAGTTGTCTCGCTTAAGCCGCAGTTCCTCCTCGACGGCCTGGGTGCTGTGCACTCCGAGTTCGTTCGGATCTCGTTTACCAAAACGGACAACCCGAACAAGCCCGGACCAGTACTCATCACCAGCCAGTCCTCCAAGGACCAGGCCGGGGCGGACAACTACAAGTACCTGCTGCAGCCCAATCTCCTGCTGCGCTAACCACTCACAGTCAAAAGGAATCTCTATGCATATCGGCCTCGTCGGTCTCGGCAAAATGGGTAACAACATGCGTGCCCGCCTCCGCAAGAACGGCATTGAAGTAACCGGCTTCGACGCGAACCCCAACGTGTCCGATGTTGCGACCCTGGCGGATCTCGCCGCGGCACTGCCCAGCCCGCGCGTCGTCTGGGTCATGGTTCCATCCGGACCCATCACCACGGGCGTTGTCGAGAACCTCGGTGAGGTGCTCGAAGAGGGCGACCTCATCATCGAGGGTGGCAACTCGCGCTTTACCGATGACTTCAAGCACGCCGGCATGCTGGTGACCAAGGGCATCAACTACCTGGACGTCGGAGTATCCGGCGGAATCTGGGGCCTCGAAAACGGTTACGGCCTGATGGTCGGCGGTAGCGCCGAGCACGTCGAGTACGCCATGCCAATCTTTGACGCGCTGCGTCCGGAGGGGCCGCGTGCCGAAGGATTCGTCCACGTTGGCGAGACCGGTTCCGGTCACTACGCCAAGATGGTGCACAACGGTATCGAGTACGCCCTGATGCAGGCCTGGGGTGAAGGCTACGAGCTCCTCGCCGCCCGCAGCGACATCATCAAGGACGTCACCGGAACGTTCAAGGCCTGGCAGCGCGGAACGGTTGTCCGTTCCTGGTTGCTCGAGCTGCTCGTTGTTGCCCTCGAGCAGGACCCCAAGTTTGACGACATCAAGGGTTACGTCGAAGACTCGGGTGAGGGCCGCTGGACCGTTGAGGAAGCCCTCAACCTTGCCGTTCCCGTTCCGACCATCAGCGCATCGATCTTCTCGCGCTTTGTGTCGCGCCAGGATGACTCGCCCGCTATGAAGGCCGTCGCCGCCCTGCGCAACCAGTTCGGTGGGCACTCGGTCCGCAAGGACTGACGTGAGGGTCACGCATCTCAGCCTCACCGACTTTCGTAACTACGAGTCGGCTGAGGTTGAGCTTGCGGCCGGGCCCAATCTCTTTGTCGGGAGCAACGGCCAGGGGAAAACCAACCTGGTCGAAGCTCTCGGCTACCTCAGCACCCTGGGGTCGCATCGCGTGTCCGTCGACCACGCCATGATCCGTGCCGGCCAGTCCGCCGCTATCGTGCGTGCGCGGCTGGAGAATGGCGAACGGTCGGTGCTCGCCGAAGTGCAGATCAACCGCACCGGTGCCAACCGCGCACAGATCAACCGGTCTGCGATCCGCACCCGGGAGCTCCCGCGCTATTTCTCCAGCGTGCTGTTCGCCCCGGAGGACCTCGCGCTCGTCCGTGGCGAACCGTCCGGACGCCGACGGTTCCTCGACGAACTTCTTGTCCTGCGCGCTCCGCGTATGAGCGGCGTCTTCGCCGACTACGAGCGGGTCGTCAAACAGCGCAACACCCTGCTGAAGTCGGCGCGCGCGTCCGGCATCCGCGGTCACCTCAGCACCCTCGACATCTGGGACGAGCGCCTCGTCGCACTCGGCTCTGAGCTCATCGAGGCCCGCGGCGCGCTGGTTGCCGAACTGCGCCCCGAGGTGCGCGCGTCCTACGCCGCGATCGCCGGTTCCGACCACGCGGCGTCCCTCGCGACGTCGCTGTCAATCCTGTCGCCCACCGGTGATGATGAGCGCGCGGATGCCGCGG
>Ga0247742_10002483_pt1 | contig 12038 bp, 8 predicted proteins | sample UWRJL208509C2_FD_180944 | JGI IMG/M metagenome (GOLD analysis project Ga0247742, IMG submission 180944) | Plant litter microbial communities from Arlington Agricultural Research Station in Wisconsin, United States - UWRJ-L208-509C-2 | ecosystem: Environmental > Terrestrial > Plant litter >... | reverse complement strand
GCAAGTGGTCGGCGAGCATTCGCCCGCCATCCGCGTCGTCGCAAAATACGCTAGTGATTCCGACGCTCGTTTCCTTGCGGCCGGCTACGACGATCGGCACTCGATCTATGAAAGGCACGATTTCCTCTGAAGGCAACCGGGCAGACGCGATCACGAGACCATCAACCTGTAGCGAGATCAGGTTCCGTAAAGCGCGCATCGCGTCCGCGACCTCGAGCTCGCCCGCACTGGTCATTGTGACTACCTGATATCCGCGGATCTCCGCCTCTTGCTGCATGGCGGCCTGGAGCCACGCGTAATACGGCCGTTTCACATCCCGAAGAACTACGCCAAGGGTGTGACTGGAGGTGCGCATTCCTCGTGCCATCGCGTTCGCGACATAGCCAAGTTTCTTAGCGGCCCTTTCTACTTTCGCCCGCGATTCCGGGCTTACGTCGTCAGAACCTCGTAGCGCACGCGACACCGCTGATTTTGACACACCCGCCTCAGCAGCAATGTCGAGGATCGTGGGAGCCTTCGCTCGTGGCTGAGCTGCCATAACGGTGTCCCCAATCTCGTCCCGGCCGGGAACGTTCCTTTGTTGACTATACGGACGACTCCAACTTTTGGCGATTGTTGCCCGCGCCACACGGTTCTTTCGACGGTTATAGGGGACTTCTCGAAAGTTCACTTGTCGCGGAACTGAAAGCCGACGGGTGGCGAGGTAACAGAATCCCGACTGTTTGTCATGGCATTCCTTTCAGATAACGGCCCACTTGCAGAACCGAACAGTAGAAAGTGAGCGAGCGGTCTACCCGTTAGAGGTGACCCGTGTGGTCCTCGCACAAACGTGTCGCTCGACGGCATCGAGCCGCGAGTACTAGAGAAGATGGTCACCCTATCTGAGGCATCGGGCGGGACGCCCGTCGTGCACGACGCCGTTCTCGATGCTATGCCGGGAGAAATGAAACATCGCGGCTTACGGACAAGATGATGCCTGGACTGATAGGGATTCGCAGGGCACAGGCAGGGTATGAGCACCGGCGATGAGCATGAAAGCGCAAAGGTGGATTCGCTGTTCCCGGCAGGGCAGGAGACGGAAGAGACCGTCGAGCTCGAGGTAACCGAGGAGTGGATGACGACCGAAACGATCGGGCCGGACCAGCTAGGACCGGCCGAGTCATAACAGCTTTAATCGGTTCACTCAAACCGATGATTTCGGGGAACTTACTTTAGCCTTTGCTTGGACCCGGCCTCGTAGTTGCGGCCTGAGAGTCCGGATTGAAGAAAGTCGTCGGCGACAAGTTTCAAAATTGCAAATCTGTTCTGAGGCCTCGGATCGAAGACGAGAGCGCGTGTGGTTCCCACCCCTGAGATCTCAATTTCAACCTCTGGATGGGCCGCTACAAAGCCTACGAGATTGTCCGTGGTGACGAGGGCGGCGTACTCGGGGTCCGAATCGAGCAGCCTCGAAATCGAGGCCATCTTTGCCACCATCGCGGGTTGTGTGGTTGCTGCGTCCCTAAGTGCATCGATGCCGTCAATAGCTACCTTCCCTGCCAGTCGGTTGATGGTCTCCCGCGCAAGATTCCTCGCTCGCGCAGCTGATCCAAATTGTTGTTGGATCGTGCTTGGGACGCTCACGATGACTTGATTTTCAATGATGAGAGCGTCGAAGCGCGGTTCGTAATACACAATTTCTTCGTCGATTGGGACGTAAATACCGTCGCGAGCAATCAGAGCTCTGACTCCTCGGGCGCGGCGTGTGTAGATACCTTGACCCTTCAGGCGAACAGCAGTGATCATCAAGCCGCGGTGGTCTCTCACACAGTGGAACATTGCCTGGATTGGTTCATGTGACGACGTGTCCAACGGGTTGTCGTCGTCGCTCGCTTCTTGAACGAGTGCCGCGAGGAACGGGGAATTCGCTAACCCGTCAACCAGGAACTCGTTGTGGGCGGTTTGGTACGCCGGGTCGTAGTGAACGAATGCACCGTCCGATACTCGGCTCGCGTGGGAGAGGACATCGCCTATGACCCCTTTGGTTGTTTCGGCGTCGAAGTCCGCCTGGGTCAGAGTTCCATTCTCGAAACTATTTCCCCGCACCCAATAGTTGGAAAGCGTCAAATTGTCGAGAGGTGACTTCGCAGCGCGGGCGAGCACTTCTCGAATTTCGTCAAGAGACATTAGTTTCTCCACTGCACATAGACGTAATCGTTCAGCTTCGCCAGATGGCGAAGCGGTTTTGACTGACGGAGGTAAGCGCTCCGAGACAAAACCATGACCTCGCTGCCATTGATCAGCTCGACCGCGTAGAGACGGTAGCCAACGAGGGCTAGTACTGGGTTGAGATAAACGAGGTCGGCCCGGATATAGACAACAAATAGCAGCAAGATGAGGACGAGGGTCGGTAGCCAGCCGACTACGCCCTTGCCAAGAAAGGCCGTCACGATGGGGAGGAGATACGACGACATGAAGCCCAGCAGTTGCTGGTCTGCGCGTCTCGTTCTTGTCGGCGCGAGAGTTGACGGCGGAATAAAGCCCCTTGCCATTCGCATGAAGAGCACGAGGAATAGTAGAGGTGCCACGGATCCGGCTATCCAGATGAACCCGAGCGGCGAGGGTTTTCTCACGCAGTAGAGCACCGAAATTACGAGAAGGAGCGGTGCGAACGCTGAAAGAAGAAGGGAACCATAGACGAGAGTCTTCTTCACGTGATGATCCTATTTTGAGCGAGACCATTTCAAGTGGAGAAGTTCCGTTTTCGTTTGTCAGTTTCGCCCAGCCGCCCGTGTCTGCCGATCAGAACTCAATCCACCGCGGCGATGCTTAGAGGTGGAATGCTGACGTCGCTAGTCGCCGGCAGGCCTATTCCTGTCTGGCCCGAATTGGGGCCATGCGAGAGGCGCTGCGTGAGGGATTCTCGCCCTACAGTTTCGATGTGAATGCTGTACGCCTTACCAAAACCATGAATGCTGCGACGCTGAAATTAGACCCAGTCTCCGGCGATAGGGAAGAGATCGATGTCTCGCGGCTCACCCCGATCGAGTTCGAGATAATCAATTCACAAGCCGCTCACGCGGCCTGAAAACCCCAAACAAGACGAGTCAACCAAACCGTCAGCAGTCCCAGGGTTCCGCAAACACGCTTAAGTTCCTGTTTCCACCAAGTCCAATGCGCTCGCTGACCTGCTTCGGCGGTGAATGCTCTCGCGAGCGATAGCAACAAGGTGACGAACGCCATCGCGCAACGGACGCAAGTTGGAACGGCGGCCAGGGGTCGGCGGGTAGAGGGTTATGTCGACTTGCGTCATGCGAAGACACTGGCGATGCGCGTGGACGAGCATATGGGTAGCGAACTCCATACCAGTGCTCCAAGCAGGCATTTCAGCCATCGTGGCTCTCGTGAAAGATCGCAGTCCGCAGTGAACGTCGCCAGCAAGGATGCCGGTTGCGGCCCGAGTCACGGTCGAAAGCACCCGGTTACCTACACGATGAGAGCGACTCATAGCGGCGTAACTGGGGCGGTGTCCAAATCGGTCCCCAAGGACGATGTCGTGGGAGCGAGCTGTTGCGATTGGATCGTAGAATGCATCCAAGTTCGTGAGATCGTAGGTGTTGTCGGAATCGGCCATGATCACGATGCGGCCGCGTGCGGCTCGAATTCCTGTGCGGAGGGCGTTCCCGTAGCCGACGCAGGGTTCACTAATAACCCTAGCGCCGGCTGAGCGGGCGCGGATCGCGGAAGAGTCTGACGAGGCATTATCGACCACGAGGACTTCGCCTGTTAGACCGCGTCTGACGATCCAAGCGAGGGCGTGTGCAATACACGCCGCGACCGTCGCTGCCTCGTTGCGACATGGTAGCAGTACCGTAACGTCAATCTCACTTCGCCCGTGCACCAGGGCGCCGGCCCCGGTTGATGAGGTCATGGTTCGCAGCGACTGTAGAGGGCCCAGTTGCGATTGGACTGGCGTGGCGGTGCGTCGGTAGGAAAAACCTCCTGCTGCTTGAAGGACGTCATCGGCCCGTACCCGGCTAATTCCATGGATTCGCGGGTCAACGGTTGGAGCAAAATGCCGGCGCTTGCGCGGTCGGACACTGTGATGTCGCGAAGCGGTCGATTGAGAGTCAGCGACGTCAGAGCGACCAAGGCCGGGCTACGCACCGCAATGGGCGCAGCACAATGCTGTGCCAGATCAGTGTCGAGAAGTTCGAAGGCAGAAGCGAACGCCTCGCCTCTCAGCTTGCGAGCGTGGGAAACATCCTGCCAGGCCGAGAGATTCGCGAGCGTTGAACCCGCGACGAGTACGACGGCAACGATCATTCCTGTCGATCGCGATGCACGCGTAGAACGTATGAGTTGGGCGGCCATGGGAATGCACAAAGCCGCCAATGTCACGCAGAGTAGTGCGGGCAGCAGCAAGTAGCGAGCGACCAGAGGAGTTCCAAGTAGCCCTTCACCCAAATAAGCGACAATCGCTACTCCGATGAAGCTTTCGATGACAATAGCCGCTCGCTTCTGGCCTCCCATGGCGGTTGGGATATATCCAAATGGAGGTGTGTGATGACGGGGCGATCGCGGGGAGAGGGGTCGAACCAGTCTTGCCATGACCGTGGGGATTGCCGTGATTGCAGCGATTGCGGCCGCGCCGAAAGTAGCCCATCCCGTAGGGCCAGCCAGTCCGGGCAGGACATTGGTGAGGGCTTCAATGGGGCCGCGGATGTTGTGATTGACCTCGGCGTTGGTACTTGCTGAGTGGAGCCCCACGAGCGGGTCTCCGCCAGCAGCTCCTGTTGCCAGCCATGCTGCGATCGCGAATATCAGGCCGCCTCCGAATGCCCAGGCGCTAAAAGCTTGCCTGAAGCGCAGCGACGCGCTCTGCGGCCCCTTACCTCCTGCAGTTTTTATCGCGATGGTCAGAGGCACAAGTGCAAGCAGAACTGCTTCGGGTCGTAAAAGCGCCGCGACCATGAAAACCGCGATGGCAGCGGGGAGCCAACCCCGGATTGTCAGATATACCGCCGTCAGGCCGAGCGCGCAGTAGATGACGTCGCTTGAAGCGCCGAGTACGAGCAGGCCCAACGGTGCGCTTGCAGCGGCAGACGTGACGGCGGCACCCACGCTCACACGACTTGCTGTCATGTCGAAAGTAATGAGTGACAACGTGATTAGCATCGTCAACCACCCAGCTGCGACCACACAGCCCGCGGCGTAGGCGGCCCAGCCAACCGGTGCCAACCCAATTCCCGCTCCCGCAAGTAGAGCGAGGGGATGCGGGGTAGGGGAGGACGGGTGCGAGAAGTCCAGAGCAAGACCCCGGTCAAGGTCGCGTCCCCACGCGAGCGCGAACGATGTGTCATAGCCGGGGGTTACCAACCGAGCGATCAAAGCCATAGCAGTGGCCGCCGAAATGACAGCGAAAATTGACACGACCAAGCGTCGGCGCGCGCGTGACTGCTGCATCAAAATATTCTCCCTGCGAACAGTTGCGGCAGTCCAAAATATGCTAGCTTGCCTCAACAAGAAGCTAGCATGCCTCAACAAACAATTGGTTGAGCGCGTCTGAGAAGGGGTCCTCCGTCATGCGCTCAAGTCATGTGAAACCGTCGCGCCATTTCCACCAGTCGAACAGCCTCCGCCTCGGACTTGCAGGCATCGCTGTGGCCGCTGTGATGGCGCTGGCCCTGGGGACGGCTACACCAGGTCCGGCGTACGCGAAGCCGTCCGCTCCGAGTGCATCCTCGCCAGCGCCGGCGCCAGTGGGCTCGGCCCCCGGAGGTCTAGAACCTAAGCCCACCCCAAAGTCGTCGCCCGTGGCGGCCGCACGGAATGAGTCTTGGACGCCAACAAGTCACTCACTTACCGCGGATGGTAAAACGACTCTCGATCTGTTTGCGCAGCCGGTGTTCAAACGAGGAACGGACGGGTGGAAAACCATCGATTCGTCCATCTCCGTGGGCTCAGATAGTTTTCCGTTCGAAGCATTGGGGCTCGCGAACCCGGTGCACTTTGGTTCGAGTGCCAGCGCGCTGATAAAGATCGATACGGTCAGCGGTCCAGTGCTGTTTGGGCTAGAGGGTGCCACGATCAACCCTCCAAAGCTGAATGAGGGTGTGATCACGTACTCGAGTATTTTTCCCGGCGTTGATCTGGAATTCCGCACCGAGGGAGGACGCATTGGCAAGCGTCTGATTCTGGCCAATAAAAGCGCTCGATCAAAGTTCCGATTTACGATCGCCGACCCAGATCATATTCTCGGCAAGCCGAAGAAGCGCGAGGCTGACGCGTGGACCTTCTCCGCTCAAGTGGCATTTGCCACGGGCATCGAGCTTCCTTCACCTGCCGCGTGGACTGAATCCGACAAGGGGCCGGGACTCCCCGGAAGTGCCCATCAGAAAGTCGCGATGACTAGTCCGGGATACTCAATCGATCTCAGCGTTGATCGTCTGTGGGCGAAGACGGCTAGGTACCCGTTGGCCTTGGATCCAGCCGTGGAGTGGACTGACGAGACTTGGACCGATGACGCCGGACTGGCAGTGGCATTTGGTCCCACGGGCGCAACTGACTGCGACGGTGAGCCTTGCCAGTTGGCAGATCCCGTTGACGGACGAGTTGCAATAGGCCACTTCGATCTCAACGGGCTGGGGGAAAAATCCTTCCTTACCTATGTCGGCGCAAATGTCGATGTTCTCGCCGATCGGCAAGTGAGCTCCGCCGTTTTGGGCGGCTACGAATATTCAATCTCGCCGACTGTTAATGAGTTGTGCTCGACCATTGGGACCAGCAGCACGGGCGCAGACCTCGCCAACGCGCGGTGCGGCAAGCCCGCGAAATCGACCCGCCAATATGCGACGTGGCCAGAATTCGGCTGGTTCACCGACGTAACGGCATCAGTACGCGCCGCCGTCAAGGGCGCTGGCCACACCGGATCGACCGCTGGTTTCGCCATCGACGCCGATGCGGGCGACCCCGACGGGGCCGGTGCGATCTCATCTCCCGGGCTTCGTTTAATTTACACGGGATACCCGGTCCCGCGGCCCCTCACCGTGGGACAGACATTTGGGTGCGACTGCTGGGCGGGTCACTCGTCTGGGAACCAGGCTATGGCGGCCGACCCAGTGAACACCGCGACCGGAGCACTGATGGAGAAGTTCACCGATCTGTCGGTGACTGCACCCGGGCAGTCGATCGACTTGACCCGCACCTACAATTCCCTTGATACCTCTTCGGGGGCTTTCGGCCCGGGATGGTCGTTCTCCTACTCTTCCTCACTTGCAGAGAATGCCCCCGGAGAGCTGACGTTCACGGACGGCTCTGGCACGCGGACACGATTTGGGGCAATCCAAGGTGGCGGGTACGCACCGATTGACCCTGCGGTCTCGGCGAGCTTGTCCGACGGTCCCAACGGCACCCACGTCATGCGAAACCTCTCCGGCGACACCATGAGCTTCGATGCAACAGGAGTGCTGATCTCCGCAGCTGATGAGCGAGGCCAAGGCCTGACATTCGCATACGATGCTGGCACGCTAACCACCGTCACAGATTTGCTCGGGCAGACACTCGCGTTCGCTTGGGCGGGTACCGGCGTCAATCACAGGATCGTTTCCGCGACGACGACGGACGGAAGGTCGGTCGGATACGCATACTCCGACATAGCAGGCGCGTCGCGACTAACAGGCACAACCGCTGTCGATGGCGCGACCACAACCTACGGGTACTCGAGCGGCGGCGCCATGTCGAGCATCACCGATCCGCTGGGGCACGTCAGCGCGAGAAACACTTACGACAGCGCAGGACGTATCACGAGCCAGCGCGACCAGACGGGCGCAAAAACTACGTTCGCGTGGAATCCAGCAACTCAGACCGCCACGGTAACCGATCCAACGGGCAGAGTTCGTCGGGACATCTACAGCAACCTTAACCTGATCAAGCAGATCGATGGAAATGGCGCGGTCAATGAGCAGCTTTATGACGGCGACGACAACCCAGCAGCGTTCGTAGACGCCGCTGACCGCCTTTACCGTAACGAGTACGACGATCGTGACCGTCTTGTACTTCGGGTCGCCCCAGCACCACTCAACTACACCGAGTCATGGACGTACGACGCTTCCGACCATGTAACGAGTCACACTGATCCTGAGGGCTTCACCACTAGCTACACCTATAACAGTGCCGGATTGCTCACCTCGGTGGAAAACCCTGACAGCGGGACGAGTACAAATACCTACACCAGCGGATCGCACGGGTCGCCTAGTAACTTGCTGGCGACGTCCACCGATCCCCTAGGGCGCACGACGACCTACGCATACGACTCCGCAGGTAACCAGGTCGCGGTAACTTCCCCCGGCGGGCACACCACGACGTTGACGTACGACTCGGAACATCGAATCACATCGACCACAAGCCCGTCCGGCGCTGTCAACCAGTGGACGTACGATGCGGCAGGCCGGGTGCTGACCACTACGGACCCAGCCGGAGCTGTTACGACGAACACCTACGACTCTGCTGGCCGATTGACTAAGACCACCGACCCCCTGCTGCACACGACAACATACGGCTACGACAGTGCCAACCGACTGATCCGAACGAGTCAAGCTGGCGGAAGGATCACGGAAACGTCCTACGACGCATCAGGGAGGGTCGCAACTACCACCGACCCAATGGGGTCGATCACCACTTACGTCTATGACCCTGCAGGACGTCTAACCGGCACAACTGATGCACTGGGGCGGACCACCACGCGGACGTACGACACTACTGGCCACCTGTCGAAGGTCACAGATCCAACCGGCGGAGAAACGACATACACCTACGACGTCGTGGGCCACATGACGTCAACGACTGACGCCGACGGAGTTACACAGGCCATGACCTATGACCGGAGAGGCCAGGTCACGGCAGTGACGGACGCACTCGGCGGTTTCCAAGGGTTCGGCTACGACAGCATGGGACGAAAGACCTCCGCGTACGACTCCGACGGGGTCTACACCTCGAATTATTACGACCTTGCGGGACAGCTAATAACGCAGAGTCGGCCGAGATCCACCGATACATACATTCCCAACTACTGGGAAGACCGCATCACCTACACATATGACGCCGACGGGAATCGCGTCTCAACGGTGGACCCCCGCGGGAACGTCCCGGGGGCGAACCCAATCGCCTTCACGACGACGGTTGATTACGATGCAGATGGGCATCCCACGGTGACAACGGACCCTTTGGGTCGCAAGGTAGGTACGACGTACGACGTGACCGGGCGCCCTACCAAGGTCACGGACTCTGCCGGCGGCGTCACCACAACCGCTTACAACAAAATCGGCTGGCCCATCTCCGTCACCTCGCCAGGCGCGGCCAAGACAAGCTACGTTTACGACGGCCTCGGTAACCTCACTAAGAGGCTCGACCCACTGGCGCATGCGACGACCTACACGTACGACAAGTCGGGCCAGCTCTTAACGCAAACCGACGCGCTTGGTCGTCGCACCACGATGTCCTACGACGCCGTCGGCAACGTCACCAAACTGGTCAAACCATCGGGCACCGCAACCGTCGACAATCCAAACGACGGCACGGTATCCAACACATATGACGCGGCGAATCGACTGACTGTACGCTCATTCTCCGATCTCACCGCAGCATTCAAATACGGCTACAGTGCGGCGGGCCGCCAGACGACTGCAACACGCGAGCAGAACGGCAGCGTTGTGGCCTCAAGTTCGTACGTCTACGACAAGACAGGGCGAACGACGTCGATCGTGCGGACAGGAGCTGGCAACGGAACGACGAACTACTCTTACACCGGTGCCGGACGGCTGTCGGGAACCGCTTGGTCCACCGGTATGGCCGCGGCATACAGCTACAACGCCGTGGGTCAGATTGCTAATTTGACTCCATCAGGCACCGGCGACTTGCCCGCCATCAATTACGGCTATGACCCTTCTGGACGGATCTCGAACGTAACGCGAGGAGGCCAAGGGGCATCCACATCAACCCTGTCGACTTACGATGGTGCGGGTCAATTGACGTCGCTTACCCACTCGATCGATTCGTCCGTGCTCGACACTTACGACATCACCCGAGACACGCGGGGCAATCCGACGAAGGTGAAAACTACCGCCGCGGGGGCGACGAACTTTGCACTGTATGGATACGACTCGGTCAGCAGGCTAACCAGCGAGTGCTACCCAACTGCAGGCGCAACTTGCGCCAACACTGCGCCGAAGACGTCCTACACGTACGACAAAGTAGGTAATAGAAAGACCCAATCGGTCCGGACGACAACCGGCACGAACGTCAGCACCATCTCAACCGCCTACACATACGACGCAGGAGATCAGTTTGTGTCCCAAGCGGTCGACGGGACAACCACTATGACGAACACATGGTCTCCGAACGGCGCTATGGCCACCTCGACAACCCCGGACGGAACAACGTCGTACACAACGGACCTGACCGATGAGTTGGTGTCAGTCGACACGGCTAGCGGCTCACACGTTGAGTACACACATGATGCGAACGGTAATCGGACAAGCCGATCAGTGGGAAGCGTGACGGACGCAGTCTGGACCTGGGACGAACTCTCGGGCCTCCCAACTCGTACTGGCGAGTACGACGCGACCGGCTCACTGACGAAGTCGTGGCTACCCGACCCCGTTTCGTCGACAGGGACCGCTCTGGCAGAGGTCTCTGGCGCGACAAGCTCTTGGCTGCTCGGCGACCCTTTCTCGAACATCGCCGCTGCCGTCGACGCGACTAGTTCGACCGTGTCGGGAACTCGCTCCGTGAACGCGTTCGGCGAGGTGCGTGCAGCTGCGACTGGGTCGATGGTGGACTCAGCCATCGGCTTCGAAGGGCAGTATTTCGAGTCGGCAACAAACCTATACGACATGCGTGCTCGAGACTACGACCCATCCAGCGGACTATTCAGATCCAACGATCCAGTCCAGATCCCCACCGGAATGCCTTACGTCTCTGGATACTCTTACTCGTTGAATAATCCGCTGACTCGGACCGATGCGAGCGGAAATTGGTCGACATCGGACTGGGAGCAGCTAGGGAAGTTCGTCTTTGCACAACCAATAGCGGCCTTCCAGATCGTGCAAGGTGCAGCGCACGCGGTCAGTCCCCTGGGAATGATCGAAACTGGACTATCCGTGAACAGGGTTTACAACGAGAACGGCGGAGGTTGGTCGGGCATCTGGGCCACGGCCAACGTCCACTTCAACCCGATGTACGGAGCCGTCGCGGCAGGCTTTGGCGCCTACGACAATTGCGTCTCCGGAAAACCTGGTGACGCGGCGATCGACCTATTCACTGCGGTGGACGTCACTGGGCTCACTGCGGTCTCGGCACGTGGCCTAACGCGATCTGCGGGCGCAAAAGCCGCCTCAATTGCAGACGACTCGCCGATTGTCAGCGAGATCGTTCACAACGCCGCGAACGGCGACGGAAACTTTGGCCTTGGAACAGGAACAGCATCTCAGGCGGCGCAGGCGGGCCAGTCGTGGGTCGGCACGGGGGCTAGGCTCGCAAGTGACGGCAAGACGTTAGTGAGCCAAGACGGCCTTCGCCAGTGGCGCCCACCAAGCTACAAACCAAAGCTCGACAAATGGCAGTCAAACTTTGAGTCCCGACTCGTTCCACGCGGGCAGTGGCAAAGCAACGGCCACCTCGACATCTCGGATCTGCCGTGAAAGCTGTTGTGCGTTCCGTGTCCAGTGCCGACATTGATGTCGATGGATATGTACCCGAGAACCCGGAATTAGACGGGGTGTGGATTCGTCTGCTTATTGGCCCGGCCGATGGCCCGGGAGAAGAGTCCTTCGATGTTCTTGTTTGCACCCCGCTTTGGTTGCGCGACGTTGTGGCAAAGGAGGGGCCTCAGATTGGGAGTCACCACTTGATCGTCGACCCGTTGGACCTCAAAGTGGCGAAGGATTTTCTTCTGCGTCAGGTGGAAGCGGTCGAGGCGGACGACTGGCCCACGCTCGGGGAGAAGCTAGGGCGACTCGGCTACTGGGAGTTTGAGGACTACCCGCGTTAGTCAGCTCGAT
>Ga0247742_10002481_pt1 | contig 12040 bp, 13 predicted proteins | sample UWRJL208509C2_FD_180944 | JGI IMG/M metagenome (GOLD analysis project Ga0247742, IMG submission 180944) | Plant litter microbial communities from Arlington Agricultural Research Station in Wisconsin, United States - UWRJ-L208-509C-2 | ecosystem: Environmental > Terrestrial > Plant litter >... | reverse complement strand
TTGATGGCTTGATGGCTTGATCGTTGGTGCATTAGTCCTGTCTATCCCACACTTGGTTGCGCCTCGGACGTCTATGGTATCGAGCGTGTGGAAAGGGACAACGGCGGGCGATGGTTATTCTTAGTCCGCCTGGTCGCCGACATTGGATGGAAAAAACTGGAAGACCCGCTGCGCGCGCGTAATCGGCAACGATGGTCAGTCCTCCGAGTGTTTGCGTGCCAACAAGTCGCCGCTCGAACGCCAGTGATCTCGAATCCGAGGCATGCCCTCAAGTGGGGGATTACAAACTCTTCGACGCGGGTTTCCATGGGCAAGGAAACCGTGCCTGACGCGCAACCGACTGAGCGCAAGCGCTCGACTGGCTCAGGCGACTGAAGATGGGAATTCTCGATGCCGCACATCGTGACCGACACAACGAACCAACCCAATCGGACGACGCCTGGACTTCGGCGATTCGGTCTGCATGTCGCCGTGAAAGACCAAGCACGGACTCAGTGATGTCCAATCCGCCTGAGGCTTCAGTATCGTTCGCGAAATCTTCCGAAGCGCGGAAGCGGCTGTGCAAAGACCGCTATACAGCGATGCGCAATCTCGTGGTCGCCGTAGAGACCGGATCTTATTCAAAAGCAGCAGAGCAACTTGATATCAGCGCCTCTGCACTCTCCATTTCGGTCACGCGACTCGAGCAATACCTTGGTGTACGACTGTTGCATCGGACAACTCGAGCTATGACCTTAACGCCGGAGGGAGAGACCTTTTATGCGCTAGCGAAAGCCATTGTCGCGTTAACTCGGGTCGCATTTGCCGATGACCCTGTCGACATCGATACCACCAAAAGCATCGAATAAGAATGCCTGTTCGACGATCGAGAAATCCCCTCACACTGCAGGCGAAGGATTCAAGTACTCCCAAACTTTGGAGATCACAACAGAGCCCTCACCGACCGATGCAGCGACGCGCTTGACCGAGCCCGACCTCACGTCACCCACGGCGAAGATGCCTGGATACGACGTCGCGTATGCTGAATGAGCCTTCGCCAGCTCGCCGGTCACGATAAAGCCTTTTTCATCGAGCTGCACGAGGCCTGATAGCCATTGCGTGTTAGGTTCGGCTCCCGCCATGATGAACAGGGCACACGTCGGCAAGGTCGCTTCTGCGTTGCTTCGCACGTCACGCACTGTCACCCGCTGGAGCATTTCTCCACCGTCCAACGCAGTAACCTGTGAGTGGTAATGGATGGCGACGCCGGGATCTGCGGCCAATCGACTGGCCAGATAATGTGACATCGATGCGGCTAGCGAACCACCGCGTACAATCAGGTGCACCTGGCTGACGATACGGCGAAGAAACATCGCTGCCTGCCCTGCTGAGTTTCCTCCGCCGACGACGACCGCGGTGGCGTCACTGCAGTAGCGCGCCTCGCTCTCGGTGGCTGCATAATACACACCAAAACCTTCGAAACGCTGCAGCTGCGCGATTGGCAAGCGTCTGTATTGGACACCCGTGGCGATGATGACGGCTCGAGCCCGTACGCGCCTTCCGTCGTCGAATGTAGCGGCAAATCGGCCACCATCGATTGCCTCCAATGCGGTAACCCGCAGAGGCGTCGCAAACTGGGTCCCGAATTTCATGGCTTGGACTTCGCCTCGCCATACTAGGTCGCCACCGGAGATGCCCGTGGGAAATCCCATATAGTTCTCAACACGGCTCGAGGTCCCAGCTTGTCCGCCAATGGCGGTGTCTTCGATAACGAGCGCCCTGATGCCTTCGGCGCCGGCATACACTCCCGCTGCGACGCCAGCGGGTCCGCCACCGACGATGAGCAAATCAAACTCATGCTCGTTGGGAAAGGCGCGATTCATTCCTAACAGCTGTGCCACCCGGCTCGGGGTCGGTCGCTCAACGACGACTTCGCGTCCGAAAATCACTGCCGGTCGATCGTGTGCCAAGCCGCAGCTGTCGGCAGCGACCCTGGCTTCAGCCGATCCCAAGGGTAAGGTGGTGTATGGAATCTTGTTACGAATGGCAAAATCCGAAATGCTCCGCACGTCACGGTCGACTTCTTCACCAATCAGAAGCAGGGATGTTTCTCGTAATTCAACATGCCGACGCCGCCGCGCGGTAATCACGGTGATGATGTGATCGGACAGCTCAGGCATGCGCGCCATGAGCGCCAGCATGCATGCGCGGGGCACCTCCAAAATTCGCGTTGGTTGTGTTGCCCGCAGCTGAAGCCCCCAACTTCCGCCATTGAGAAGCCCCATTTCTGCCATGAACTGGGTGGGTCCCAAAGTCGCTGCCGTCCAGCGTTCACCGGTGTATGAATTGACGACTTCGACCTCGCCGGCCTCGATGTATGAGAAACGATCTACCGGCTGAGATGGGTAGACCAGGATATCACCAGCTTGATACTCCACCACTGTACCGAATTGACGCAGTGCCGCTACATGAACGTCCGACAAAGGGACCCGTTGCATCTCCCGTAAGTCGCGTCCGATAGCCTCCATGTCGCCTCCAGTTCGCCTCGAATTTGAAGTTTGCTTCGTATCTGCAGGGGTAATATGGCTGAATGCCTTGCAAGAGGCATCCCCCGCTAGAGCCATGGGAGACTGACGGCTCAAGTCCAGGTGCCGGGTTGATTTGCACGCGAATGCCCTTATTGAAAATTCCCCGGTTAGCGCGGGTTTCACTCATGAATTCTGGTCATAATGAGCTTCCGTTCCTTTTTCATCGCGAGCTTCCCTCGCCTGTAGGACGCCTGAGGTTGGTAGGCGGAGACGGGGGCTTGGCGGCGGTACTGTGGGAACGCGACAACCCCAAACGCGTGCCTCTGCCCTTAACAGTGGAAGGTACCGGACATCCCGTACTGGAAGATGCAGCACGCCAGCTCACGCAATACTTCGACGGTGAGCGCCAAGCGTTTCAAATTCGAGTCCAGCTGAGAGGCACGCCATTCCAAAAAGCGGTTTGGACCGCTCTGTTAAACGTGCCTTACGGGCAGACCCTCACCTATACCGAGCTGGCACAAAAGATCGGGCGACCAAGCGCGGTGCGCGCTGTCGGCGCGGCGAATGGACGCAATCCCGTCTCAATTATTGCCGCGTGCCACCGCATTCTAGGCGCTGATGGATCGCTGACTGGGTTCGCCGGTGGGCTCGACGCGAAAGCCTGGCTATTGCAACTGGAAGCATCGACGGACCACATAGCGGTGCCTTTAACAACCGATTGATCGTCTCGCTATCGAGGTCAGCGAGCGTCGAACTGCCGTGTCACCGTAAGCTTCATCGCACGAATTCTAGGCGCACGCTCCACCACAACGACGATGCTGGTTTGCGCCTCGCATGTAAAGCCCATACCCCACGTCGCCTGGCGATCTATTGCCAGGATGCGCTCTGATGCCATGGTTGCTACACCACTGCCCCATTCGAGCGATTGCGGCGTTCACGCTGGCGAGGTTCACTAAGGGCCCGGACAATACAGGGGCGCGAGAAAGTGCCACCAAAGGGGGTTCTGTGGCAATCGCACGCTTGCACCAACACGGCCAACTGACAGGACTGATGGTGTGCGAATTCGAGGTACCCAGCACTTCTCAACGAGCAGCTGATCGACCGCAAACTTGGGATTCACTTTTCCTGGTGTGCTGGAACGGGGTGTGGTGTTCGCCTCAAACGCATAGCACAGCAGAAGCCGCTTGCGATGAGCTGAAGGTCTTGGAGCGAGACGCGATGTACGCATCGACGCTCGCGACTTCGTCCATGGCGTTCCCACCTTGGCATAAGCAATGCCCGTGGCGACGCATTCGTCCCCTTTTGCACATTGCAGGGGTGTTGACTGTTCCTCGTATTCCCGGGCAGCGCACACGAGCGGAGTTCGCTAAGGCGCAGGAAGCGTTCCAGCGTACGCCCAAAACTCAACGTCATCGCCCACGCTCAATCCATCGCGTTGCGAGTCCTTTCCCTAGGACTTACCCATAATTTGCAGGCCTTTGCGTTGGCGTCCTGGCGTTGCGTTGCGCGCATTGGGTTAATTATCGGGACAGCACTTTTTTCGCGCTGCAGGGACGCCGTTCATCCATTCACGGACGAACTTTGATCGATAAACCCCGGCGGAGCGAAAGACCGGCCTAATCCGTATCCATTTCTCCGGTCGAATTTATAATGGCCTCGATATGTGCGTGTCGCAGGGCCGGCAGTGTCACCTGGCTCTCTCTGTCGCGATCGACGCGGGTGGCATCGCGATCGTGGTGTTCAACGCGCAGGTTACGTTCGCTTTGGATGCGCGTTCGCGGTGGCGTGGCCTCGCCGCACGTGGCGCCCTGATGACCGTGCTGGTCTTGGCAAGTCTGCCGCTCGCCATTTCGAGGCTGGGCGCTGCTGTCGCCGCGATTCCGTTGGCGATCAACGCGCCCGACGGTCGCTCCTGCGTTGTGCTGGTGGCCTCCACGAAGGCCACGACCGAAGAATGGGTCGACATCACCGCGTCGCCAGGCAAACCACCGAACGCGAGCCGTCCACTTCTGTTCGCCACCCTGCTCGACAGCTACTTCGTAAAGACCACGCCCGGCGGACCCACGCTGGCGATCCCGGTGGAGCAGGTGCGTCGCATCGATGCCTGCCCCAACAGTGTGACGGACACTCGTTAGTGCAAGGCCGGCGTGTCAACTGAGACGCGCTTGGCCCAAAAGGACGAACCGGATAAACGTGCTCACATCAATACACGACTTTTTGTCATCAATGCCGCAGACCGGTATGAGCGATCGATCAATCGGCCGATAATGTCTTTTGGATCCGCTTGGACGCAGTATCCTGCCTCGACCAGCCAGAGGAGCAATTCATGAAACTGCGGATTGACGAGGTTCACGGGCATGGCAACGCTCAGCAAGAGCGGGTACTCCTGACCGTGCTCGAAGATACAGATCTCAAAAACTTCATCGTCGCCGACACAACTTACACGGCTGACGGGCAATCCATCTCCAACAAATTTCGCCACACCAAGTGGTTTCAACCTTGGCCTGTCAAGAAAGGAGACCGAGTTGCGCTTTGGACTAAGCACGGCACCGATGCGACAAGCTTGCATGATGGCGTTCGATGGCATCAGTTCTACTGGAATTCTGGTGCAGCGATCTGGAATGACGCGGGCGACGGTGCAATTTTATTCCAATTGGCCGACTGGCGAACCACGCGTGTGCGCTGAATAGCTCACTGTGCGTATCTGCTCTGCGCACATTGAACGAGTCCTCCACGCCGCTCACTAGGATCGTGCCCATGCATCTGCCCAGTCCCTATCACGCCTTTCTAGCGCTCCACGAACGTCCCGGCATCTTCGCGATGCCCAACGCATGGGATGCGACCTCAGCCTTGGTGCTCAAAGACGCCGGCTTCGAAAGCCTCGGCACGTCCTCCGCCGCCTTGGCTGCAAGCCTGGGTCGGCCCGATGGCCGACACGCGCTCAGCCTCCAAGAGCACCTGGCCCATGCCCAGCTCCTTGGGCGGGTCACCGGGCTGCCGATCAACGGCGATTTCGAGGACGGGTATGGTGAGACGCCCGAGGAGGTCGCAGCCACGGTGGAAGCGGCCATCGAGGCGGGGTTGGCGGGCGTTGGCATCGAGGACACCTCAGGCCACCCGGATGCGCCCATTCGCGCGTTCGATGAGGCCGTGGCCCGGATGGCGGCCGCGGCCAAGGTCGCCAAGGGTCGCATCGTCCTGACCGGGCGGACCGATAACTATCTGCACGGCCGGCCTGACCTGGACGACACCATCCGCCGCCTGACGGCCTTCGCCGAGGTCGGCGCTGACGTGCTGTATGCGCCCTACCCGACCAACCTGGACCACGTAATGGCGATCGTCCGGGCGGTGGCCCCCAAGCCCGTCAACCTGGTGGTGGGGACCGTCGAAGGCCCTGTGCCGATGGAGGCCCTGCTGGCTGTTGGGGTCAAGCGGGTGAGCATCGGCGGGGCCTTTTACGCAAGAGTCATGGCCGACCTACGGTTGGCTGCCCAACACCTGCGTGGCGGTGATGTCGCATCAGCAACGGCAGGGGCGCGATGGCGGGATGTGGCGGCGCTGGTTGCAACGGTACCCCCGGGGACTCCGTGAACGGGAGGCGGGGCTGACGTCTGATTCCGCGTGGTGAGGGAAGGCCCGCGAGTCGGGCCATGGGATCTTCCCACGGGCTCGGCGACGTTGACAGTTATTGCTCCAGCGGTAACGTCCATCGTTGCCCTCAGCCTGCTTTGCCATGTCCCTGCGTTTCCCTGATGCCCACCATGCCCTGCACGCTTCGTCGGATTCCATATCGCCCAGCGCCTCCGACCCGCCGTTTGCCGTCGAGTTGAAGCCGCTCGCCTACGCGTGGATGGCGGCCCACCCCAACTATCGGATGTCCAACGACGGTGCGATCGCCCACTGGAACGACACCCACCGAGAGCGTGCCTTCATTGCGTGGAGCCAGGAGCGCCACCGGCGGTGGCCCGGCAATCAAGACAATGCCCGAACACCGAAGGCACGTCGCCGGCTCCGACGCCAATTTGTACGTTCAGCATTGAAGCAGGCCTTAAGTCGACTCCGAGCCAACTGCCTGGACGGCGAGCGCGTCGACCACCGATTCGGTTCTCGGGATATCGCGGAGTGGTTCGAAGCGGTTGTACAGCTCCCGAGTCCCCATGGTCGCGCCTTCTTCGCCGAACGGGAGGACGTCCTGTTGCTCGAATCGAAGCACAATCGCAGGTCATCCTCAGTTGAGCCGGCGAACGCTGTGGCCCGTCTACCGCATTGCACACCTAACGCTTGAACATGACAGCCGTCGTCGTTCCCTCCACCTCCGGAACGGCCCAAACCACACGTCGGCGGCCACGTGTCACGCCGACGTACGCCAGGCGATATGCTTCATCCATGACACTCTGGTCATACGAATAGCTGGGGTAGTCGCCGCTGGCCGCAAATACCATGTTTCTCAGCGGGAAGGGACGGCCCGGGGCGCAATCTTCGACCAAGATCGCCGTTTCGGCCTCCAAGCCCTTCGCCTCGTGATAGGTCAAAACTTGAAGCTTCGGATATTTCGACGCCGGCAGCAATCGAAGCAGCGCGTTGCGAAGTGACCTTCGGCGGGTCATCACAATCACCGCGTCATCGGTGTTCGGCGCCAGATGCAGCGCTTCTTTCCAACGCTGTTCGATCAGCGGCGCCAAGTGAAGGGCTACTGCCTCGTCCGTCTTCAGCGCTTTACCAAACGCGTGAAGCACCACGCCGTGATCCCCCGGTTGGGTCGGGGGAACGGGAATGCAGTCCTTAGGCACCTTTGCCTGCACCGCGCGAAGAAGCTGCATCGCGTCGTCAACTACTGGTTTGACCGAGCGAAAATTGTGCGGAAACTTCAGGGTGATGGCTTTCCCGCAGGCTTCGTGGGCCGGAAAATAGTCCTTGAAGTCAATGAACAACTGCGGCGAGCTGCCCCGCCACCCGTAGATCGACTGCCAATCGTCACCAATAGCCATGATGCTCACTGGAAGGGTTTGATTCGATATCACCAAGAGGCGTTGCATCGCTTTGAGCCAATTGGCCAGGACTGGAGAAATGTCTTGGAACTCATCGACCAGTAGATGGCGCACCGAAGCCAATTTCCCGACAGGGATCTGTCCGGGCCTGGCGGAGGTCAAGGCCAACAGCACCTCGTTATAGGTCATGATTCGTTTCCGGCGCAGCGTTTGATTGAAGTGCGGCCAGAAGCGCGCGAGCGCCCGCGCGAAGTGGACGGTCTCGTCAAGCACACGAGGCTTTGGGAACTTCTCCAGCAGCGTGACCACTGGTTTGCCCAAACTTTCGATGAACGAACCCTGGATAAACAGGGCTTCGTAGATCGGAACCGCCTTGAACTCTCCGGGGACGGTATACGTAAAAATCGGCGCTGTCGCTGGCGTGCCTGGCGTAGCGTTCGTCGCGTACTGTGCGCGGTAAGAAAACGCCTGAGCGTCCGCGGTCGTCCCGATGATCAGAAAATCTCGGTCGCTTAGTCCCTTGATCATGCTGATGCGAGATCGCGCCGCTTGTCCCAAGGTCGTCGGAACGCACCCCTCGATCTCGACCATCAGGGCCTTTTCAGCATCGGTCGCATCGTCCGGCAGCTCCAGGACGATCGGCTGTCTAGTGCTCACTTCGATGCCATTTGCGAAGAACTGGCGGCCGTCCATGGTTTTGAAGAACATGTGCACGGTCGGCTCAGCACCGGGGAACGGCCACCCCCGCGATGCCCACATCTGGCTCAATGCCTCGGTAACCGCGCGATCGCGCAATTGTGCGAAATGCTGCCATCCGGTGACCTTCAAAGGCCGGCTGGATGCCGGTCGTATAGTTAGCGAAGCGGTGAGCAGCGCAAATACCTCGGCACGAAACGCCCCGTTTTCTGCGAAGAGCGTGCGGTATGCCTCGTTCAATAGTACCGCCTGCTCTTCTTTCAACTTCGATGAGCCCATGGGGTTATCGACATCGACGACATCGTCGTGGGTCTCCAAAGGCGTTCTCTGCTTACCTCCGACGTTCTCGAAAAAGCGCTCTATCGGCAACGCGGCCATGGCAATCCCATACAAGAGCGAATGGAAGGTGCGCACTCTCTGCTTCGCCCAGTCTTCGGACACCCCATGGGGGCGCCACAATCCCAGGACACGACGCAACGTCCGCCTGAGGTCCTTGCACGAGCCTTTCGTGAACGAAATGACGGTGATCTCGTGGTCGGGGATGCGCAAATACTCGAGCATGAAGACCACGCGCAGGACCAGCGTCGTCGACTTTCCGGACCCTGCGCCCGCTGACACGCACGTCGCCGGATGATCGGCCACGATCATGGACCACTGCGGTTCGGTCGGCGCCGTCAAGAGGCCTTGCTGAACGAGCGTTGCCACTTGTGTCCGCATGTGTGATGCAGCCTGCGAGACCACAAAACGACCGGGCCCATAGAGCCCGGGATCGACCTCATCCGATGGCGACGTGGGTGGCGGCTCCACGATGTGGAAAATCCGCTCTCCGTCGGCTTTTCCTTCTTCATATCCCTCTGCGCGTGCTCGCGCAATAAGGCGCGCGATGTACTCGGGGATCACTTTAGCCACGAACCTGTCGAAACGCTCACGCAGGCTCGGTTCCATGTTGTCATTCGGGTCTTGCATGCCGGTCTCCTTGGGCATGGCGGCGGTGTGACGCGGAGCGTCCCTTCGACCGAGTAGCTTAACAAAGGGCGCCGGCATCCCCATGCATCCATCGGCAGATTGTTGTCTTTGAGCCGCTTCGATCGGCCCTCCTGTCCGTGGCCGATCTGAGCCCTTGATGCATCTCTCGCGATGCGCTGTTATGCGAATAACTGATCGCGTGCATTGCGCGCCGGCTCGTCGAGGGCGACGATCGCAGACCAGGGGATTCAACACTAGAAGTCATGATTGGACTTTTAGATGCGCGACTGCATTTGACGCCTCACGACCCGATGCGTTCATCGCGTCGGCTGCAAGACTGGTCGGTCAGCCACGCCGTGATATTGCGCACGCCGACGCATCGTGAGGGCCTGCTGTGCCTATGCGCGAATTCGGCAAGCAGGATTCGCCGACGCCCCGACCATCTGGCGACCCCGCAGCGCCCATGGCATTGTGGTTGCGCGGCACCACCGCTGGACGCCATTGACTCCGATGCCGTGCCGCCTCCATCCATCACAGGGGAACACACGCGATGACTACGCATATCAAGCCGGGCCCGAAGCCGAAACGCGAAGACGGCAAAGACGACCGGCGCCACCACGTCGATCCTCCCAATAAGGGTAAGCATCCGACGCTGCCCGTGCACAAGCCGAAGAAGTAGACCGCGCATGCGTGCATCGCCGATTGCGATGCACGCCCTCCCACACCATTGTTTACTCGACCGATATTCAGGTTGATGCGCAGAAGCTGCCTTTGCCTCAGGAAGAGGACGATCAATTGCTTCGGCGGCGGCAAGATGCGCACGGTATGGTCTTGCGTCAATACCGTTCGTAAAATTCGGCCATTGCGTTGCGCAAAAACGTCAAAATAGCTGAAGTGCCAAGGGGACCGGCCGATAGTCCTTCGCGCTGCGAAGAACTGTTTTGGGTGTCGCGTTTTGCCTTCCGGCCCCCACCCGCGAGACCATCGAGTGACTGGCCTTGCGAAGAGAGCGCGGCTCGCCAATTCGGTCGAATGCCGCTTTCGAACACCGATCAGTGTTCCGCGACAATGCTGGTTCGGAGCACGCGGTAAGCGCTGACCAAGTCGATCATCGAATAACCGCGGTTTCGCCCGCTTGGGTTCGGCAACACCCACGCTTGCGCACCTGCAATGGGTTCCGGCTGAAGTCCCCAGGGCACCGCTCGGCGCCCCGTAATCGCCACCACAGATGCCTTGCCGAGGAACGCGATTCGTCGCGGCGCAAGGGCGCGCATCCGGGCCAAGAATGCTGGCGCAGCCGCCGAAAGCTCTGCGGTCGACAAGGCGTCGACCCCAGCAGTGGGCCGTCGGACGAACGCCGTGATGCCAACGCCCAAGCCCAGCAGACGGTCGGCGTCGTCGGGGCCGAACCGCTCCAAGGTGAAGCCTGCTTCGTGCAACACGGCCCAAAACCGATTCCCACGCCCGGCAAATGGCCGATCATCCGCAGCGGCCTGAAGCCCCGGGTTGACCCCGCAAAAGACCAACGGCAACGCGGGGGCCAGCCAGTCGCGCAAGACAACCGCCCGGCTCATCGATCAGGCCTCAATGCGTCGGAGCGGGCAATCCGCATCGGCCGACATGCAAGTAGACCCCGACCCGCGTTCGGATGAGCCCTTCGTTTAATTTTACATTTTTCCATTTTGAATATATTCGGTCTGACATTTGACTTTTGCCAAGCCTAGCTGACTGGACAGCGCTGGCGCGCACTGTGGCTGATCGGCACGCTCAAGATCGGATTTGCCGGGTTCTGCGTGCTCGGCGCCCTTTGGCGCGCCGCGGTCGGCGTCGGAGCCCCACGGGGAAATCGCCTTGTACCGACATCCTTGTCTGCGCTGCATTTCCCTCGTTTTCGTCCGAGCGCATCGTGTAGCACGAGCCCTTGGAGGGGCATGCAAAGCAATGGGTTTTCAAGAAACTGCGGATGTGGATCCGAGCCCGCCCCAGGGCGAACTCGCTAGTCAACGTGCTCATCTTCTCAAACATGCGCCCGGCTGATGGATCTTTCGCGCGTCAGCGAGTACTGGAGCGATGCCTGTCGGCAGTTTCCCACCGCATCGTATTTTAATCATTTCGACGTGCTGTTAGTTTCAGCGAGCCAAGCGAATGCCTCGAGCGACCGTCTCGAGAGCCGATGACGGATACATAAACGTCGATACATGCGGGGATAGCAACTCAAGCACAACGTACGAGACCATTCGCACCCGCTTCCTCGAGACGCCCATGGTCGCTTTGTTTGACCCCGACGCTGCTCGTCTTGCCGCCTTCGAACGCTGGCTCCCTGAATGGACGAAGGCTCATGCACCTGCTCTTACGGCCCACGTTCGGTTAGGCGCAGGACCTCAGCCGTGGTCAGTGGCCCAAGGCGGTCCTCGGGTCCTCATCGGCCTGTGCGTCGCGCGCCACCCTCTGCTCGGGTATCACCCGGTTCTGCGTCGACTGTATGCCGCAGCCGCAGAGTCGGCGTGGGCAACCGGGCCGCTGCACTTGGTGCTGGCGTCACCCGATGACCTCGGAGATCCGGTGGTGCCAGGCGTTCAGATTTTCGATGCACGCACCTGGCATGCATCGTGGCGCGAGCATCGGCAGTGGGCCGATGGCGTGGCCGCGCGGCTGAAGCGGCTTCTGAATCGCGCCCCATACGGCTCGAGCGGCGCGTATTTGACCTGCGTCACCGAGGCGTTGGCCTTCACATTGGATGCCAGCGTGCGCACAAGCCTTCGACTGCATGACGGCGCTCGTGTCAGAACGGTGGATGCGTACCTTTGGACGCGGTCCAGCTGGCTTCGGAGAGATGGGAGAATCGCAGAAGCTCCGCCTCGGCGGCGTGTGATTTTGAGACGA
>Ga0247742_10002479_pt1 | contig 12045 bp, 11 predicted proteins | sample UWRJL208509C2_FD_180944 | JGI IMG/M metagenome (GOLD analysis project Ga0247742, IMG submission 180944) | Plant litter microbial communities from Arlington Agricultural Research Station in Wisconsin, United States - UWRJ-L208-509C-2 | ecosystem: Environmental > Terrestrial > Plant litter >... | reverse complement strand
TTGTCGTTCAATGCTAACCCCTCAGCAAAACCCCTGCCTTAGAGCGGCTAGTGTGGATTGAGTCGAAACTTTTATATATTCGCGAAGGATGGGTTGGGGTACGAAAATATGTACCGTACCAGTGGTACCGAATGTCAGTATAGGCTACAGCATACATGCACTTGAAAGTAGTAGGCAGGTAACTAGAAGGAATCCGAGTTATAGATCAAATCCGGAAGAACAAACTATGAAAATGGCGAAAAATAAATTTAACACAAAGAGAAGATCACTTGCGTGATCCGTAAATATGAGGTTGCGGAAGGTAGATCAAGTAAGTTCCAGGCTTAGTCCGTAAATTTTAAACAAAGAGTGTCAAAGTAATTTGTCGGATGTATCCACGTACTCAATCTGAAGAGGACATGTATGATTCTTGTTATGCTGAGGTTTTCCGGCATCCTTTGGTGCAGTTGGAGCAGCACATCATAGTAAACGACTGTCCGTCCTCGTTGTACTTTGGGATCCACATCACCTCGAAATCAGAGCCGATTGCCTTTCTGGCCGAGCGATGTATGACGGTCAGAATGCGCTCTCGATCTCCAGGGCCATCCAACTCTTGAGAGATGAATCCATCCTCGAGCTCGTCGTCGGCGTAGCAGATCCCCAATACGTCGATTCCCAGTGGGTCGAGTAAGGACCTGAATTTCTCGAATAAATCGGCTGGAGGTGGTGGGGGAAGAGTTGACTTGGACGGATCGGAAACAATTCGGTATTCGATAGCTTCACCCGTTCTCAACCAACATTGCGCGATGATGGACTCAGACCATGACTTGGATGCCAATGCCAGTGGTTTGGTACTGAGCTTTCTGGCGACCATAAGTTCGCCCGGTTTAAGATTGTAATGGTGGTGGATGAGGCATGCAGGGTATCGGCCAACATTAGTGCCATCTACGAAGAGTGGTGCGAGCTTAGAGAAGAGTTGGTTACGAGTGATCCCAGCTAATGCGAGTTGCTTGTTGAAGAGGGCGTCTGCGTCAGAGACCGAGGGTAAATGGTTGTAGACGTTGGTGTTGAACATATTGGGTGTAAAGGGGACACTTTTGTAAGCGTCGACGTCGACCGTGTTCAAACTGGGTGAAGTGATATTATGAGCCGGTTGGCTGTAAGCTGATTGTCGTACTTCTCTCAAGGTTTAAATACGGACCTCTTTCGGCCAGACAAGTCGCGAATCTTCTAGTGCGGGGCGTCGCCGAGCGTTTGCGATGGTATGGGATTCGAAAATGTGAACAGTACGCTATATCTTTACCGCATGGATAAACAGGAGATGTACGGCATCTCTCGTTGTCCGAGTCTCGATCACGCCAACAATACTTAGAATTGAAGCGCCTAGGTGACGGGTGCCCGAACCAAAAGGGGTTCGTCTGAGCTTGAACTATTTCAGAGCCTCCGGGCGGTGCACAAAAGGTTCTCGACCCTGCATCGGATTGGCACGTTGAGTCCCAAAGGGTGTGTGTTGAAAGAAACGGGATGAGCGTTATGAAGGGCTAGAACTGAGATTCGAGAATGGGACTAGGACTGTGTAGGTACTGAAACGAGCCCCCATCTCGTCTCGTAGATATGTATGCCTGGGCCAGTTGCGAGGATGATAACGACGAACATGATGACTCGACGGGTGTCTAAGCCTTGCTAACCACTAGCACGGAACGCAAACGGAATCGAAGAGGCAGCCAGCCCCAGGGTGAACGGACAGACAGACAAGGACAAGGACAAAGACATAGATATCCATTCATTGGCCCACATAAACGTCAGCCGGTTCGAAACCGAACGGGAGTTGGGTCCTGTTCCGAGAGGCAGGTACGGCAGGCAAGGCTTAGGACGACGGGTAAGAGGCTAGAGCATAGAGACGATATGGATGCGCATTTACAGCGAATGGAAAGCCATCAATACGGTGAGGGTAGCTTTGCTATAACGAAAGATTTAAACTTGAAGACCATGTCAGAAGGAGAGCGAAGGGACAGCAGGAGGGGACATACTGCGTGTGATATGTGACGCGGACAAGTGTAGTACCACTATCCAGGCTACACCTGAGTTACAGGTATTGTGCGATGTTCCGTATTGCTATCGCGCCATGTTGCCCCTTTGATTTTCATCGAGATGATGGGATGAATCAGAAATTAGGCATCAGGACACCTGTAAGTCGTTGGTCCTCAGAGTTGGATGCTTGACGTTCGATGTTCGAAACTCGGACGGTCGGTTTTTGAAACCTACATAAGGATAGGGAGGGCGTCTACAGGCAATGGTCGCTGTTGCAGTTTGTCAAGGACATTGAAAGAACCGAAGGCTGCGCCTTCGGTTCTGCTGTCTCGTGGGAAGGAGCTGCCGCATGAACGCGACTCCTGCGAATCATAGGACTCTATTACCACTACCATTGCCAGCTCGCCTCCGGAGTCGCGCCTAGTCGCACTCAGCTCCGTATGTCTTGCGCGACAACCTATAACTATATCAGGTCAACTACAATCTGCTACTTGTACCTCTTTCGAGCGACGTGGCAGATGTCCGGAAGTCTCATTCTCTGGCGACAACGCATACGACGACTGGGGTATTCGCGACAATAGTCAAACTCATACCTGATCTCTCTATCGGCGAGAGCTGGCATAGAAATATCTCGCGCTGGCTACCAGATCCGCGACTCCAACAACGAGAAGGGCTCCTGCTGGTCCGCGAAATGCTTATCCCTTGAGCTATTTCAAACCATCATCCCTCGACGCTCGTGCTCTCAAAGGCGGCCGCGGCCTTCTCAGTTTTTATCTCACCTCTACATTCTTGTCTGCTATGGTTAGGCTGGTGATATATTTGGGGAGACTGATGTGGGATGGTGCCGACGCACGAAGGGGTTAATGGAGTATTGGGACTCTGGCGATTTTTTCCATTCAGAAAAATGTCCAACGACAGGTATCACTGGTAGCTACGACAGCTACATGTTCGTGTCAGTTAGCCGAGGGGTTGGTTCTTCGAGAGCAATACCCTACCACGTTGGCCTCCATAGAGCGCGACGCGCCACCCAGTACTATCTAGTCGCCTATCGTCAACGAAAATCTTTCCACTCTGGCCAACGTCTATCATGCTGCCTACTGTTGCTACTATCTGCTGATGCTGCTGCTACAGTACGCCCATATGATACCTTGTCTATTTGGCCTACCTGGTCTTGAAACTATGGTCCTTGATATGAGAGGACTTTTCTATGGCTTAAGGCTATTGTCTAACAAGGTCTTGCGAACCCGAACAACCATTTCCTCCACATTACCCCTTCCTCATTTCAGAAGGCCTACACTCTGGTGGCCATATTTATTTTATTATAACCCGTTTCTCAGAAACCTGAAAAATACAACAATCCCTAGCCAACTATACACTTAGCATACCGTCAAGACCGCCATTTTGGGGCTTGCCGATGCCTCTGCGTCAGCTGGGCGGCCTTCTCCTTCTCTGGGGTCATCCGCCGGCATCCCCATCGGCCCTTCGCCCTGGAGACGAGACGGCTTCCGAGTCGTTGACTCTTCATGCCCATTCAACTACCGATGTCTCCTGTATATACAGGAGGCACGACGCACGCGTCGCGAGATGATGATTCTGAACCAGAAATGAGGAATCAATTTGGTCAGGTGGGGGCAAAAGCGGGTGAAAGTGAAAAAGGGCATACGCAGAGAACGACTGGATGGGCTTCAGAAGGGGTATTATTGGAGTTGTCGATGTCGATGTCGACCTAGGCGTGGGTGTTGCGTCTCAAAGTCTCAGAGTTCGAAGGCAGAAAGCGGAAAACACGAGACTGGGTTTGTTAGTTGATTCGAATGCCAGTGCCACGTCTATGGCCAAGACGTCAGGATATGGGCGCGGCAGCATTAATAACATCAGCGCTGACATTAGAGGAGTTATAGACTCCAACTCAGGCTCGCTACTGCTCCTGGCTACCAGTCGAGGAGATGGCTCGCGGATGAGGAAGTGATGGGAGGAAAGGTCGGGATGAGTAAAAGAAAGGTCTGGCATTAGAATGAGATTCCGGGGAAATCGGGATGAGTTAATATATGCTGGGATAAAAGGTCGGAGTGGAAGATCGGGAATTGAGTAAACCGAGCCCTATTTCAGCCCAATTCAAAGTGTGTGAGAGGACGCGGGTGAGCTTCGGACTAAGAGACCGAGTAGTAGCATAAATGCAGGAGTTCTGACGGGATACGAGTACGTCTTGGAAGGTGAAAAGAAGGCGGGGATGAATAGAGGCTCTGATGATACTGGGGTGGCCCCAATGTGTGGAACGAGTTGGGGACAGATGAATTGGGTCCTACTGATTTCGATCATATATGATGAGCCAGAATATGTGATCATATCGTGTAAGTCAAGATCATAGTGCGAGACATGTTGACGAGGCCGAAGGTTTAGTTGAGACGGCCTACGGGTCTAAGAATTCAGTCGATGATCGCATGCAAGAATGAGAATGAGACGAAGAATGCCTGAGCTTCAAGTCACCACCAGCATTGCGCTTTCCGTTACAATTAGTTCTGGGATCAAAGAGCTTTTGAGAAGAGGACGGGCAGCTTCGATTTTTTGATGTCATTGGCTTTGGTTTGAGGCGATGAGAACCAGAAGAGCTCTGAAGACTAGGCGGTAGGATAATGGATACGAGAGAGTTGATTTTTGATTCCCTTATCAACACCGTCGAGAGGAGGAATGAGGACGCGATAATTTTTGGCCATGTAAGGAATTGGCTGTGTACGTAGGTGAGGCCAGATACAATCAGACAATGATATTGGCGTTGGCCATGATGGTACCAGGCAGTTCATGACACATCCGCGTCTCTGTTCAAGACTCCTAAACCGAACTAAATTCCACCCATTTACCTGTGGTGGTATTTTTTCTAGCAACTGCCGACACGTGAAATCCAATTTTACAGCGAGATGCAACCTGGAAATTGCCTGGAACGCACACTGGCGGTGTCCACTGGCAGCTTGAGAAGTGTCCGAGGATGGAGTTACTTATGTTCGTAAGTGGCAGCATATTGTGGCATCCTTTGGCTGCCAGTGCGACTGATATTTGGGTGACACCAATGAGTGCCCATTCCTCAAGCCCGAATTTATCATTGTATTTCTGGCTCGCTAACGTCTAAATGCCGATTCTTCATGTCTACCTTTTCTTGGCAAGATTTTCTCAAAAATTTCAGGAATACTATTTACAAGAAGCTTGAGGAGGCGCTGTAGGGGACCAGACCTACCGTATATATGCGTACATTGACTATAGATACTTCTTTTCACAATATATTTTTGTCGAGTATATAGCCCCCAAATATATAATTTCTGAACAGAACTATGGCTTCCTTGCGACTACACTAAAATCGGCGTAGAACCAAAGCAAGATTGATCTCATTGTGAAAAAAGGCGCTCATCTTATCTACAGGTTACACCAGGCACTTATACTATTCCGTACACTTGTATCTAGAAAATATAAGACAGAAAATCAAACTCAAAGCGGTCACGGGTATTTTTCATCGAATAACAGTGGTTCCGAGTCAAAGTCAACATTATAGGGCAACTGGGGTTGATTAGTACTGATAACAATAGTACCTCCCTGCCGCGTTCCCAAGAGCATATGATCTCCGTAAGCCTTAAGCACGATCTCCGGGGGGGACTTGATATATCCCACAGTTGCGCAATCCTTGGTATCGAGATGAGTAGTGGCCACTACGGCTGCGAGGAATGAACCCTTGTAGTAGCTCATGCGTTGACGGAACGTGATAGAGTAGACGCACAACACCAGGAAGAAAGGCAAAACAACGAGGACTAACTGGAGGCCAGATATCGCCACTTCATTGCTGTAAACCGCAACTTGAACATCTGCACGATTCCCGCTAAGGATCAACCCCCTCGAGTAAAGGAGTCGTTCTATCTTTTCGGCATTATTGTTGTACCAGGATAAACCCGTCTCGTCCAGTGCTTTTGAGCTTGTGTTTGCCCCACCATTTCCCAGGAGGTCGTTCATAATGATGACCGCTGAGGAAAGATCAATCTGGCCGAAGAGGTGCGATCCGGTTTTGTTGGTACCAACGCAGTCATGCTTTCGAATTACGCCTCCAGTTGAGATGATGGTGTGGGGCTCATTGCAAGAGGATGTGCTAATCAAAGGCGTAGAGATGCCCTCGGAACGAACGAGGGTAATGTTGGTGGAAGTGAACCGGAAGTAGGTGTAGAATCTCGATCCAGGGACTGTATTGGGCACATTGTAAAGTTCGGTGCTGATTGATGCGACGGAATACGGTTCTTGAAGAAAATTTCCAATAGTTATGCTCGATTCGTTGTTCTTCGCACCCAGTACCAAACTCGTGACGGTCTGCAAATCAGGAGTAAGAGATCGACCCATATTCCCACCCCATGTTCTGCGGACAAGATCACTGAGTTCGCCATCTTGTATATAACTGGGGGTGAACGCCGCGGATGTCGCCTTGAATGTCGTTTGCAGGAAGGTGTGCCTAGTGGCGCCTTTCGTGACTGAAAACACCTGCTTCAGTACGGCCGTATCAGTTCCAGCACCCAAGGACACCCAAGGATTGTCCGTGCGCTCAGGCCAGAGATACTCCGAGTGGTCAGGACGTCTTGGTATGTCCCACCAAATCTTTGGCATACCCATCGTCCAACCGAATATATGTGTAGCGTCAGCGTTTGGGATATCGCAGTTCCACGCTTGATGGTTTGAATTCAGCGTGGAACGACCACAATAGGTGGTTTTGTTCCATGTTAACATAATTTCATGGTCGACTCCGACCGATAATCCTTCCGAATCGAGCCAGATCCGTGGAGAGATGACACGAGAGAGCGGCGCAGTTGGGGGGACAATAGATGGTGGACTAGGTTTGACGACGCCAGGAAGGGTAAAATTAACACCTGCGCTGTAAAGCCTGGCACCAAAGGCATCATCGACGTTGACTTGAGTAATGTTGTGGAGGGGATCGTCGAGGATAGTTATGTATGACGGAGATCTGACCATGGACGTTGTTAGCTGTGCGGCACTGACGGTCTTCATCCTCTTCATGTATCCTGGAAAGTCGAGACCCCAAAGAAGTGTATCGTAGAACCCGGCAGCGGCTGTGAAAACCACGAAAGAAAGGATAAGGATGGTTTGTTTGTTGAGTCCCCGTGCTGTGGCGAAGTATGTCTTCTGGATTGTATCTTCTGCGAACATCAAGAAGGAAGTGTAGTCGTTGACCTTGTAGGCAATGAAGGATAGAAATCGGTAGACGACGAACTGCAGCACGACTGTTGCTGCTCGAAAGATAACATTTTTGGCGGCACTATGGCCAATTGGCACTGTCGAAGCGAGGAACGGGTCGTTGATCGAGGTCATGGCCACCTAGGTTGAAGCAAACTTAGTGTTCCCTCTAGAGGTCTAAATGAAAACAATCGGATAACGTCGATGACTCGAATAGATCGCCAAGCATTGAAGCTATCAAAAACTTTCGGGATCCAGATTTTGAGGCGCGTTAAGCTGTCAGGAATGATTTATGGGTGTGCCTTGAGGTGCCTGAAACCTTTGGACGAAAAATTCCATCCTATTCAGAGTGCATAAAACTGGAATGTTGTATTAGACGATCCGTTTGTGCAGGCAGGAACAAGAACCACGTTGAACTAGGTGCTTCACCGCAGTCCGCTAATGCGCATTTCCTGGGCAGGAGACCCGGTTTTCAAGCAATTCTGATGCTGCGCCGAGCTGGTGCAGTGCGTTGTAGGTGACATCAATGCCATCCGCTGTACATTCGGAATAGTTACCGGACAATCGATTTGTCATAGCCACAACCTCTGGGCCTAAGGTGCAGTCACTGCTATTTCCACGCAACCGAATTAGGATGGTCAGATTTTCCCTGTTTTCCTATTCTTCCGCTGGTCAAATTTCTCCTTTCAACGAGCTGACCAAAATATTCTGACCTTTTTTATTTGCGACGGAGCATTCGCTACCTTAGGATCTCCCCCACCACTTATTCCAGACCTGTCTCTGGCTCCTAGCTTCTTTGAATTATTGCCTGTTCTCTTTCTCTGGATACCAGTATCAATATCGATCCCCATATATGGTACATATAAATCGATGGCAACTCGTATGCTCGCCCATACACCGTAACGGTGGCATCTGACACAATTAGACACGGTCCTATTGCTTACGCCGATACTTGGTGTAACACTCCCGTTTACGATTGCTATGACCTTCGATCTGGTGTGCAAAATTTTAGACAGTATTTTGCAACGCAATTGAATGATGTGTTATGCCCTGGCTGAACCGCTACCACTACCACCATCGTACTACCCATACGACGCTTGCGCATAGCCATCTCTAATGGTATCCGGATCAGTTATTTTGCTTGGTAAATGCTTATTGTGTCGCCCAATATTTGGTATACTGGTCGACTTCAAGTTTGTGATGCAACAATAACTGGCAGTACCTAACGACCTGGTGAACCTGGGTTGAATGTGCCTGATGTCCTGGCTGAACGTTCTGGACCAACTCCATACAAACCGACGTGCGGCATGGACGCCTATAGAGTATCAGCCAGCGAATACGTAAATCATTCATTCTTATCTCATCAGCTCGTTATAACCGCTATAGAAGATACAAAATGACAGATGACCCAATCGTATGAAAATAACAAAGTCACGTACGAGAAATTCCACCGAGGAACAAATACCACTTGAAATTTGAATATTAATTATCAATCCAATGCTCCATTCCCATTACAATAATCGACGTTTCCTGCAGCTGGGTTACCAGCCCACTGAAGAGGTTTAAACATGAGTTCACGACGATTAGAACTTGGATACAGAATCGATACTCACAGAAGGGAACGGTCTCTCCTTCCCAGAAGCCCCAAACACCGCAAACGAGAGCAAGAATATCATGACTTGTGCCCCTCCATCGAGGGCCCCACCGAGAATATAGTTGTATTTTTTATACCAGCCGGGGTGACGCTTTCGTAGCCAGAGCTGAGATACAAGGCCGACGATGATGCTGGAGGTTATTGTGGAGTTGACGCCGACTGACATCCATGCGGAGTACTATACGAATGAGTGGTATTAGTGAAGGTGTTATAGATGAGAGGCAACGGAGTGATGATCAATTACCATGTATATGATGGGCAGCATGATGCTGTTGACTTTTACTGGTCCAATCACAGGCCATCGCTAGTGGTAGAAGAGACCTATCAGAATGGCGTCTCTACAGTGCTAGAGAAAATGAATACCTTATGAATCAACCACTGAATAGTTGTCGGCACAGTCCCAAGGACCAAGCTCATAGGAACGACCCAATATGGACCGTTGAAACCGTACAACTCCTTTGCCAGAGACCAAGTGACAGCAGCGCTATTCAAACTCTGTGTGACTTGTCCGCTCCAGACGTTCGTTCCAGTGGGAGAGAGCAAGATTTCGCGTTGGGAGTCGACAACGGAAATCATCACGACTGGAATAACACTAGGTTACTGATGAAAGTTGAAGGATTGGGATGAGACGTACCGTAATTGATGAGGGCACCAAGTATGGTGCCCCACACTTGGGTGAGGAACATGACTCGAGGAGGAATCTTCAAGTATTGACCCATTTTCAGATCTCCCGCCAGACCAATGGATGTTGACACAACATCATGGCTCCACATTGAGAACTAGAATTCGAAGTGAATAGTTGAGCTCAACGGATGCTCTGAGTAGAGTGAATCGAGATAAATTCACGTAGAGGTTCGCAACAGGCCGTCCAGGGTTGACAGCTCCCGCCACCATCTTCATCAACTGGTTCGTCGCAATTCCGTTACCCATACGTGCGTATAAAAGGGTAGAGAATGGCTATGGAAGATATGAGTGAAAGCCCTGGATGTTGGTTGGTGAGACTCGAGTTGGTACGCACCGTGACGAAAGTACCAAGAAGTAACGCAATAATGTATGACCACCATGGAAGCGTGGTTTGGCCTTTGATGACGACAATCAAGCCTGTAAAGTTATCCATGAGAATCTGTAGTCTCACGAAGGAACAAGAGAGAGTGAAACAAACCTGCAAGGAAGGACAGCCCGAGCAGGATGACATACCACCACCAAGGCGCTTCCTCGTACTTCTTCATAGCTTGATAATGCGGATCGGGTTGTTCCCTACGGTGTGCTAGTTTGAATGAGTCGACGGCGTATTGACCCCAGAAAAGTATGACATGCGCGATCAAACCGCCAATCTGTCGAAGGGGGCATCCATAACGTTCGTAATTTTAGTTTGCTCACCCCGAAAGACGACAGTTCGTACTCACCGCCAAATTCGCCGTTAAATTGTGCCACGCGTTTGATCCTGTCAAGGCCGGCAGACCAACTTCATCAAGTGCCGTCGAGTTAAGCTTAAAGTTATCGCCGAACACAGCGGATTGGTGGTATACTGAGCCGTTGGAAGAGAATATAGAGCTCGAGAGCATTGGGAATTCGAGTGACTATGGGATGGGAAAGGTGGGTATTAGTGAATGGCGCATATCATAGTCTAAGTCGGGTTGAAGTGAGGCGGAAAGTAGAGAACTTACGTTCCAGGTGTTGGAATAGTATATACCCATAATGGCAATATAGCAGAAGAAGTATCCGACCCATGAGTTTGCTGTGAGTATCAAGTTTGAATTGATAATTTGGCATCCATAATCTATGATGCTTCCTACCTTGTTGAATCAGAGGCAAGCTCATAAATCTAATCAAAATCACGTCAAGTCAATGACGGTGCGCAGAGACGAATGGCAAATGATTCACATACCCGGAACCGATATATTGCCAATCAAAGGAAAGAGACAGGAAGCCGAGACCCTCATTACCATCCGAGCCTCCAAACAAGTTCGTGATCACATCGACCGTATTTGACGACGCTTTCTGACTGGCCAGGCAAACGATGTTGAAACCGTTCAAAAGGGGAAATACGTAGGCAGGGAACACCTCGTAGATGAACATGCCGGTGAAGGAGGTCCAGAAGAGTTTGAGACGTTTTGCGTTGGCGGCGGTGTCGAAGTGTAATGCTGGATGGACGAGGTTAGTTGGAATGGGGCAGAGAGGTGAGGATGAGGATGAAGTACCTTGGAAGACGGCTACTGTAGGCAGGTTGGCCCAATATACCATCTCCGACGGGTACACAGTCAGAGGGCGGAGTAGGCCAACAAGTCCATATCTAAATACATGGATTAGATACGTGTTAGCTAGGTGGGGGCGATCACAGAAGAGGTCTGGTCTACTAACCCGAAACAAGCCGTGGAAAATGTAGCAAGCACGGCGGTCGTCGCTTCGACGTTGGTATCATAGTAGAGCTTTTAAACAAAGAATAAGACGATTCGAAGGATGAATAGAACCTATTGCAGCTTACTCTCTGAACTGCGAAATTCATCACTGCGGCACTACCATATGCAGCAGTGGAGGCGACTAGAGATGCCACAACATGCTATAAAAAGGAAGTCGGATATCGAGATAGAATTAGAACAATGATCGACAATCAGATCAAAAAGGAGATAGATGTATTCACCTCCTTCAGAGTAAACGGTCCATGGTTGATAAAACGCAGGATGGGTGCTAAACGTTCAAACCGCGTCCCGATAACTAATGTTTCTTGAGGTAACAACTTGGCCCATGCGTTGCCAGCGGTGTAAATCAGGAGTAACAAAAACACCGTTGACACGGTCATCTGCACTGGTTTAAATAGGTAGATCTATTGAGCATGGGTCAGCGATCGTTCTCGCGAGATAAATTGGTTCTAAACATGGGCGCTGCTATGAATTTCACGAATCCCTCACCTGGCAAAGTGCAGCACCCATGCCCGCAAACACCGTTCCGAGCACTATCGATCTGAAAGTGAGCGCCGCATCCCCATCGTCTCTTATATCAATAGCAAAATAGGACACATCCTTCCCCGTCGTAATGACCGGCTCGCCATTGAGGTAGACAGGTGCTTCGTCTTCGTCTCTGAGAACATGGTCACCGTATCCGGCTGGCACCTTATCGCTCGCGATCTCGACGCTGTCTGAGCCGGAATATTTGTCCTTCTCGTCGAG
>Ga0247742_10002477_pt1 | contig 12049 bp, 9 predicted proteins | sample UWRJL208509C2_FD_180944 | JGI IMG/M metagenome (GOLD analysis project Ga0247742, IMG submission 180944) | Plant litter microbial communities from Arlington Agricultural Research Station in Wisconsin, United States - UWRJ-L208-509C-2 | ecosystem: Environmental > Terrestrial > Plant litter >... | reverse complement strand
GGCCTACGCGCTCTCGCCCAACCTTATTACAGGCCCTTGGTGGCCATGATATTGAAATGTCCGAGCCTCAAGAAGCCAGTTTCCTGAATGGAGGATTCGATCAAAGCGTTTCATTGGGAATGGCTGTGGACGATTTCAGCACCGCCCCTATCGCGATGCCTTTGTCGACATTCAAACCTACCGCTCGTGTTGCAGTTTCCACTCCGGCCAATCGCAGCATTTCTTACAGCAAGCCTCAACAGGCCTCAACCTCCTCTGGTGTCTCGAAAACTACGGTCCAGCCATCGGCTAGTAGACTCACGCCGACGAGTGCGTCGCCTAAAGCGACGCCACGTACCACCCAAGTTTCTAATCCATCTATTGTTGTTCCATCTCCAACTGGCAATCACCTCGCTTCTCAAACCCCTCCGTCATCCATTGATGCTGCTTCTACAAATTCCATGGTCATTTGTCCTCCAGATCCAGAGGACCCATCCTTAATGACTTTACGTGGACTGCAGGTCAGACTTATGTCCACGCTGGCAAATCTAAGCCCTGTGAACACTTCAGATGCCCTACGCCTCGCCAATTCTGCCAAAGAGCAATGTAGCGCAGTGATGACTGTCGCTCATCGCTCCCACGCACTTGCCCGGCAAGCTTTGACGGCCGCTCAGGAATCTATGGATGCAGCTCAGGAGTGTGTCGAAGCTGCCCAATCTATCCAACTCCGTGTTGACGAAGCTGTAGAGGCTGTCCAGACCATCAGTTCAGGTCTTGGGCTTGTCGGTGGACAGGAACGAGAATGGAACGACCATCTCAAGTCAATGCAAGGCGATCTTCATCAACTCGCTCGATGGGCTTCCAAGAGGGAGGTTCAGGACGCCAAGCGTCAACGAGAAGCTGAAGAAAGAGAAAAGCAGTTGGACCAGCAGATTGCACTCGCCTCAATCCCTCGTCACATTGACCCCGCACCCTCTATTAGTGTGACGGCGGACTCTAATCTCGTTTCGTCGAAAACTTTTATCGGCCACTCCATTACTGCACTTTCCACTCACGCATTGAGCGTCGAGGATGAGGCAGATGCTGCTACCAGAGCTTGGAAGCAAAGTATGAAAGAGGCGAATGAACGCAAAAGGCATGCCGAAGAAGAGGTACACAGAAAGCGGGACGATGAGCTGCGCCTTGAGAGGGAACACAAGAAGGCTCAGGAGGACGCCGCCGCCCGACAGGTTGCATTTGAGAATGCTCGAGCTGAACGTGAGAGGGCTGAAGAAGAGGAACGTGTCCGACGGCAAGAAGCGGCACAAGAGGTACAAAAGAGGAGAGAACAAATTCAGAAGCAGCAGGAAGAAGTACGTCGGTTCAATCTGTCCCAGCAGAAGCAAAAAGAAGAAGTGGACCGAAAGCTCACCGAGGAGAAGGAAAGGGCAAGACGGGAAGAGGAAGAGAAGGAAGCACGCATGCTGGCCCAAGAGCGCAAGCGTCGTGAACAAGAAGATCAGCAGCGATGGACAGCCAAAAGCCAGGAAGACGCGGATGCAAAGCACCGAGAGGAGCAGGAGAGGCTATGTCGTAGGAATCTTGACGACACCTATGCGTCGGCTGGTCAAGTGACAAATTTGCCACAATCTCTTGCCAAGCATATGGGACCGACGAACGGTATTACACCCTCTACCTCGGCTTCGACTGCACTCCCATTGAATGCCAACTCTTCCGCCTCCCCGAATGTTGCCTCGAGTCAGTCTCTCAGACGCCAAGACACTGGTAACTCCGTGGCTGTGGACACCAGCAGATCAGAGGGCCTTGGGGGTGACGTTGTCCCCATATCCGTGCTATCGAGAAGCTCTGCCTCGCCATTGTCGGCCATGGGGTCAACCGTAGCGAATCGCGCACCTCTTCCTACGCGACAGCCTCCCGTAGGACATACTGCTCGGTACGGCGCCAGCTCGACGCGAGATAATAGCCGCGTCCATGATCTCCCTAAGATTCAAAACGACCGTAAAAGTAACCACTTACCTGATACTGGTGGCCAGGTCTTCAATGGGCCCGCATCTCGCCAGTCATACGCTCGAGGCAGCCCAGTGCTACCTGGAGTTGTCGCTGATCGTCCACCAACCCCTTCTACCCAACCTCCCCAAGGAATACTTGGCGCTCCCGACGAGATCGCTCATAGCGAAGGCACAGATATCGGCAATGTACCCCTCCTTCCGCTTTCTCAAATAACCCCTATCTCGCCGGAGACACGCAGGGTAAACATACGTCGCATTATGCTCTCCAGAAGCGCGTCGAATGGTCCCGTTATCAAGCAGGAGCCAGAGGAACAAACGCCTATTAAAGAGGAAGAGTCAAGTGAGCCTGTCATGCTTGAGAAACGCAAGGCCAATTGGGTCTCCCAGGATTTGGCCATCAAGAAATCAGGCATCAAGGTTGGGCCGTCCGGATCGAAATCGAAGACAACCCCCCAGCCCTCTCCTAATGCGCCTGCAGTGCCTAATATATCGCCCCCACCGCCTTACAGTGGACTTTCGGTGATTCCAGCACGAATTGACGTCTCTACACCACCAGCGAACGAGCAGCCAATTGTGCCAACGAACTCAACACGCTCCAAACACCCATCGATGAATAAACCATCGGACACTTTATTCTCAGCTTCATCCTTGATAAACGGAACTGTTAATCCACTCGCTCCTCAAGTTGGATCGGCTTCTACAGCTCAGAGGGCGTCTCCGAATGTCTTGTCGGCTGGAAGGGGTGCTGGTGGTTCTACCGCGCCACCGCAATCTTCTGCCCTACCATCCATCACAATAACACATGCCGTTACCCCAGTCAAACCTGCTCAAGACAACCTAGGTCCAGACAGTTCTACGACACGAGATTGGTCGCAATTAATGGCCCTACATCGCAACATTCGTGAACAGTCACTTAACAATGTCGATCAGCGGGGAGGACCTGCGGATTCTCGAGTTTATGACCGACATTCTCCATCTCCTCCTCGTTCTCCTCAGTATTCTCCTCGTTCTCCTAATTTTTCTCCTTCCCCGTCCCCGCCACTCGGATATCAGGGCGTACCTCGCAACTCGCAACTACTTTATAAACCGTCTCCACCTCGACAACGCTTACCTCCTTCATACAAAGGCAGGAATAATTCCCCTGGCCTATCGCGGCCGCGGCCATCCGGTAGTCGGGGAGCATCGCCAACTTTCAGGGCCCGTTCACCAAGATCCTTGGAATACCGGCGCTCTGTCTCCCGAGAATTAGTTCCTCCGCCCATTGTAGGGCAGAAACGCCTGCGCGATGATGAGCAGGGTGCCCCACCGCCTCGACGATCTCGTTACGGGGAACATGCTCGTCCAAGCGAACAAATAACCACCAGACATTCCTATCAGGATGAATGGAGCCGCGCTGCTGATTATGGTCGGTCTCCATCCCCCGAGTCCCTGCAGATTCCTCTTGCGCTCAGGATGGATTCAGGCCCAAGCACGGACACAGCTCCTAGGCCGAACATCAACAAACGTCCTCCACCCAACAACTATCGACCAAACTACAACCGACCCTCGCATGGCGATGATTCTCATCGTCCCCCGAGGTACAACACCCGAAATGACGACAATGACTCTCGTCCAGGACTCTTGAGTCGCTTCACAGATTCAGCGCCTTTGCCGCCTCCTGGTCAAGGTTATCAATATGCCAGTGGACCTACTCGTTCCAGGCCGCCGCGTCCTTCAGGACGTGGTGGTGGACGTGGTGGACACGGTTTGGAACATCGTATTTCCAGCAACTCTCAATCACTATTTAATCGCCTCCAGAACGAAGCATAGTACGTTCAAGACATTCCATTCTTCTTCGCAATCACTCTGACTCGTTTGTGGTAGAGAACGCACCAACTCCCTTGATAATGTATATAATGAACCCTTGCAGCCGTAATGCGTGCATTAACATTGCCCATCGCTTATCTACTCACCAACATTCCGTCGAAACGCCATTACCGTGTCTTGTCTACTTTATCATCTTGTCCATACCGCCAGTTTTGATATTTCAACTACAATCTACTCCACCGTCACCACGAGTACACTAATATACAAAACTCGAAGTCAACGCTAGTTGCCACCACAAATCGATAGTTCACGCATCTCCTGTAGAATGCCCTCAACCTGATTCAAGTTAGATATATAAAAAGGGCGGAATTAGGACAGGGGCTCATACCTGTGCATCAAGTTGTCCAGCAGCATAATCGTCCCGAACATTATCCGCAAAATAACTGAGGCACTTTGAATAACAGTGTATTCACCGACAAAGATAGACGCACCGTTGTACACCGCTCAGCTTTTCGTAGCCCTCTTCAGCAAACTTGGCTTGCATTCGGATCATGGCTTCAAAGCTTGGATCAAAGTACGGGACCCGGAGGTCAAGTAGTTGTGGCAGTTCGCCGATGAGTTGATCATTGAGCATATCAAACATCTCTTTGCATTCGTCATGCTCTTGTTGAGCCTGATGTTCGAATTAGATTGATATTCCGGTGGGCGGGGTATAAACGACGTACTCTTGGTAGCTTGGTGGGGTCCTCGCTGGGTTTGTCAATGAGCTTCCGCAGTTTGCTTCTCGCCGAGTCGTAGTCCAAGAGCTAAAATGTCTGTTGTGAGGTAATGGGACGCGGGTGGCACGGATTGTGTATACCTTCTTATTTCGTTTCGCGATGTGCTCGTTCACGACCGGGAAATACGCACACATCTTGCCGAGCGGTTCAGAGACTGTGGTACGGAATGGGGCATCCTAACCAAGTGATGGACTAGTGAGATGTGATAGAGGCTCGCAGGTCAAGACTCACGAGTTCACGTGCGAAGCTGGTGTCTAAATCATCTACAGATCGCTTGTAGGCGTGGCCAGCCATTGCTCCTTCGGATGTACGATCGGCAGCGCTGTAGAATATCTCCAACGTCTCTGCAATCCGGCTTTGGGCAGATGTCATTGCTATAAAGAGAAACTTAGAGTTAACCAGAGAAGCTTGCTTCATCCCCCATACCACGCATCGCATCCCAGTATGCCTTGCTATCTTTCTGCAGAGCTTGGCATTCCTTCTCGAAACTAGGATTAGGAGAATAAAGCGTCAGTTATCACATCCATGTCCAAAGAGGTCCAAAACGATCACCCACATCCGATACTTTGCCTCCTCATCTGTAAACTCTCGATCAACTGTCCTCTCAATTTGACCGGTCTTCTGCAGGAGCTGTGGAAGATGCGCGTTATTAAGCAGGTTGTGGTAAGGCAGTCTATTCAGTCACTCACAGTGGTGCCAGCCCTGTTTACGGACTTCTTGAATCTAGTGGATGTTAGTTGGATATGTCAGGTAGTCGCCCAGAGATGCGTACCCTGCCCAACTCATATTGGATGCTGGAAAGAGATGGTGGCCGTCCGTCAGAGAAATCAAGCACAGGCGGGGCTTGTTCTAGTGGCTGGCTTAGTCAGACTAATTTCCAGAATCAGTAACCTCCAGGCCAACCTCCATGAATATGTACCTCTCCAGCGCCCAGTTCGGTGGTCCATTCTGCAGCATCATTGTCTTCTGAATCTGCTCCATGGCCGCTGACCATGTCGACAGCCTTGTGAGTCCGTAACAAGCGAATTAAAGCAGAAGAGGACCATCATTCTCCGACCAATCTGTAATAGCCTTTGCAGCAGAGGTAGGTTCGAAACCAGCAGTTGAGGAAGAGTCCTTGGGTATTACTAATTCGAACTGACAGTCCTTGGTCAAGATTTTATTTCATTTTTTGGAATCTTTGGATTAAAGTGCTACAAATAGACTAGGTACTAAGACGTACGGGTATCTAAATGACCTGAATTCGAGGCTTGGTCACGGCATCATCGAAGCTTGGTGTGGGTGCGTGCTTACACATTTCTCGAGTCATGATTTCTTTAGTACTTTTTCTTCACCCAAATAGTCAAACTATCAGGATTTCCAAGCGAACCTTCTCCTCTCTTGCAAGCGGATACATATTTAGCTTGCCTTCTGAACATGCTTACTGAGCCAAAAGCAACCCTGCTTATGTTTTTCTGGGAAACGTAGCTTTTCTCCGAGTAGTACGAATCAGACCCATCACAACAATAACGCGTGGGTCGTGCCAGGTGTATGGTGAACCTAACGGCGGTATGGGGACGAACAACTTGAAGTCGTTTGACGCGTGTTGTCTCTTAAGTTAGCGGTTACTACATACTTGAGTGTGAAGAGGTCATATATTGTTTTGTGAGAAACATCTTGATAGGGCGATGGGTAGTGTGTGCGACTTGCCGCGACTCCCGAGGCGAGTACAGACGAGCTGGCGGTAGTAATGTAAAGTCATACTAGCATGATGTCAATGGGTTGTTGTAGGCTTTGTAAACATGAGTTCAGTAACTTCTAAGTCGGCGGTGGGACTCGTGGCCGGCCGAAAGAATGTCAGCTTGCAGCTTCAGGATGTTGGTTCTTTTCAGCCTTATCACATCGAGGCATCGGTCACAGGCGGTCGATGGTCTAATAATAAGACGGTCTATAGCTTTCCTATATAATATAAAGCGTGCTCCTAAGAGCAAATCTAGCTCCAGTATCCCGCCCACAGGTCTTCCCTCATCAGCAACTCCAAATATCACATCAGCCATGGCCTCCACCGCCGACAAATCCAAACCATACATCCCTCTGGCCGGTTTGGCCAACGACGGCTGGTCCAAAGAAGATGAAGCGACGGCCACGTGCTTCTGTGGCGCAGTGCAATTAGCATTTGTAAGTCTGGCACCTGAGACTTGCCCTCTCCCCCTTCTGCATTTCCATAAATCCGTCTGCTCTAATGCTACCTCCATACAGCCAACACAAGGTCCGGGTCTGGTTAACACCTTCGTCTGTAACTGCACGGACTGCCACAAAATCACCGCGTCCATGTTCGCATCCAACTTCACCGTCGCTGACACGCACCTGAAGCACCTGCGTGGTCGCGACAACCTGAAAACCTTCAGCCAACTGCGTACAATCGCCTCAGGCAATACCATGACCAACTACTTCTGTTCCACGTGTGGCACGCTAATGTACCGAGTCAGCTCCGCTTTCCCGGGGCAGAGTATCCTGCGCATCGGCACCATAGACGATTTCAATCTGCACGAGACCAAGTTGAGACCTAGAGTGGAGCAGTTTACTAAGGACCGTGTGGGCTGGTTGCATGGCGTGGAGGGGGTCAGGCAGGTCGAGGGGAGTGCTTTCACTTGATCGAGCAGAGGAACTTGAAAGCGAAGCAAGCCGTAGTATCCTGTAAAACTACTTGCCGAAAGCAATACGAAGTTTGGCTGATTACCAGGAATTCAAAAATTTCGTTCGCGGTCTTTGAGTTCCTGCTGGGACGACCAATCGCAGTGACCCACATGCGATGAAGCAACAATAGCATTCATGTTTATCCTATCCTAGTGTCGTCCGAGTCGTCGCCAGTAGCGTAGAATACGACAGACCAGACGAGATGAACTCCCGTCCAGCACAGATGAGTACTAGCAAAGGCCCGGTAGCCAGTAGGAAGTAGCCAATCGCGTGAGTGACTCCAACACATTGTTCACGCCAAAAAGCGAGGATGGCGTTTGCTCCGGTTTGACCTGCGCCGTCGCCTCTAGGTCAAGCCTCCCGCAGTCTGTGAGAGTTTTTGCAGGGAAAACGGAACCAACTGCAGGTTGGCAATGTGGGCAGCCTGCAGATAGCCTAGCATGCATTCAGTTGGTGACAAGTCTTATGATGGTACGGCCTGCAGGTTCGGAATCGCAAGTGCGTCTGCGCTTCACGTGTTAGACGCCCGACCAAACAAAACCCATTCATCTTCAAGTTATCTTATCTTGTTGAGACCACCTTGCACCGCGACCACCGTCTGCACTTACGCGTCTCCAGTCAGATCGTAGACGTTTTTATTATTATTCAGCTACCATGACCGGCCTTGAAACGAACCAGACCAACCTCATCGAGGAAGTGGCACGCTTTCAACCCACAAATGACAACTTTCAGTCAGAGGTCAACCTGGACCTTCAGATGCAGTCGTCGAAGGTAGCTTTCAACTTCCCTCTTAAAATGATAATTGCTAAAGCTCCAGAACCTCGGGATGCCCAGCTTACGTCCCATGCTGTGGCACCAGCTCTGCCACCCGAAATCTTGTTGTCGATCTTCAATCGCGCGATTCCGCCTCTCTATCTGCTAGATTCTAGTCTTTTCCCTGGACCAAAATCAATGTGGTGCAAGACAATTCGAACGAAAAAGGCAATTATTGGTGTTTGTCGCACCTGGTACCTTGCGGGTATTTCTTTCCTCTACGAAGACATTTCCATACGTCGCCTACCCCAGCTTTTCTACCTCCTGCGAACCCTTACGAACTGCGTTTCTTTTCGGGATCTTGTCAGGACGCTGGATGTTCACTGTTTCATTCCGATAGCTCTTCATCAGGACTTTCATGTTGGCTTGCAGGCGCTCCTCCTCGTCTGCCCCCGGCTATCGTCACTTGGATTTTTTTCTCGAAGGGGCATTCCTATCCCAACTCTACATATTTTGCCTCCAAATTCGATCACACACCTCCATTTGAACTTGACGATGGATTACGAAGCCCTTATAGATGTCCTTTCCGATGTCCAATTGACCCTTCTCCATCTACAATTGTACTTTCTCCACATGGTCCCGGAGCTGTCAGCTTCAGGTAGCCAATCTCTGTCTCTTCCTGTACTGGAAACGCTGATTTTGACCGTTACCGAACACTTGATCCCACACTTGGCAATCCTGCAGGAGACATGGTCGATGCCATCCCTCCATCGGTTCACCCTAGCAAACCTCATCAGCTGTAATTGGTCTGACATGGAAGCGAATGTGGCTCTCCTCGCCTTTCTATCAAAACATGGCCGCCTCTTAGCGTTCCTACATCTCACTCCTGACACAACGCTGAAATTCAAACGCCATGAATTCCGGCTCATGTTACAACACTGCCCTCAGCTCGAGCATCTCATTATTTCCGAGGAAATATTTAAAATACCCAAAAATGATGGGGAGGATTGCTCAGTTGCACATTCGAAGCTCAGGTGGCTGGACGTGTGGGAACCCTGGCAGACAGCTGTTAACGGTGTAAATCGACACCAATATCCACTAGACCTCCTTAGAAAAAAGCTCCTTCCAAACTTAGCAGGTGTCCGCAGGCTTGCTGGCCTGCCCCCAACGCTATATAACTGGCTGGCTGAATTTCAGCCAGACTCTGTATCGGGCGATACCGAATCGTTTGCCATCGATACCTTTCAATGTCAACTCGAGCATCGAGTCGGCCGCGTTTGCTGGACACAACCACGTTGGGTTTCCGGCCAAAGCCAGCAAGGCGCTACCTGGAGATACAGCTCTGCATCATCGTCCTCTGAAGAGCCAGAAGATGACTCATCCGGAGTAGATTCAGATGACGAGAATTTTCTTGTCGTCGAGGACGATGGTCTCCCATTCGCGAATAGCAGCCCCCCACTTGCAGACGATTCAGATGCACTTCCATTCATAGACGACGGACTCCCATTTGCGGACAGTAGCGTCTCGCTCGCAGAGTTTGCGTCGAATTTATCTTCTGATGGGGAGTATGATTATAGCTCGGTGGAGGACATCGACACATCTGACACCGAGTCGTCAGAATTGGGATCCGAGGCAGACGTAGGGAAGAGGGACGACGCTCCCATGGACCTTGCCCCCGAATTTACACGTGCAGTTTTGGATGGCCTGGATCTATAAATTTGACAAAGCTACTAGTAGCAGTGTGTAACACCAGCATAGAGGCTGTTAAATATTCTGATAATCTAAAGTGTCTACTGAGTTATAGACCAATTGACCCTTGATCTTTGTTTCCTCCTGTGTAGTGAGAAGGAAGTAAGTCAGTCGCTGGTCGTACACCTCGTTCACTGGTAAACACGGATTTCAGTTACATCAGCGAGTTGAAGATTATAAACACGTACATTTCGTCTACAGCACGTAAGAGGTCGTAATTGATGATCTGTGAGACTACCGAGTCTTTCTGGTATTCTGGATGCGACCTAACAAAGTTGCGGATCCATGTGGCGGGTGTTACGAGCCTCCCTGTGTCATACTATAAACAAATTGTTGATACGAAGAGCAGGGCACCCACCATCTGAGCGCTTTCTAATCAGATCAAGGTAGTTCTGGATCTTTTCCATATGCTGAGGTTCTATGTCAAGTGTTTCGAGATATGCGTCTATAAGGGGCAGGAGACCAGGGAAGTTGAGACCCTAAACAAATTTCAGTAAAGATATCATGTGGGATAAATAATAGAACGCCACCTTTCCGTTCATGATCTCCTTCATGGACATCTCCTCGTATTCCTCTTCTACGGGACCATTTTTTGTGCGTCTCTCTGGTCGAGGAGGCGCAGGAAAACAGTTTCCCATCTTCTTTTCTTTCTTTTTTGGTACCCCATCGACAGGCGAGCTACCACCCGAAGACGAGGCGACGCTAGATGCTGTGCTCGGATTCGTCGTATACACGTCCTTTCTGAAGAAAAACGAGCTCGAAGTAGAGGCATCCCTTCGTTGTGCACGTTGCATATTCTCATCCACCTACCCCCAACGTGAGCAACCGACTCCATTTGTCGGGATTTTAAAAAAAATACGCACTTTGGATATTGGGACATAGAAATTAAGGTTGAATTGAAGGATTGCCCGAGAAAGAAGTACCACAAAGACAGCGAAGGCTGCGTTCTCGAAATCAGTCATCTGCACCTCCATACTCCGGAATTCGACCCTCCAGCCAATCGGCGAATTTGGCGGTGGGGGTTTGAAACGCAATGTTTGCCAGTTCGTTGATTGGATGTTCTATTGAACCAATAGTAGTATGAGCTTTTTTGTTTTGAAAATAAGGCAATGACGAAGATTCATCTCGCGTACTTCAAAGTGGTCACTGCTAGACGTATCGTCTTGGTTAATCGTTTCAGAAAATATCACCAGTGGATCGCGTATGAACAGGTGGGAAACATGTTTGGATAGTAGGTCATCAATACCTTCACTTTTATGAGCGTAAAGTATATGAAGGAAATGCGTTGATAACGAACCGTGTTCCCGTAAACGTTCATAGATCCCTTCGTCATAGGGCAAGGGGTTGTCGTTGTATTCCGATCGATTGCTCCAGTCGTTTGAGATGTACAAATCGACGCTGTCATAACGCGACTTTGGGATGCGAAATTTATTCTCATTCAAAGGCTTTCAAATCGTCAGTGGTGGTGAAGGGAGACGCGACGCTAATGACGCACTTTGAGACCCCGCTCTTCTTCCGTTCTGTCGTCCACACTTCCAGCAATGACATTCCAGCGACAGTCCACGTCGGCAAGGTATCCGCGCCATATCGGACTTGCGGCAGTCAAAGCCAGCTAAACTTTTCATATAAGTTTAAAGCAATGGAAAATAACCACTTGAAACCATACCAAAATGGGTCCTATAGGTATTAAACCATCATACATTCTTCTCGCCTCGGTAACATTGCAAGCCTGAAAGGTTAACTGCAAACAGGAGCAACCCATGCCAAAGCCCATGGCGTCCAAGTAAATATGGTCCGGTAGAGCGGCTCCCAGCCTTGCCTCTGGAATGTTGTTAGACAAAGAGAAGTTTACCAGACAGTTGACTGACCCGGATCCTCTGGGTATATTGCACGATCCCAAGGAATGGTAGGATCAATGAAAGGACGAGGGGTTTTCTCGTCGAAGAAAATGGGAAGATTTATCGCAACTTTAGATCCCCTTCTACGTCTAATGTTGGCAGTTAGTGTCCTGTAAGCTCAATTAACATTGCACAAAGAATCGGATGGTCAAAGGCATACGGGAAACGTGCATGGGGGTTTGTAATTTCCTCGGGTAAAAAGAGGCTATGGCTTGAGACAGCGTCCTTCGGATCGAAGTATGGTTCAGTGAATGGACCGGGAACACCCATTCGTGGAAAGGCCGTGAAAGTTAAAGGTATCTCGTTTGGTTTTAGGTGTTTACGAGCGAGGTTCCGCCTGATTATGTAGGTTTAGTGTTTAAATCCATACATCCGAAAAGAAGTTCGCTCCACTCGCACC